>JACCEC010054411.1_pt1 | contig 28253 bp, 26 predicted proteins | sample 7450121 | NCBI WGS metagenome assembly JACCEC01 (sample SAMN15323455, study PRJNA562643) | freshwater metagenome | isolation source: river surface water | place: USA:Blue River Watershed | collected 2017-08-18 | reverse complement strand
ATTCATGCCATGAACACAGCATCCCCTTACTTCAAGGCAAAGGATCTCAAAATTCCGCCACAAAACATCGAGGCGGAAAAGGCTCTTCTTGGTTCTCTTTTGATCCGCGGTGAAGCTATGCACGATATCGTCGACATAGTTGGTGAGGCCTCTTTCTATTCCAACCAACACAAGAATATCTGGTCAGCTATCTTCGAGCTCCATAGCAAAGCGACTCCTATTGATTTACTTTCGCTCTCTGCGCGACTCAAAGACAAAGGCCTTCTGGAACAATCGGGTGGCATGACGTATCTCACCGAACTTATCAACGCAGTGCCCTCGTCCACGAATGCCGAACACTATGCTGAGATAGTCCAGAAGAAACATATTATGCGCGAGCTCCTGCGCGCCGCTGAGCATATTACTGGCCTCGGGTACGACGAGGAGGGCGAGCTCCATGATATTCTAGAAAAGGCTGAGAAGGCTCTCTACGCCGTTACCAACAAAACTGGCTCGCACAAATTCGTGGCACTTAAGGATACGCTCCATGAAGCATGGGAACGCATAGATCGACTTCACAGCACCAAGGATGAGCTCCGCGGTGTGCCGACAGGATTCTCGGAGATCGATAACAAGCTTGCCGGATTCCAAAAGTCCGACCTCATCATTCTTGCAGCACGTCCTTCTATGGGTAAGACATCTCTCGCACTCGACATTGCTCGTAAATCATCTGTTAATCACAAGGTTCCCGTTGCCATCTTCTCCCTCGAAATGAGCTCTCAACAGCTCGTCGACCGTATGCTTGCTGCGGAATCACAAGTCGATAGCTGGAAGATCCGCACCGGTCACTTCGAAAAGCTCTCAGCCCAGCATGACTTCAAGGCTATCAATGAAGCGATGGGGCGTCTTTCAGAAGCACCTATCTATATCGATGACCAGCCCGGCAATAACATCCTCAAGATGCGTGCCACGGCTCGCCGCCTCAAGAATGAAAAAGGTCTCGGTCTCATCATCGTAGACTACCTCCAGCTCATGGTACCAACCCAGACGAAAGGATCAGACAATCTCGTTCAGCAGGTCACTGAGATTTCAAGATCGCTCAAGAATCTCGCTCGCGAGCTTGAGGTACCCGTCCTCGCCCTCTCACAGCTCTCTCGTGCGGTCGAACAGCGCGGCGGCAAACCTCGCCTCTCCGACCTGCGTGACTCAGGTTCTATCGAGCAGGATGCTGACGTGGTCATGTTTATTCACCGTGAATCAGACCAGGATCAGGGCGGTCGCAAACAGGAGGCCGAGATACTCATCGAAAAGCACCGCAATGGTCCGACCGGTATCGCCAAGCTCTTCTTCGACGGCAAGAAAACTACCTTCATGTCTATGGAAAAGGCAGACTTTGGCGGATTCGAGGCAATGTAATAATTTATGGATTCACTCAATCGTCTCGAAGAACTCTTCGCGAAATTTCCAGGAATTGGTCCTCGCCAGGCCAAGCGTTTCGTATACTATCTCCTCAACAAGTCCCCTTCCTATATCCGCGAATTCACCCAGCTCGTCGAGGAGGTCAAAAAGTCTACAAGTGAGTGCACGCAGTGTCATCGCATATTTTTCGGCGTGCACTCCACTGGTCATATCTGCTCTATCTGCTCAGACAAAAATCGCGACGGCGAAACCCTTATGATCGTGGCCCGTGACTCAGACTTCGAAACTATCGAGAAGAGTGGTGCATACCGTGGCTTGTATTTCATTCTCGGCGGAACTATCCCTGTACTCGACAAAGAACCCGACAAGAGGATTCGTCTGCAGGGACTTCTGGAGCATATCTCGAAATTCAAGGCTATTAAAGAAATTATTCTCTCTTTGAATGCAACTCCCGAGGGTGAACATACGGCAACCATTGTGAAAGAAGCGCTACAGAAAATACTCGCGGATTCATCGGTTAAAATCTCTCTTCTTGGACGCGGGCTCTCGACAGGTGCTGAACTGGAGTATGTGGACGGCGAGACTATTAGGAACGCGCTGCAGAATAGGCATTGATTTCGGTAATCTCATTTGTTAATGTAGTTCAAGATTATCTCGACTTTACTTGCCGTATGTGAGCACTGACGTAGGAGACTGTGAAGGTGCCTGCCAAGCACTGGAGTCGGGTGGCTGAAACCACTCTAAAAGGAATGTTTGTGTTTCGACATTCTGAATGCCCTATTTATATGATTCGAGGTACCAAGAGGCTGTTCTCGAAGATGGTTTTGCTTATGGCGACCATGCACCTCAGTGTGCGCATATAGAGAAGGTTAACTGCGATACGGCAAGTTTCTCTTCCCAAAAACCACCTTCATCGGGTGGTTTCTTTTATATGAAAAATCCCCTTGCGGGGACTTTTACTTGACTGCATCAATCTTAACCTTAAAGAAAGGCTGGCGATGGCCGTTTTTCTTGTAGTAACGGCTCTTCTGTTTGTAGTGAACAACGGTAACCTTCGGAGCGCGACCGATTTCAGTGATAGTTCCCTTGACCTCAGCCTTCGGGATGTACGGAGTGCCGATAGTGGTGTCCTTACCATCGTCTACAAGGAGAACCTTGTCGAAGACAACCTTATCGCCTTCCTTGTGGGTGTCAGAAAGCTTCTCAATGGTGATGACATCACCCTTTGAAACGGTAAACTGCTTGCCTCCTGTTGCGATAACGGCGAAATCCATATGTGGAGACTATTCTACATGATTATGGGAAAAATGCAACTGCTCACGATTTCTCTATACCTTTCTCACGAATTCTTCATACGAGGTTGATACTATACGTATTGGAACGGATACTCTCCGTCCCGTGGGCCCGTGGAGCGGTTCTCCATCCCCTCCTAGACAGCTGGGGCCTTGCGGGTTCGACTCCCGTCGGGTCCACCAAATCTAATCGTTTGACTAGAATTTGATGGGTGCTATAATTCATACATAGCTGTCTAGGAGGGCTGGATCGAACAAGATAATCCAAGGCTCCCATAAAATCCGCTCAGGCGGATTTTATGCTTTATAGGAAAGCGAGACTATGCCCCATCACTATCAGGCTTCTCGAGCATCGCTACCTCTATCCCTGGAGTCTCCCCCGTGATGCGCAGAACATCCTTGTCTACCTTTTTGAGCTCCTTGCCAGAATTGTTGTAGTGATTGACCACTGTTGAGAGCGACGTACCGAGCTTGGCATGATATTCCTCGTACTTCTTGAGATGGGTACCGAGCTGACCCACATGCTTCACGATATCCTTGGCAGTCTCCTCGATGACCATAGCCTTGAGGCCCTGCAAGACGGTCTGGAGATACGCCAGGAATGAAGTCGGTGACACAATGATGACCTTATATTTGCTTGCAGCGCGCTGAATGAGGTTATCAGTCTCCTCGATGGATGCGCCGATCTTATTCACGAGAAGATCATAGTAGATAGCTTCATGAGGAATAAACATGAAGGCAAAATCCATAGTTCCTTCATCAGGACGGATATACTTCGAGGTCTCTTGGATGCGAATCTTGAGGTCACCCACAAATGCCTTTTCAAGCTTCTCTTTCTCAGCAGGATTTTTCTCTTCGACGAGCTTGTTGTAGTTCTCAAGCGAGAATTTCGAGTCGATCGGAATAACCTTGTCCTTCACGAAGACGGCCGCATCGACGACTTCCCCATTCTTGAACGCATACTGCATCTGATACTGTCCAGGAGCGAGCACATTCTTGAGAAGCGTCTCGAGATAGTATTCACCAAGAATACCGCGGTGTTTGGGATTTTTGAGGATGTCCTGAAGATTCTGAAGCTGATCAGCGAATGACACCACCTGCTTGTTGGTCTCATCGAGCTTGGTGAGACCCTGAGTGACTTCACGAATAAGCTTGGCAGACTCTGAGAGCTGAGAGCGCATGGATTCCTGCATGTTCTTGGATGACTCGTTGATCTTGAAATCCACTGTCTTGGTAAGATCCCCCACCTTGTTATCGACTGTACGTGTGAGATCCTTGGTCAGATCGCCCACTTTGCGGTCCACTGTGCGTGACATCTCGTTGATTTGCTGGAGGATAAGCTTGAGGCCAGTGTCGTCCTTTGGCGCCTCAGGAGCCGCTTTCTTGCGCAGGAAAAGGACACCAAGGATAACATTGGCGAGAATGGCGACGATCACAAGAATGACGAGGAGGGTGGTCATGGAACAAGTTTACAGGGAAAAGTGTAAAGTTCAAAGTGAAAATGTAGATTTATGTATTGTATGATGGTAACATTGACTACTTGGCACTTTTATGCTATTAAGTATCTAGACGGTAAACCCAGTTTGGCCGCATTGTGCGGCCTTTGAAAGGAAAATAGAACCATGTACGAAATACCTCGACGACCCTCAAGAGCTCAAATCGAAAATGATCGGATACTCATGTGGATTGGCGCGCTTGCAATCAACGCTGGCCTGCTTATCGCACCATTCCCCTACAAGCTCGTCGGCATCATCTGGCCTGCCATCGGCATCGCCTGGCTGCTCACGAAGCTCGATCAGAATGCCCGCGACTATGCATCGGATCGTTGGACGGAATTCCTCGTTGCGTTTAAAACAGACGACGGAATATTCACGTGTCTGTATATGTGGCCACTAGACATGTTGCTCAGTCTGACCCGATTTGGACCCCAGGGTTCGTTCCGGGAACAGCTCGAACATGATGTCTTCAACCAATGTTATGTAGGTGTATCCTCAAGTCACGGGCATGATTCAGCAGTATTCGCATCACGACGCATCTTCAGAACGAAGATGCGCGAAACGGAGGAACTCAGTGTGCGAACAAAACAGCTCCCCGGCGAGATCAGTGCTGATGCTCGGACAGTATGCGTCTGTGGCGCAACAGTAGTGACTCTCGCTAGCACCTCAGCGACAGCCACCGAGGCTCCACTTGCCCTAACTCTGGGTACGAATCCCCCTGTGAAGGTTACGGGGTGGGTCTCAGTTGTTTCTCAACAGAAATCAGAAACTGATGACAAAACGGACTTGAAGTTTGCGCGTGTACGAATCTCTCGTTTAGGCGAGAAGTTCATCCCCGGATTCTTCACTGAGTTCGATGGTGCACAACTATCGCAGACTGGAAGTGACTGGATTAAGCAGTACTACCTCACCGCGAAGGTAGGTAATGCGCTTACTATCAATGCAGGTCGGATGGCTGTTGCTCCCGTGTGGATACTTCCGCCCCCGTTCCTCGCAGAGACCATCAACTATCCTCGCATTCCCTACTCTTTCTACGCCTACGCCTTACAGGTAGATGCAAAGATGGAATCATGGCGCGTGTTGGCGGATATATCCGGGAAGGGCGGTTTACGCTTCAATGACGGCGATCAGTTTGATAGAACCGAGGGTTCAGTTCGGGTCGAGCATCAACTCGCGCGTGCTCTCACTTTGTCGGTGACTGCACAAGCGAGCGCAGACTTCGTGCGGGAATCAGTCGACATCGTGTTGAAGCCTCATGAACGAGTCGATGTGAAAGGTGCTTTCTATGCATCAAACGAACGCCAAGTAAATGGGAGGTTATCGACTTACGGAGGGTACCTCTATACAGGAATTCGCCCTATCGAGAGCATGCAGGAATTGGAGTTGCACGGCCAGGCCGATTTCCGTGCTCGCTTCGGCTCACCAGCGACGGATCCAGTCATTCTGACCGCAGGGATTAGACTCCTCCTCAACAATGGTTCACAATCACTGACAGCTGATTATCAGCTGATCCCGTCCCATTCCGGCAAACCTGATTCGGGAATATTATTCTTACGCGCCCAAGCGCGATTCTGAAAAAGTGACACACTTCACACCCGCCACTCACATCATGAGCGGCGGGTTTTTTCTATAGTTGCCATCCTCCTCCCTATTTAGTATCATTCTCTATGCAGAAGTCGTCACAGCTACCACCTGTGGTTGGGCGCTACCAAGGCCCGAGTCTCTAGACCCAATCTGCTCGAATGAGTGTCCGCCTACTAGCGGAAAACTCGGTGGAACCGCGAGGAACGTTGTTCTCCGCCCGAGTATGTGCATGAATTTTCGTGCATGTATTCGGGTGTTTTATTTATTCAACACTGTAAACTTATTCCCATGAACCCAGAATTCCTTCCCCATATGCGCCACACTCTCGCTCACTTGCTCGCCGCAGCGGTGCTCGAGCAATTTCCTGACGCAAAGCCGACCATCGGCCCCGCTATCGACAACGGCTTCTACTACGACTTCGAATTCAAGACACCCATCACCGAGAAAGATCTCAAGGATATCGAGAAGAGAATGCGCAAAATCCTTCCTTCGTGGAAATCCGTGGAGCACACAGAAGTTTCCAAGGAAGACGCGGTGAAGCATTTCGCCGACAATCACTTCAAGGTCGAGCTCATCGACGAGATTCACAATAAGGGTGAGAAAATCACCTTCTATACAATGGGAAAGTTTACCGACCTCTGCCGAGGTGGTCATCTCGAAAATCCGGCCAAAGAGATCGCGTCTGACTCATTCAAGCTCTCCAAGATCGCTGGCGCATACTGGCGTGGCAACGAAGCCAATGCTCAGCTCACCCGTATCTACGGTCTCGCCTTCGCAACAGCAGAGGAACTCCAGGGATATATCGACATGATGAAAGAAGCTGAGAAGAGGGATCACCGCAAGCTCGGCAAAGAGATGGACATCTTCGAATTTGACGATGATGTAGGCCCCGGTCTTGCGCTCTGGCTCCCCAATGGCGCAGCCATAATCGAAGAACTCGAGAAGCTCGCCAAGGAAACCGAATTCCACGGCAACTATGTCCGAGTACGCACTCCGCATCTTGCCAAGGATTCTCTCTACAAGACAAGCGGCCACCTGCCGTACTATGAGGACTCCATGTACCCTCCGATGGAATATGAGGGTGGCAAGTACTACCTCAAGGCCATGAATTGTCCGCACCACCACAAGATCTATGCCGCTCGCCCCAAGAGCTATCGCGAGCTTCCACTTCGCTTGGCCGAGTATGGCACCTGCTATCGCCACGAGAAGTCAGGTGAGCTCTTTGGTCTTATGCGCGTGCGTGCCCTCCAGATGAATGATGCGCATATCTACTGCACAGAGGAGCAGTTCGCCGATGAATTCCGCGCAGTCAACGAGATGTATCTCAAATACTTCAAGATCTTCGGCATCAACAAATACGTCATGCGCTTCTCCACTCATGACCCCAAGAGGCTTGGTGAGAAGTTCGTCAATGAACCTGAGCTCTGGAAGAAGACTGAGGATATGGTACGCAAGGTACTTATCGACTCAAAAATCCCGTATATCGAAGTTCCCAATGAAGCAGCCTTCTACGGTCCCAAGATCGACGTGCAAGTCTGGTCAGCGATCGGCCGTGAATTCACCCTCGCGACCAACCAAGTAGACTTCGCGGTACCAGCTCGCTTCGGTCTCACCTATACTGCCGCTGACGGTTCATTCAAGACACCTCTCTGTATCCACCGCGCTCCACTTGGCACCCATGAGCGTTTCATCGGCTTCCTCATCGAGCACTATGGCGGCAACTTCCCGCTCTGGCTCGCACCGACACAAGTCAAGGTCATCCCTGTCCTCGAAGCACACTTCGCTGAAGCGCAGAAGGTCCATGACGCTCTTCGTGCACTCATGATTCGCTCCGAGATAGATCTCTCAAACGACGGATTCGGTAAAAAGATCAGGAATGCCAAGAATGAGCGCGTGCCCTACACCATCATTCTCGGTGACAAAGATATTGCTGCAGGAAAAGTCACACTCGAGAGTCGTGATAAGGGACAAATTGGGCAGGTATCAGTGGAAGAGGTATTGAAAATGCTTAAAGGAGAGATTGCGGAGAGGAGGTAGTAACAGATAAATAAAAAGCGCCGGACGTACTTCCCGGCGCTTGTTTGTTTCTTCGAATTTCACGTTTGCTCAGGGACGACCCAAAACAATTTCGCGATACTCAGAAGGTGTATAGTATGCTCCACAATAGTAGATCATAACACGTTCTCCATCCATCCATTTTCGTAGGATGCATCACATTGACTAGGTGTGCTTGCTTCATCGGCTTGTGTTTATTATCAGAACAAGCTGTCTGCGCGATATTCAGTAATTGAACTTGAAGGCATTCGCGATACCGTTACGACTTACCAAATTTCAGTAAAGGCGGATGTTGCGGATATTGAACTCCCGCGCAATTCCTGCCCACGCGAACGCTTTGACCTTTTGCTCCTGGCTTTTTGCCAGGACCAGAAGATGCATACCGATTCGTACAAAGCTGCTATGAAGCACTGTCACTGACCAGTAATGGGCGATGATTCGCATAACTCACCTTTCAATTTTCAAAGATTCGGGCGTTGTGTGTGTTCAACCCGTAGATACGACTCAACGTAGCCGTTTCATCGTATCTGTGTATATTATAGCATACTATATACCTATTTGTCAATACTGATATACAAAAAACACCCACCAAACCTTTCGGCTCAGTGGGTGAGGAGCTACTTATACTTCATCGATCAGATTCTTGGCCGCTCGATCCAAGATCTCTTCGTGCGACATACCCAACTCAACGAGGATTTTCTCGAGCTCATCCTTGTCCTCATTTGGAAAAGGTTTTTCTTGAGCCACAAGTGATTCTCGCTTGAAAGTAAGCTGAGCATACCGAAGGATCATTGTTTTGTTCTCTTTCATGAACACCTTCCGTTAAGGGCTACCTCGAATGCCAGAATCAGAGCGAATTTACCGTAGCCAGCTCGCCCCCTTTCTGCCATCACTGAGACCCATTTGTTGTCCTTGCCCGATTGTTTCAATACACGGGCAAGAATGTTGATGTTTGAGATGGTAACGTCGTGGATTGTCGAGCGGACATGCTCTATTTCTTTACGAGTATCATCTTCGTTACTTTGCTGACCACGAGCCACGATTTGTTCGAACTTGCATACCGTTTCGGCATACCTGAGCGAACTAATCACCACATCGCGTAAGCAAACCTCTAAAGTCTCATTTCCCAGGCACAGGGATTCGAGACTCTGTAATGTAATGTACGGATTTTTGTATCCGTTCATTTCTTGTGCCTTCACAGCTACCAGTGTAGCCTGATCTCGAACTTCGGTTGGGATTGTCATATGTTCACCTATTAGTATTATAGCACATATATATGATAAAAGTCAAGCACATTCTATGCCCGTATTGAGCCACTATTTGGCGTCAAAGGGTATGAGAGACCTGAACCTGGCTCGAATCTGGCACACCAAAAACCCCCTGTTTCCAGGGGGTTTTTGCAACATTTCTATTCTTGGAGGCTCACACCCGTCCTTGATTTCTACTCTTAATTGCTTCTTACTTCTCTCTTCCTACTTCCTACTCCTTATTAAATCTTCGGCCTATTGAAGAGGAGATATATAACGGTGCCAAAGAGGACAAGGATGATGAGCACAGCGACCCAGCCCCACGGAACATTCTTGAGTGAGAAGAGCGCTGCTGCTGAGAGACCATTGTCGGAATCATCAGAACCATTATTGACGGTCGGAGCTGGAGTAATATTCCCTGCACCACGGACTGTGATACTCGTGCTACATGCTCGTGTCTCAGAACGGCCATCGGCTGACCTGACCGTGATGATCGCAGTCTTGTTACCTGCAGTGCTGTAGTACTTCACGACAGATCCAGTCGTACCTGAGAGATCATCGGTTCCGCTCCAAGTATACGTATACGGAGCAATGCCACCAGTGACCTCAGTGATCCAGGTCGCAGGCTGATTGATCGAGACTGTGCGAGGATCTGAGTAACATGCGATATCAAGACCACTGTTGTTAGTGCTTACTGGATACACAGGATATCCTGTGTAATATCCACCAACATTCACGCTGTTTGTACAGCTCTGAGTGACAGACTGTCCACCTGACCACACAGTGATCGAGGCATACTTGATACCAGGATTGTTATATGAACGCGTGACTGAACGTGATGAACCAGAGAGGCCATCGGTACCATTCCAACTATAGTTGTATGAACCTGAACCACCTGAGACGAAGGCATTCCAACGAACTGAACGGCCAGTATTGACTGCACTTGAGTCTACAGAACATGAAACTGAGAGCGGATAGTTGTAATAATTGTTATCGTAATAATACGGATAGTCATTATCGTAGTATCCGTTGTCACGAACATTTACGGAGCCGTCACAGTTGCGAGAAACAACCTGACCTCCCGACTGCACGGTGACCGTTGCATTCTTGTAGCCTTCGTTGTTGTAGCGCTTGGAGATAGACTTACCTGTTCCTGACAAGCCATCGGTTCCGCTCCATGAGAAATGGTACGAGCCATTTCCTCCATATGCCTGGCCCTGCCAGGTAACACGCTCACCCTCATCTATCGTGAGAGGCATCGGGTAACATGAGACCTGAAGAGGGCCCTGATTGTTGTTATAGTAGTTATAATCATAGTCGTAGTTGTAGGTCGGGGTCGTATTGTATGCGACCGGAGCACCAACAACGCCACCAGGACTATTCACGTTACTGTTGATATTGTTGCTATTGGTATAGGTGTTATTCACCGTCTGAGGATACTCGTCGTCGCCAAAGTCGAGACCAGGGAGATTTACATCACCACTGACCACACAGAGGGGATCGAGAAATCCGAGTGCCTTGATACATGCATGAGCCTGGGTCGGAGCGATCGAAATCGCGCCAAACACGAGCACGAGGGACATGCTTGCAAGGACAACGTATTTAGTTGCGGAATTGATGATATTCATGGGCTATGGTCTCTTAAAACGAATAATGGGTGTACTATATACTAAAAGTGTGAAAAAGTCAAGGGGGGTGCAAAAACCACTGTTACCCCCCGGAGGAGATAGCAGTGGTGTGAAAAGGAATGTGTCAGGCCTTAACTTACTGGCTGAATCTTATTGAACATTGACGCGAGCGAATCTGGATCCTCAGACGCAGTGAGCCAATTCCGTAATTTTCTTAACGCACGGTTTTCGATTTGACGAACTCGTTCGCGAGTGATGTGGAACCTTTTTCCTACCTCTTCGAGGGTCTCATCGGGCCTACCACCTAGGCCGAATCGTCTGTTTACAACAACATATTCTTGACGACTGAGAAGTTTGATGAACTTGGGCAAATCATGAATTCTGTCTCGCAAAATTTTTGCAAATTGCGACTCATTCTCTGATTCAAGTGATATCTTTTCTTCATAGGTTGGACTGGTATTGTGCCAATCAGCTGGATCATGCAGCGCGCAGGGAAAAACTGGGGCGTCCAAATAATCTCTGACGATGTCTTCAGACGTCCCGATGTGTTCCGCCAATAACTGAATGCTAGGTTCGACACCATACCGGCCCTTATAGGTGCGGATAAATGCGAAGAGTTTTCTCCGCAACGATACAACATGTATTGGAAGTCGAATCGTGCGACTTTGATTGTCTTTTGCGCGCATAATAGCCCTTTCGATAGCGGTGTAGGAGTATGAACTGAATTGCACACCAAAGCTTAAATCAAAGCACATGGCTGATTTCATAAGAGCAATATTTCCTTCGCTAATACAGTCAAGCAAACTGAAGTCTGTGCACGCATATCTTTTTGCAATATGTACGACCAGTCCCAGATTTGCTGTTACGAATTTTTCTAGAGCATCCTGATCACCTGCCTTGATGCGCCTGAGCAACCCAAGTTGCTCTTCCGGTGTCGGGCACGCATCAAACAGATTAATGTCATTAATATATGTCCAATAAAGACTACGTGTAAGGGTATCATTCGCTGCATTCATAATTGTCCTGGTTCAGGTTGTGATTCTTTCAAAAAACAAAATTCAAAACCAACATACCATGAGAATAAATCATTGTCAATTTTCATAAGGATTTCCAGATTGTGTTGATTAGTCATAGAATGGACCTGTATATATCCCTCCCACACTGCCTCCAGAAAAACGTGCGTTTGCATGAATCCCTCATCCTTCTTATGGGCTGTGCTGAAGACTGGAATCATGCACTCCGTATGCTACAATACCCGCATGTCAAAAGACGCAAAAAAGCTATCTACCGACTCCTACAAGGGAGTTCGCGACTTCTTCCCAGCCGACATGGCCATTGAGAAGAAGATTTTCGATATCTGGAGGAAAACAGTCGAGAAATACGGCTACGAGGAGTACGGGGCATCTGTCTTAGAACCAGCCGAGCTCTATCAGGCAAAATCTGGCGAAGAGATCGTCAATCAACAAACCTACACATTCACAGATCGTGGAGACCGCCAAGTCACCCTCAGACCAGAAATGACGCCGACTCTTGCGCGCATGGTCGCAGCAAAAAGGCGCGAGCTTCCCTTCCCCCTCCGCTGGTATTCAATACCCAACCTCTTCCGTTATGAGCAACCTCAGCGTGGCCGTGTACGTGAGCATTGGCAGCTCAACGTCGACATCTTCGGCGTTGATTCGACAGCTGCAGAGATCGAAGCCATCTCGATTGCTTCGGACATCATGAGAGCATATGGACTCAAGGATTCTGATTTCGAGATCCGCATCAACAACCGCAAGCTCATGAACTATGTGACGCGAGATGTATTCGGCCTGGATGAAGAGTCTGCTCAAAAGATAGCTCGACTCATCGACAAGAAAGACAAAGTATCAGCAGACGCGTTCACGATGGGAGTACAAGAAGTATTCTCGACTCAAAATAAAACAGACAAAGTACAGCAATTTCTCGCACTCCTCAACAGCAAAAACTTCGAGGACTTCACCACCAACCTTCCCCAGACCAAAGAGGAACATGTCGGCCTGAAAGAAATCCATGATGTTATCGCCGGTCTTGAGCGCCTCGGCATCACCAATGCTCGCTTCGACCAGACACTTATGCGCGGCTTCGACTATTACACCGGTATCGTCTTCGAGGTATACGACATGAACCCGATCAATCGCCGTTCTGTTTTCGGCGGCGGTCGCTACGATGACCTTCTCGCTCTTTTCGGCAATGACAAGGTCGCTGCAGTTGGCTTCGGCGCAGGTGATGTCATCGCACGTGATCTCATGGAAACCTATGGCACACTCCCCAAGAATGATTCTCCGGCCGACGTTGCCCTCATCGTCGTCGGCGACCAGAATACTCCATATGCACTCGAAGTTGCACAGTCTTTGCGCAGCAAAAATATTCGCGTCGCAGTTGACCTTTCCAACAAGAAGGTTGGCGACCAGATAAAAAACGCTGACAAGCACGGAATCCCTTTCATCATCGCTATCGGTGACGAGGAAGTGAAAACTGGCATACTCAAAATGAAAAACCTAGCATCCGGTGAGGAAATCTCAGGTACCGAGGCCGAAATATTTTCAAAGCTCAAATAATGCGCAAATACTAGCTACGCTAGTGTACAATCGGCAATACGATAGTGAAAGTTGACCCTTCTCCTTCGCCCTTTGACGAAATATCTATTTTACCACCATGCCTGCGAGCGATCGATTGGGCAAGATACAGCCCGACGCCGAATCCCTCAGTATCAACATTCTTCGCCCCGCGGGTTCGATAGAACTTGGACGAGATACGAGAAACATCTTCGCGCGATATACCGATCCCACTATCCTCTACCGCGACGCGAGCTTTTCCCTTTGACACAAATGTGTGAACTGAGACTTTCCCTCCCTGAGGAGTATATGATGCTGCATTTTCAAGCAATGTCTGCAGGACAAACTGCATGCGCTTCTTGTCGATGCTCACCAAGACACCATCTGCGGAGCATGTGTGAGAAAAAAGTATTTGCTTTGCATCGAACGTCGGCTGGGCAGCCTTGAGGGGTTCCTCCAAGAAATCACACAGGTTCGTAGTATCGAAGGAATACTGACTACCACCCTCTTCCGTATCAGTAAGCTCCACAAGTGCTCCCGTGAGGTCGATGAGCTTATTGCCAGATTCGTGCAAAGTCCTGAGCATCGTTTTCTTGTCCATATCCTGTTCCTCTGCAATCATCTCCTCAAGCATCCACTTACCTTGTGTTAGTGGCGTACGAAACTTGTGGGCAATAATAGTAATAAACTCATATTTAAGAAGCTCACTCTCGCGGAGCTTATTCCAGAAAAAAACACCAATCACCACACCCACGATTGATGAACCGAGCGGAACCACCCACATCGGAAACCCTTTGATCTGCGTCTGTAGGAAATATGTAAGTGTATTGGAAAAACTGATAAAACTCACGAGTACAGAAAGTGACATTCCATAAATAAATGCCTTCTGAATAAACAGACGGATATCGAGTAGTTGATATCGGACGACTGCATAAGCGATGATCAGCGGGAAAAATCCGAAGAAACCAGACCACATCGGATCAAACGGCACATCATATACCAACAATATGGCCGTGGAACCGACGATAAATGCGTATAATATTGCAATCAGTACATACAGATAGCGATTTCTTTTGATAGGATCGGTCTCATGTCGATACGCATACGCAAGCTCGAGAAAATAGTAGAGACCAACCACATTGAACCATAGCCTTGTTACCCACTGGAGATTTCCAGGCTCATAATAGTAGGGCAAATATAATTTGGGGACCGAAGTAAGCAGGTACGTTTCTGGGAACAAGACATGTACAAGAAATAGCAGACCTCCGGTCACATATATGGTTATGAGTATTGCTCTACGCTCACGAGCTTTCCCGATAAGTGACAAGAACCAATGTGCCATGAATGCATTTATCGGTATAACCGAAAGGTTGAACATAAAAATTCTTCGCGATGCATCTGCATCCATGGCATTGGCACCAAATACTTGGGATATTTGGAAAATAGCCACCGACAATGACATGAGGGCAAAAGTCGCCGCCATTGTGTCAATATTCTTTCTACGGATGAATATAACGACAAGCGGCAAAATTATATTGAGGATGCCACCGAAAATAAACAGTGCATTATGAATGAGCAGATGATAGTCCATGATGCTGTACGCTCATTATAGCAGAACTGGTCTAGTATCTTGTTAACATTTGCCTGTATGAACTCACTCCCGTACAATACCCCCATGCGTGTCATTACTTTTGATATAGAAACCAAGAACCTATTTCAAGATGTAGGTTCAAATGATCCTGCCGATCTCGATATATCAGTCATATGCATCCATGATTCTCTCGACAATGAATTCAAGAGCTTCTTGGAGGCAGACTTCAACAAACTCTGGCCTATTCTCGAGCAAGCTGACGCATTTGTAACCTGGAATGGGGATCACTTCGATATTCCTCTTCTCAATAAATATTATCCTGGGGATCTTACCAAGATTAAAAGCATCGACCTCATGAAGGAGGTGCAACTCGTGCTCGGAAGACGCCTCAAACTCGATACTGTTGGCGAGGCAACACTTGGCAGGAATAAGTCCGGCCACGGTCTCGACGCCATCGAGTGGTGGAAAAATGGCGAAATCGATAAAATCATAAAATACTGTATAGAGGACGTACGACTCACACGCGACCTCTTCGACTATGCCGTAGCAAATAAGCATCTCAAATATAAGGAGCTTGGCACAGTGAAGCAGGTCAAACTCGATACCTCGAAGTGGGAGGAACGACAGGAGAACGCAATGACGTTTACCTTGCCGTTTTAGGAATGATTATTGGTTATTATTTCCTGCATATACTATAATTATCAGACTACTATCTAACTTTTTCCTCATGGATTCAAAACCACATCCCGCACTCACACTTCCCGGCGCTATAATCATCGCCGGCGCACTCATAGCTATATCTATAATTTGGATCAAGAAGCCAGTAAATGCACCTTCGAACACATCAGGACAACCTGCAGTTGCCCAGGTTTCGATGGCACCCGTATCATCATCCGATCACATTCTCGGTAACCCAGATGCGGATATCTTGATTGTTGAATATTCTGACCCATCATGCCCATATTGTAAGATCTTCCACCCAACTCTGAAAAAGATTATCGACGAATACGGACCAACAGGTAAGGTCGCGTGGGTATATAGATCATTCCCCCTCGACAGACCAGATTCACAGGGACGCGTCCTTCACGTCAATGCTGGCACCCAAGCACAGGCACAAGAATGCGCAGCCGCTCTTGGTGGCAATGACGCATTTTGGAAATATACAGATCGCCTTTATGAGGTCATACAGTCGGATCAAGGTGTCACTTTGGATAACAAAGAGCTTCCTGTCATCGCGCAACATGCCGGCCTTGATACAGTCAGCTTCAACGAGTGCCTTTCGAGTGGACGATTCAAAGATAAGGTTGAAAAGAGCTATCTCGACGGTGTGAACGCAGGGGTCTCAGGAACGCCATACTCTGTCATCATCACTCCGTCTGGCTCCAAGATTCCCCTCGTCGGTGCACAGTCATATGCAACTATCAAGCAGAGTATAGAGGCACTGCTCTCTGAAGGTAAGTAGCTGCGTCTTCAGATACCCTGATGTCCCAAAAGCCCTCAGTTGAGGGCTTTTTTTTGTTTTCGTACCCATATTGACAATCTACCTACATTATGCTATAATTGTATAAACAAAACCCAACCCGTCGGAGGCTTGAAAAGCTTTCCTCGGTCGAGGAAAAGTGATCTTTCACAGCTGAAGACAAAAGAAAACATACTGAAAATGAAACTAAATAAATCGTCAGGAGTTACACTTGTTGAATTCATGATCGTCATTGCCATCCTTGGTCTCTTGGCAGCCATCGCGATCCCGAACTTTTACGCGGCTCGCCAAAATGACCTCAAGATCAAGCAGGAGTATTTGCAGATTGGCCCTGATAACCGGGAACTCATCAAGTTCTCTGGATCTGAAACGGGGATAGTAAATCGCGTGTTGGAACTCCCCAATACACCGATGCACCAATCCTTCCCCATCATCGAGATCATGGTTACGAACGATAGTGGCCGCGCGTATCTTCGAAGCGCGTTTCCCAAGAATCCGGAGAAACTCACGCAGGGCGACAAGGTGCTAGTCACCACAATCGAACATGTCGATCATGCCGGCGGAAGACGGGTTCACTTCGTAACCAAACTAGACCAGTAATCAATTGTCTTCAGCAACTCCCCGTGGAATTCGTTCCACGGGGTTTTTGTTTGTTCACGATATGTCAGACTCAGCTCAAATCCCCGCGATACCACACCACTCACAACGCTCGTCATCACATTTTTTACCGACAATATCACCGCTCCAGACAGCATCGATAAGCGACTGAATCTCTTTTTTTACACGCTCAACATCCTCTGGATTGATCGGTACCGAAACGGTCGGACATCTTCCCTTTTCATCAGGCGACACGAACACGAGTGCAGGTATAACCTTCTTGGTACGCCACTTGATCTCATCGGCGAGCAACATCTTGTAAAATATGAGCTGGCGGAAATAGCCTCCATCCGAACTCTTCGTCTCGCCTTTTATTGCATGTACTGACATCGCTTGCTTGGTCTTGTAGTCGAACACGGAAACCTCGTCAGATCGATCAAGTATTGCATCGAGCTTACCGTGAAGAGGTATCAGTATCTCTTGTCCCGCGAAGGATCCGTTGAACAACGTCTTCACCCAGTGTTCGGCATACACAGCATCTTTCTCACCTTTGAGCATGAAGTGCGGCTCGAGGGCATCAGCAACAGCCGGAGCATCGGCGAGCAATTCTTTCTTGACTGCCTCTTTGTCGGTGAGTGGCAGGAATGAGGTCTTGAAATATTCCACCAGCGAATCTTCCATAATTCTCTGGATACGCGCCGTGCGTTCGCGACCATCCGATATTGCGAATACATCAGATCTCCATACTGCCGAAATCGCCTCGTGCATAGCGGTACCTCTATCTGCCGAGATAGATGGCGCCTGAGGAACCTTGAGGATACTCTGATACAAAAAAGTGTTCGGACATGTCAGGAAATGATTGAGTGCGGTGACTGAGAGACCCTTTTCGAGCAAGACTCTCTTCGCAATATCAATCACCTGCTGATCACGCACGACATGAGCAGAATGAGGCAACTTTGCAACCGATGCATCCGACGATTTGCTCAGAAACACTGATGCCGCATCGATTCTCGAAGCAGTGTCCTGTGTAATGTTCTCCTCATCGAGTTCAGCAATGAAACGGAGAGGTGTAAGTGGTTTACCATCCGATTCCTCGAGCGCAGTAAGGATAGTCGCTTTTTCACGAGCGCGTGTAAGTGCGACATAGAACAAACGGCGAACATCGCGCACATCATTCTGGCTAGATTCCTTGCGCGGCAATACAAATGACGAACCGCGGGGTTTGCCGATCCACGCTTCATCGGTCGCATACGGGATGAACACATAGTCGAACTCAAGACCCTTGCTACCATGTGCAGTAAGAGCTTGGAATGAAGCTCCTGGTGCTCCAACTGTTACTTTGACCATGCGAGACTCCGCTGACAAACGATACGCAAGCAGAGCTTCCATTAGCTTCATCGGATCCTGAATCCTACTATCTCGTACGATCGATTCCGCGAGTGCGACAATGCCACGCCAGACATTGATATAGACAGGATCGCGCATGAAGAGTCCCGTATACCCTGACTTCTCAGCTGCATGCACAAGAAATCCTACCGGAGAATCATTGAGCATTTGTCTTTGTATATGAAGGAGTCCTGGAAGTCTCGATTCGAAAAGCTCTTTATCTGCCTGACCACTCTTCACCGACCTGACGAGTTCACTCGCATCGCCAAATGAAAGTCCCCACATACCAGCGATGATAGTGCGGGCAAGCGCATCTATCCTGCTCGGATCTATGAGATATTGGATGAGATCAAAATACAAAGAACCTATCGGGTGATTGAATATATCGACACTCCTTTCAGAAGAAATCTTAACCCCGTTCGATTCACAGAGTAGGATGACACGATCAAGATCCCTATTCCTGCGGACGATGATGGCGACCGTCGCTTCAGGATAGTCGACCGAAATACTCTTCAGGTCAGCAATCATGCGCGTCTCGGCCGCTGCGACATTCTCGCCTGTAATTACCGAGACACATTTCTTCTCTTTCACACCACTCTGCACTGCTTTTGATTTTCCGCTCTTGAGCTTCACACGCAGATCCGTGTGCTCGCCCTCATCATAGTTGTTCTCTATCATACTGAAGCTCGCATCGAGAATACTCTGATGCGAACGATAATTGGTATCGAGCGAGATGAGCTTCATCGTAGGCCATTTCTGGCGAGCAAATAGGAAATTTTCGACAGAGGCACCCTGGAAACGATAAATGGCCTGCTTCTCGTCACCCACCATGAAGATATTCGGCGTCTCAAAAAATTCCGCGATGAGGGCTACGATGAAATTCTGTGCATCATTGGTATCCTGATGTTCATCGACGAGGATATATAAGAATCTCTCCTGAATAAGTCTTAGGAGAAGCTGATCATTCCTGAGAGTAACGAGGAGTTCGATGATGAGATCGCTGAAATCAAGCTTTTTGGCTTCCCTCTTACGCTCTTCATAACTCTCGTATGCATCAGCGAAGAGCCTCGTACGCTCACACTTCTCGATCTGTTCCCGAGCATCGGCCTTGAGCTGTCCTTTGGTTGCACCTCGCGTAGAAAGAGACTCTGGATCATCCTTGATGCGCTCAATCTCGTGCGCAACATGCTGACGCACCATCTCCGGCGTCATAGCCTGTCTCTTTGATTCTTCTATAGACTTGATAATGCCAGGCACATAGTGATCAGGCTTGCCGATAGGTCGTACTGCAGAAAACTTTTCACTCGAAATGATCTCTCGTATTAGCGTTTCCTGTTCTATATCCGTCATCACCTTCATTTCGCTTATCTGCAGGAAATGATCAGGATATTCGGCAATCATTGCAGCCGCGAAACTATGGAACGTATGAATCTGAACATCATGGGCTCGCGCACCAATCACACCGTGCAATTTCGCACGCATCGCTTTGACGCCTGCGTCGGTATAGGTGATCGCGAGGATGCCGTTCGCTGGTGTATCTGTCTTGCGGAGTATATTCGCGATACGGAGTGTGAGTATGGTCGTTTTACCGGTACCTGGCCCCGCAATGACCATGACAGGCCCCTCAATAGCATCGACAGCTTGCTTCTGGGCGGCATTGAGCTTGGCGTAGAATGTATCGAAGGTAGCGGTAGACATATAGTTACCTCATGCTATCATTTTAGCCAGAATACAACCACAGGAGAATAGCTTTATGAAAACAAATCTTAAACTGTCTGCATTGGCGGCACTGGCATTATGGATACTTATGACTGGAAGCGTTGCGCTCCATGAATGGAATCTCGCCACAACGCTTATCGGCGCAGTAATATGCCTCATCATCGCAATCATTGCAGGAATCGTGCTCTTCATCGGCCTTCTTGTCCAAGAGCCGCTCCACAACTGGTGGAAAGCGAACGAAAAACGTTACCGCCAGCGCAAAGGGCTTGAGTAGCATCCAAGTCCACCTCTCAATCAAGCTCCCTCTGGGAGCTTTTTTGCTGCAACGAAAATGTGACAAACAAAAAGCGGCAATCTCGATGAGATTGCCGCGTGAAAAAGTGCTAGAAACAAACTGATTACTTCCGACGACGGATGCGGTGCATAACTGCGAGCGATCCGATGCCGAGCAGAGTCATAGAGGTCGGCTCGGGGACCACAACCGTCATATCCACTTGAGCCAGACGTTCTCCACCTGGCCCTTCTCCAAGCTCAGTGGCATAGAGAGAAGCAAAGTAGGTACCCAGTGCATAGGCACTGCCGCCGGCAAACACGATGTTCTGCGAATTCTGCGCAATGTTGTAGATGGAGGCATACGTTGCCGCCAACCCTTCGACGCCAGCACCATTAGACGTGGTATTGTCGCCGTAGGAATTATCGCTGAATGCGGTCAACGCATTGATTGTGAACGGCACTAATGACGGACCACTCATCGTGATATAGAAGTCGAAATCATCCAGCTTTTGAGTTCCCGTATTTGCGGGGTCAGCATTGATGCTAAACTCCCAGTTCCACATGGCACGAATCGGTCCAGCGTAGCTTCCCGGAGAGAACAGGTATGTCCCTGAGCCGTTATTGGGCGATGCACCGGTAAGGCGATCTTTGGCCCGCAAAGACAGGTTGAGGTTATAGAACGGATTCAGGCTAGTGACAAAGCTGCCATCGGGGTTACCTGAGCCGAAAATCGCCACAACGCTTGGGTCATTGAAGATGACTTGCGCAGACAAGCGAGTCGGGATAGTGGCGATTACCGCTCCAGCAACGACAATGGACATGAGTATTTTCTTCATAGGTACTGTATGGGGTTCTGTCAGTTTTCAGTTTTCAAAAATGTATGGCCACACAGCCATACTTCAGGTATATAAATAACACATAATAAGCAAAAAAGCAAGTATTTCTACCGCCTTTTTGCTTGAATCGTAAAAGTAAATTTTAGTAATTCTTGAGCTGATTGATTTTCTCGTGCTGACGAATCTTCTCATGAGCTTTCGCCTCAATCTGACGGATACGCTCGCGTGTGACACCGAATTCCTTACCGACTTCCTCGAGTGTATGGGTAATACCGTCGTTGAGACCATGGCGCATCTCAAGAATCTTACGCTCTTTCTCAGAGAGATCGTCCAGAATCATATTTACCTGATCACGGAGGATACGGCGTGAAGATTCTTGCTCAGGAGAAAGAATCTTGTCATCTGGAATGAAATCCTGGAGAGTAGACTTGTCTTCCCCATCGTCACCGACTGGACTCTCGAGAGAGACGACATCTTGTTCGATCTTCTCGATCTGATATATCTTATCGACATCCATACCCATCTCGGTTGCGATCTCATCAGGAAGCGGCTCACGACCGAGGTCATGAGAGAGACGACGGACGACTTGCTTATACTTGGCGATAGTTTCAACCATGTGCACTGGCACGCGGATGGTGCGAGACTGATCGGCGAGTGCGCGCGTAATAGCCTGGCGAATCCACCAGGTAGCATATGTCGAGAACTTATATCCTTTGGTCCAGTCGAACTTATCGACCGCACGGAAGAGACCGAGGTTTCCTTCCTGGATAAGGTCAAGAAGCGTCAAATCTGGTGATCGTCCGACGTACTTCTTTGCAATAGAAACCACAAGACGGAGGTTGGCCTTTGCGAGGAGGTTCTTCGCCTCTTCATCACCATTCTGGATACGGCGTGCAAGATCCTTCTCATCAGACGCGGTGATAAGCGGATACTGACCGATCTCCTTGAGATACATTTGAATCGAATCATATGCAGAATCTGATCCAGTACGGCTATAGTGAGTTGCGGCCTTTTTCGGATTGAGTTCCTCTATCTCAAGGAGACCCCCTCCCTCGAGAACGTCAACGTTCGCTGACGTGAACTTGCTATAAAGCTCATCAAGAAAGATGATGTCGTTTTCAATCTGCGGGAACTCCTTGAGAATCTCGTCATACGTGACGAAGCCACGGTCACGACCCTTGTTGATAAGCTTATTTGCACGAGTCTCGAAATCCTTAACCTTGTCAGCCTTGTTGAGCTTCTTGGCAACAGGCTTCTTTGCAGACTTTGACCCTTTCGACGCCTTCGGCGACGACTTCTTTTTGGGAGCCGAGTGACGCTTCGCGGACGACTGTCCCTTCGAGGTCTTCTTCTTTGTTGTACTCATGAAAAAGTAGAGATAGTTAAGTAACTCGATGATTATAAAGTATTATTACAGAATGTGCAAGATTGTGCGTAAAACCCCATCGCTTTGCAGCGATGGGGTTAATAAGGGTCCGCTAATTCGAATAAAGACGATAGAATGCTGTAGCATTTGTGGAATAGACAAATGTACCGACTACATTGGTACCGAACACGTTGGTCATTGCAACATAATCGAACGCACCAAAATCATCAGTCAATTCTACCGCCCGTCTAAGCGTCACTGGAGGATTCGTGAGTGACCAATACACAACTGATACGCCGTTGGTCCATCTTGAGATGCCGAGCGCACCAGTGGCAGGTGCCATCAATGGTCCAGGAGGACCAACTGGGATTACAGCATCCCATGTCACACCGCCAATCATCCCACCGTTATTTGGGGCAAAGTAACCAGATGGCCATCCGCCCCAAAACGTTTGACCCTGCCAAGGGCTGCGGATAGTTAGCTTCACCACATGGTTAGTCAGCGCCGGGATTGTAGTCGACAGTCGTGACCAGTTGGTGGCGTAATTCAGATATAAACCTCCCCCTATATGATGACTCGTCATCTGGGCGTCGCCGAGATCAGCTTCGTAAAGCATCACATCGTTGGTCGTCGTAATGAGCACATTCCAGTCATAGCCACCAAATGCAAACACAGTAATATTGTTGGCATATGGATTGCCTCCGCTATCGAACAAGTTGGTCACCAATATCGATCCACCTGACCAACCGGGACTGGGTGCTGCGTAGAGGTTCATGCACACCCCCACGTCGACAACTCCAGGCCAATTGGTATAGGAATGTGAAGCGGTTGGGTATCCAAAGCCGGAATATTGCGCACCATAGAACACCCAACCATTTGTATCTGGGAACTGTCCCGAGAAACGAGCGACGTTGCGCCATATTGGCGATATCGGTGGCGGGTCAGGGAATTCGATCTGAGCCTCCAAGACCGACGCCGTGGCGATAAATGCCAAAGTTATCGACGACAATCTGACTATCAGTCTATTATTTTTCATGAGCAGTTTTACCTTGTTTTCCTTGTTGTTTCCTACCATTATTAACAAAGCGCATCACACGATGCGCTTACAATGGCTTCCAAAATGGAATTTACCTAATTTACAGAAAATGTCAACATAATCCTCAAATCTTCCTCCTCTTGGCGATTTCTCCCTTTCTCATTGACAATACCTGACATTTTTTTGCGAGCTCGACGACACGGGTAGCATCACCTGACTTCTCTGCTGATTTCAGCTCATTCATGGACGCAATAAGTTCTTCAGCAACCATGTCTTCCTCAAAGTTAAACATAAGCTCCTTCATGTGATTCCCCCACTGGGTCTCATCACTTCCATAAAACGCCTCTGCTTCAAATACGAGATCGTTGAGAATTGGCTCTATGCGAGCGACACGCACATCATATGAGGCATCGGCCATTTTTTTGATTTGAGCACGATATTTCTCCGCATCAACCGGATTTTTCTTTTCGATCAGTGCGAGTAAACCAAATAAGCGACGTTCGACGAGGTCTATTCGAGAGGAAGTCCCTATAGGAAAGCGCCCGTGAGACACGCTGTCAGCCCCTGCTGTGGCTACAGCTAGTTCTCGGCCGGCCAAGCTCGAATCTGCTGATCCGCCTTCGCGTCCTCCGAAATGTCCCTCATGCGTCTTTCCTACAGAAGGTTCTTGGAGCTTCACCGTCTTTGCAAAAGCTCTCAGGTCATCCCACACCGCCTGTTCAGACACGTTGGTTTTTTCAGAAATCATCTTCACGTAGAGTGCCTTGTCCATCTCACTGTCCATGCGCGCTAGATACGGAAATATACGATCTTTTACTGCACGACCCATCTTGTGCGGATCAGCAACATCCTTGAGCACATTACCGAGCTCATACTCAATAACATGTTTCGCATTTCTCAAAATATTCTTCCAATCCTCAGGATTTGCAAGAACGATATCAGCAGGATCCTTGCCACCTTCGATATCAGCAATCTTAACCGCCATACCGAGCGAGAGCGCCGTTGTTGCTACTGCACGCATTGCAGCCATTCTTCCAGCTTTGTCAGAATCGAACGCAAGGATCACATTTGGAGACAAACGACGCACTAAATTGAGATTACTGACAGCGCCAGAGGTGTTCGCTGATTCAGCAGTAAGCGCAGTGCCGGATGAAGCAACGGTATTCTTGATTCCAGCCTGATGCGACATGACGAGATCCATTTGACCTTCAACAAGAATTGAATAATTCATGCGACGAATGTCACTTTTTGCTTTGTCGAGACCGTAGAGAACTTGAGATTTGTCGAAAAGCGGGCTGTCAGGACTATTCAGGTACTTCGCTCCCTTACCATCATCGAGCTTTGGATGGATGCGTCCAGAGAATGCAATCACACGACCACTCGAGTCGCTAATTGGAAAAATGATACGACCTCGAAAACGGTCGTAGAATTTTCCTTGCTCATTCTTCTTCGCTAGACCTGCCTTCTCGATGAGCATATCGGAAAATTTCTTACCACGAAGATGATCGATAAGGTTTTGCCAACCCTCAGGAGCCCAGCCGATACGGAATTCTTCGCGAGTTGCATCGGTTATGCCACGCTTCTTCACGTATTCAAGCGCTTCTTTGGACTTCAAAAGTTGTGCTTCGAAATATTCAGTCGCAACCTCCATAATCTGAAAGAGTCTATCACGCTCGCCATCAGACTTGGCATCGAAGGTCAGCTGGACCCCCGCCCTCTCTGCGAGGACTTTGAGCGCACCACGAAAATCGAGTCCCTCAAATTGTTCGACGAATGTGAAGATGTCACCCTTGGCGCCGCACCCGAAACAATAGTATCCACCACGATCAGGAGACACGAAGAAAGAAGCGCTCTTCTCATTATGGAAGGGGCACTTAGCCTTGTAGGATGCGCCTGATTTCTCGAGCTTCACATACTGCCCGATGACCTCGTTGACCGGCAGGCGCTCTTTGATCTGTTCGACGGCGGTTCGGTTCATGTATCTATAGTATAGGCTATAACGAAACGCGAAGTAAGACTTGACCTTACTTCGCGTTCGTATTGCGCATTATGGTGCCAAGGACCAGGATCGAACTGGTGACCCTTCCCTCTTCAGGGGAATGCTCTACCAACTGAGCTACCTTGGCATTTATTTTTGAAGGGAAACTACTGCAAAAGATCTTTGAGCGAGCTCGCCGCAGTCTGTGCTGCATCGAGATTACCTTGAAGACCCATCAGACCTCCTTGGACCTGCTCATAGGCTCCGAGCATAGTCTCGATGTAGGGCTGTATGAAGTAGTATGCTCCGAAACTGACTACGATGATGACTACCCAATACAATATTCGGAACGCCATCGAGAACCGAGTCGCGCGGCGTATCGAACGAAGTATATTATTGTTCTCTTCGACGAGCTTATATGTCCGCTCGAGCAAAGATCGCTCTTCTGGGGTCATGGCGACACTCTACCAGAAAATTAACTTTCTCGCAAAAGTAGTGTACAGTGTGAGGCACCCGCCCTCGTAGTTCAATGGATAGAACAGTTCCGTCCTAAGGAATAGATGTAGGTTCGATTCCTACCGAGGGCACCAATAATTACTCTTCATCCTCATCAGTTCCAGCGCTCGCGCCACCCGACTTTTCAAATTCCTTGAGAGCTGTAGTTATCGGCTCAAACTTACCAGCCATGATACCAGGAATGTTGTGCCATGACTGTTTGATACGGTGATCCGTGACGCGATCTTGTGGAAAATTGTATGTGCGAATCTTTTCAGAGCGTGACCCTGTACCGATCTGCCCCTTGCGGTTAGCGGCAAATTTCTGGGCCTCCCTCTCTTCTTCAAGCGCCTCAAGCTTAGCAGTGAGGATCTGGAGCGCTAGCTCACGGTTTGCACCCTGGCTACGCTCAGCAGTCGAACGAACATCGATACCTGTCGGCTTGTGAATGAGGCGTACTGCCGACTCAACCTTGTTCACATTCTGTCCACCTTTACCACCCGCGCGTGAAAATTCCATCTCAAGATCTGCAGGGTTAATCACGAACTTCGATTTCTTGCGGATAGGCATAATCGCCACAGTCACTGTTGAGGTATGCACGCACCCATCTTCTCGGTCTCGGGGACGCGCTGAACTCGATGGACGCCAGTCTCCCAACGCAGTGCATCATAGGCATCCTTACCCTTGATCTCAATCGAAACTTCTTTGTATCCCCCGAGATCATTCTTGGATTCATCGATAATCTTGGTCGTCCATCCCTTGGTCTCAGCATATCTCTTGTACATATCAACGAGTTCGGCCGCAAAAAGCGCTGCTTCATCCCCACCCGCACCGGCTCGCACCTCAAGAATCATTTCCTTTGGTTTCTCCTCCTCAACAACATCTGCAGCAATGATGGCGTCCATCTCTTTCTTGAGCGAGTCCTTCTGCTCAACGATAGACGCGAGTTCATGTTCAGCCATTTCTTTCATTGCTGGATCAGCCTCAATCATACCGCGCACCTCAGCTTCATCTTTGAGCAATTTCTCATACAACCCCGCCATGAATGCGGTCTTAGGATTGGATTTATACTGCTCAGTATTCATGGGATAAGTATATGGTATCGCCGGTAAACTACAAAACGAGACGCTTTCACGTCTCGCCGTATAAATGCGGTCGAATATCTATTTCTTTGACTTTGCGAGGCGGTTCTTGAACTTTTCGACGCGACCTGCGGTGTCGATAGTCTTCTCCTGGTTCGTATAGAACGGATGTGACGCGCTCGAAATCTCGACATAGTGCACTGGATATTCCTTACCGTCGGTCCACTTCGCAGTTTCCTTGGTAGCGATGGTAGAAGGTATCAAAAACTTGGCGCCGCTGGAGTTGTCGGCGAAGATTACTGGACGATAGTTCTCCGGATGGATTTCCTTTTTCATGGGAGCAAATATAGCACACGGAAATATGTTTAGCAAGGGCGCCCGCAGGCAGGGGTGCGCATGTGTGCCGCCACACTACATGCGCAGTTTCTGAATATAAACCATACTTGTTCAATTCGCATGTAGTGTGGCGGCACACATGCGCACCCCTGCCTGCGGGCGTTGATTGATGTGATATAATATCCCTCATCATGAGCTCCCCCGTCTCGCGTTCGCATATGATCTACACGATTGCCGTCATCGGCTTCATATATACGCTTCACATCGTATTGCCGATGTACTCGAACTCGAGCTTCCTCTCGCTTTTCGCTGACGAGCGTACCGTCGGATTGATCTACATGGCTGGAGCCGTCGTATCCATTCTTGCCTATCTGATTTCACCCTACATCATCCGTCGTTTTGGCAATTATGCGACATCTATTGCACTCATCATCATCCAAATTGGACTTTTCTGGGGCATCATCTCATCAGATTCCGGAGTCGCTATTGCAATATTTTTCATTCTCCAAGCCGCAGTCGTATCACTCATAGGTTTATCTCTGGATATATTCCTGGAAGCTTACACCGACGGACATCATGTCGGCACCGTGCGCGGACTCTATACCACTGTCCTCAACGCCTCATGGCTCATCGGCCCTCTTCTTGGAGGTATGCTCATCAACGGCAGCGACAACTATCGTGACACCTATATCGCCGCACTCGCCATGCTGTTCCCGCTCCTGTACCTCATTCATCGCAACTTCCCGAGATTCAAGGACCCCAACTACATGCATCTTTCACCGTGGCAGCTCATCAAGCATAT
>JACCEC012785578.1_pt1 | contig 28298 bp, 30 predicted proteins | sample 7450121 | NCBI WGS metagenome assembly JACCEC01 (sample SAMN15323455, study PRJNA562643) | freshwater metagenome | isolation source: river surface water | place: USA:Blue River Watershed | collected 2017-08-18 | reverse complement strand
TGAAATAAATTTATTAAATTTTGCAAAATATTTTATTATAAAAAAACATTGTTTAATTCATTTATATACAAAAGGTGATGATAATATAAAAAAAAATACAATAAAATTAGTTTTAGGAAATGATTATTTAAATTATTTTAAATTTTATGATTTAAATAAATTAAAATTTTTAGAAAATTATAATTATGAGTATCATTTTAATATGGAAAATTCAAAAATACCATCAATAAAAGGATTATCAAATAAAATAAATATATATCATTGTCAGTTTCCATTTGATACAAATAAAGTAGTAAAAAGTGAAAAAATTAATAAATATAAACATATTTTTTTAAATTCAGATTTTACAGATAATTTTTATAAAAAATATACAAATAAATATTTAAAAAATCAATTAATAAATGTTATCTATCCAAGTTCAATAGATGAAATAAAAATTAAAAGTAAAAATTATGAAAAAAAAGATAAATCCTTTGTTATGATAGGAAGAATATTTGATTATAATAAAAATGCTCATAATAAAAATTTTGATATTGCATTAAAATATTTTGAAAAATTATCTAATGAAAAAGATAATTTTGAAGTACATATAATAGGTAAAGTTTATTCTGAAAAAATGTATAATAAATTAAAAAATTTTAAAATAAAAAATTTATTTATACATCGTAATTGTTCAAATGAGGAAAAGAATAAAATATTAGAAAAATCAATGTATATACTAAATATGACAGGTTTGAATAGACATAAATTAAAAGAATGTTATGCATATGAACATTTTGGTATATCTATAATAGAAGGACTAAATTATTGTTGTATCCCAATATCTGTTAATGGAGGATATCCATCTTATTATATAAAAAATAATGAAAATGGATATATTTTTGATGATGAAAATGGATTTAATGATATAATAAAAGATATTATATTAAATAATAAAAAAATAGATTTTGATAAAAATTATTATGAAGATTTATTATCTAAATTTAGTGAAAAAGCATTTTTTAAAAAATTAGATAGTATATTTTATTGAAAAACATATTTATTTTTATAAAAATTTAATATTTTATTATAAATTTTTTTTTCTTTTTTAATATTTAAAAATTGTTTTACATATAATCTAGCATTTTTTGCAATTAGTTTACATTTTTTATTATTATTTTTACACCAATTAATTTTTTCTTCAAAATCACTAAAATCTTCAGCTAAAGGTACATAATGAACATAAGGTTTTAATAAACCTTCCATTAACCAACTTTCAAATTTAGGTGGTCTCATTAAAACTACTGAATTTGAAGCTAACTTCCAATTTAATCCAGAATCTTTATCATTACCTTCAATTGAAACTTGATATTTATATTTAGCCATTTCACTTATATCTATTTTTTCTTTGTTATATTCTTCATTAATAGAATTAATTAATCCAACATTAAATTTATTATAATATTTAGAAACAAAATCTAATCTTGGTAAAAGTTCTATTCCAGTTAAAGAACCTCTATAAATGATATCATTTATTTTATTTTTCCATATATTATTAACTTGAATTATATTTCTAATATCACCCCAATGTCTAATATATTCTAAAGGAAGTAATATTGAATTTTTATTATAATTTATTTTTCTAACTTTTTGTAATGTTGGTAATTGATAATTTTCATATCCATCAGCACTTATTGTTAAACATTTAATACTTAAAGGAAAACCTCCATTTTGACCCCACCACCAATTATTATGAAATGTACCATAATGGAATGGAAAATTTTCAGGAGGTTTTGAATTTGGACCTTTATAAAAAAATAATTTATTTTGATTAAATTTATTGTATTCATCTGAAATAATTATTAATTCTTTTTTTTTTTTTTTAATTAAATTTTGAGTGTAATATTTTATTCTAAAGTTAATTGAAAAATATTTCATTTATTATTCTATATAGATATAACATTTAATTATATATATATAAATAAATAAAAAAGAATTAAAATTTTTTTGATTACTTACTCCAATATTTTCCTTGGTCAATATTTTTACATCTATCATCTAATTTTTCTGAAACAGGTATCCATTTTTCACTTATAATATCATTATCATTAAATGGTATAGGGATTCCATCCGAATATATACCAAACATGGTATAACAACTTGAACCTAAATAAATTAGATTTTTATTAGATAATTTATTATATAAATAATTAATAATTGGAGGACCATATGCACCACATCCTAATATAGCAGTATCAAAATCTGAATATTTATGAATTATTTCATTTACTATTTTTTCTACTGTATCTTTTATATGATTATCAGGATATTCCATATTTAATGTTGTTTGAGGAGTTTTTAAATAATACATTGAAAAATTAGAAACTGGAAACTTCCATGCATTTTGAACACCTCTTTCATATCCATTTTTAATACTATCAACAGCACTTCCAATATACAATATTTTTTTATTATTAGAATTTTTAAGTATTAATTTATGTAAATAACCCCAATTATAAAATTCATTTTTTAATCCAATTTTAGACCATAATAACAAATCATTATTTAAAAAACATAAACAACTTGTTAAAGTAGATTTTTTTATAATTTCAATTGTATTTTCACACCACCAATCTAAAATTAATTTTTTATCTCTTTCAAATTTATAATATAAACCTGTATTAGTTTTCATATAATAATCACAATTATCAAAATTATTATCAATTTTTGAAAAATTATCTTCTAAATAAATTTTATAAAAATAACTTAATAAAAATCTTGATTCAACGTTACCTAATCTAGTTGATACTAATTGATTATTTATAATTTTTTCAGTTAATTTTTCTATATTATCATTTAAATTTAATTCTTTATTCTTTTCTTCCTGGTTTTTAATTTGTTCAATATCCATATTTTTTATTATTTTTATATTTTTTAAATATTTATTTAAAAAATCTTCATTATTATCACATTTTCGTTTATAATATTCAAAAGTTTTTAACCATAAATTATTATCATTCTCTTTATTATTATTATTATTATTATTGTTTTTTATAAAAATTTTATATTTATTTTTTCTTTGTTTTTTTTGTTTGTTTTGTTTTCTTTGTTTTTGTTTTTTTTGTTTTTTATTATTAATATTTTTATTTTTATTTTTATTTTTATTTAAATTAATTTTCTGCATATTACTATATATTTATATATATATAATTAAAAAAAAAAAATTTATGTTATTAAAAATTATATAATCATATAAATTATACTTAATAAAACAATAATAAAAAATGGATTCATTATTATTTCTATAAAGTAAAGTGTATCAACCGAATAATTATTATTTTTTATAAAATTATTTAAATCATTTCTTAAAACAAGTGTGAGTTTTGAATTATTTTTTTCTAAAATTTTGATAAGATTTAATGAAAATAATTTTGAACTATATGTTAGTTTAGATTTAATATTATATGTATTTTTATTATTATTTTTTTCATCACATAAATTAATTAAAATTGGTAAATTATAATTTTTTTCATTTTCAATATTTTCATATAATTTTAAAAAATTATATGATTTTTCAAAACACTCTTTTGCTTTATAAAAATCATATATATTATAATATATAATACCTGCTTTCATCCAACTATTATATATATCAGAAAATCTTCCTAAATATCCTGTTGGTAAAATACTATCGTCATTTGCTCTTTGTTCAAGTCTTTCAGCAATTAATTTTAAATTATTAATTTCTTTTTGACTCATTTTTATAATTTTAATTATATCTAAATAAAAGTATAATTATAATTAAAATTTTTTTTTTAAGTACTTTTTAATATAAAATATATAAGTTTAAAAAATAAAAAAAATAATATTTAAATTAAAATAAGAATAAAAATTAAAATGAAATGTTTATCATGTGATAAAAAATTAACAATAAAAAATATTCAAAGACTATGTAAGAATAATGATAATCATGTTTATTGTAATGAATGTGTAGAAAATAAAATTAAAAATTTAAATGAAAAAGAAATAATTTTGTGTAAAGATTTTGATTGTGATTCACTTTGTGACTCTATTATTTATCAAAAAAATATAATTGATATTAATGAAGAAAAAGAAAAAATAAATTTAGGTTTAGTTTTATTAGGTACTCATTTGTCTTTAATATCTAGTAAAATTAATTAAATAATAAAAATTGTACTTAAAAAAATATTAATAATATTAATATATTTACAAGAAAAATATTTTAAAATAAAAAATAAATAATAAAAATGATAAAAAACTTATATTTAACTCAAATTTTTATATTAATTGTTTTGATATCAATTTTAAATAGTGATGCAAAACAAATACAAGATCCAGTTGCTCGTCATGATGCAAATATGTGTGGTACATATCTATGTCCTGGTTTGCCAGATTTAGCAACAAAATATTTAGAAAGTGGTTGTGAAGAAGAATTTAAAATATTTTTAAATAATGAAATATATAATAAAGAAAAAGAATTAAATAATTTGGAATTATTTGTGAATAATAATTCTAATGATAATTATACAAAATTAAGTTTAATTATAATTGCAATATTATCAGGTTTATTATCTTCTACATGTGGTTACTATATAGGAAAATGGGAAGGAAAAAAATATAAAAAAATAAATTATGGTGTAGATGAATTTTAATTTATTAAATAAATAAATAAAATAAAATTTTTTATATTTTTATATTTATTATAGATAAATAATAAATAAATTTTAGATAAAAATAAATAATTTATAATAATTACCACAAAATTACCACAAATATAAAAAATACCATTTTCTATTATCAATTTTATATTCATTTTTTACTTTTCCATCTTCTTCAAATTCAACAATGTTTCCACATTTTTTATCATAATAATAATTACATATTTCTTTTTTAGAATTATCAAAATTATCATAGTAAAATTCAAAATCACCGTGTTTTTTATTATAATAATAAATACCTATTTCACATAAATTTCCACTTTCATAATATTTTTCTACATTACCATGATAAAATTGTTCTCCATATTCTTTTTTAAATTTATATTTTATTTCTATTTTATTATTTTTATAATACCATATTCCTTCTTCTTTATTATAGTCAATTATTATTTTTAATATACCGTTTTCATAATAAATATATCTTTTACCTTCCTTTGTATTTTTATATTCTTTTACTTGACCATTTTCATAATAACTTATATAATCACCTATAATTTTACCACCATTAGTCATTAAATATTTTGACATTAATTGACCATTTTCATAATAATCTATATATAATGAAGGAGCATATGTACCATAATAAACATTAAATTTTGCTTTTAATTTTCCATTTTTATAATATTCTTCAACTTGACCATGTATATCATCATTATTATAAGAACATCTTTTTTGAAGTATACCATTTTCATAATATGATTCATATTGACCTTGTTTTTTATTATTTATTTCAAAAAATACTTCTTTTACTCTTTTACTTTCATAATAATTTATTTTTATATCATTTAAATCTAGATCTTTTACATAAAAATATAAATATTCTGGATTATCGATAAAGTTTTCTAAATTTTCTAAATCTTTGCTATTATTTTCAATTTGTTTCTGTGATTCAACATCATTAATTTCGTTTATTTCATTAATATTCATTTTATTTTAATAATATAATATTTTATAAAGTTAAATTATATATTAATTAATTAATCATTCTTTAAGTTTAAAAATAATATAATTAAGTAATAGATTAATTTTATTTTCTAATTATTGATTTTAATATACCATTTTCAAAAACAAATATATTAGCATATATACAATGTGAAGAATCAATAGGTATATATTCCATTCCTATATAATTTTCACAAATATGATATTTTAAAATATTATGATTAACAAAATTTAAATTATTTAAAAAATTCATATTATACATATTTAATTTTATATAATTATTTTCTATATAATCTAATAAAAGATTATTATTTAAATTTACAACATTTGGTGAAAATTCTAATATAACATGTTCTATATTATTATCAATTGAAAAAGAAAATATTTTATATAAATATTCATCAAAATCTTTGAACATATTATTTTCATTTATATTATTATCATCAATATATTGTTTATTAAAATTTTTAAAATTATTATATTGTTCTGAACTATTATTTTCTTTGTCTTCAATTGAATTCATTAATTCATAATAATTATGAATTATTTTTGTTTTTTTTAATTCATGTAATTTATTATCTTTTAAATCTTTTAAATGATTATTCATATATTCTTCACTATTATCAGGACATCCTATACATTTATGTCCTCTAAAATGAAGTTTAGCTCTAATTTCATTTGAAGGTGTTTTTCTCATAAATTCTTGATGTTCTCTCAATCTTCTTACCTGTTCATGTTCATGAACTAAATTAGCATGATGATATAAATCTTCTTTTTCTTTATTTTCAAAATAAAAATGTCCTTTAATAGTTTGTAAAGATAATAATAATAATGGTAACATTTTTCTATTCATATATTGATATGTATGTGCGGTAGACATAATGAAAATAAAAATTAAAAAACAAAAACCAAAAAAACCATAAATTTTTTGTGTCATTCTAAAACTTTTTTGATTATTTTCTATGTGTCGATATATTTTATATTTATTTTTATTTATTTTCATTATTGTTATTAATATTAATATACCTTTTATTTTTTTTTAAATACAATTGTTTACGTTAAAAAATATAATTAAACGTAAATAAAAAAAAATTAATACAATTATAAATCAACATTACAAATAGATGATATACAACCAAATAATTGTAATTCAGAAGAACAACCATATATAATTCGTTGATGATATTTAGTTATAATTTCAATTATATTTAATCTTTTATTTTCCTCCATTAATTCTATATTTTCAGGTTTGCAAACAATTTTAAATAATAATATTATAATGTCACTTGCAGCAAAACCTTTATTATATAATTCAGATATTAATAATTGAGCTTCTTCAAATTTGTTTTGAATACAAAACTCATATATTTTTTGAACTACCAAAGGTTGAGGTTTATCACAGATTTTATAAACATTTTCCGATATTATTTTATCATAACAATAAGATGTTGTTTGTAAAATGTTTAGTCCTGTTCTTAAATCTCCATCAGAATTGAAAACTATAGATTCTAATCCATCTTCTTCTAATTTATTTTTTATATTTTCTTTTTCAGCTACTTCTATTAATCGTTTTTTTAATTCATTACTTGATAATTTTGAATATCTTAAAATAACACATCTTGATTGTATTGGTTCTATAATTTTTGTTGATGTATTACAAGCTAATATAAAACGAGTTGTACCAGAATATATTTCCATTGTCCTTCTTAAGGCTTGTTGTGCTGCCGCAGTCATACTGTCTGCTTCATCTAATATAATTATTTTATAGAGTCCATATGGTAAAATTATTTTTTTTTGAGCAAATAATTTTATTTTGTTTCTTACAACTTCAATACCTCTTGCATCACTTGCATTTAATTCTAGTACAGCATCTTTATAATTTTCTCCTAATAATTCTTTTGCTAAACAAAGTATTGATGTAGTTTTTCCAACACCACTTGGTCCAGATAAAATTAAATTAGGTAAATTACCTTGTTCAATTATTATTTTTAGTCTTTCAATAGTATGTTCATTACCAATAATTTCATTTAAATTAGAAGGACGATATTTTTCAATCCAAGGGTTTTGATTATTTTTTGTATAATTTACATTATTTTTGTCGTTATTATCATTTTTTTCATTATTGACATTATTAACATTATTAACATTATTATTTTTATTTATTTTTTCAATTTGACTAAAAAATTCTAATATTTTATTATCCATTTTTATATAATTAAAAATTATTATTTTTTTCTTTAAACTCATTAAATCATAAAAATAAAAAATATTTTAAAAATTATTTAATTTATTCTATAATAATTGATAAGATTGTCTTATCTCTATAAATATACTTATTAAATCAGCTATTTGTGCATTTTCATTTGAATTTGTTGAAACACGATATTCAATATTTGATAATTTAATATATATCATTTTCACTAATTCTTTGTTTAAATCATTTTTTTTTAATTCTTCAAATAACAATGTTATTATATCATGTAAATTATAACTGTTATAATTTATTATTTTTTTAATATCTTTAAATGATTTTTCATATGAATCATTATATAAAATATTTTTTATTTTTAAAATATCTTCTTTTAATGGTAATCCTGAACTTTCATATATTCTTTCTTCCGTAATACCATCATTATAAGACATATTAGTAATTTGTAATATATTTAATAATTTTCGCATATCACCTTTAGAAATATCAATAATTGTATCTTTAGCTTCTTCAGTAATTTTTATATTTTCCTTAGCTATTATATTATTTAAATAATCTTTAACATAATTATTTTCTAAATGTGAAAATCTAAATCGTGTACATCTTGATTGTAAAGCAGGTATAACCTTATTTACATAATTACAAATTAAACAAAATCTAACATTCGATGTAAAATTTTCAATTATTCTTCTCAAAGCAAATTGAGCTTCGTTAGTCATTGCATCAACTTCATCTAAAATTATCATTTTAGTATTAGATTCAAATATTTTATCAGTACATGCAAATTCTTTAATTTTTTCTCTTACTGTTTCAATACCTCTTTCATCTGACGAATTTAGTTCTAAAACCATAGTCGATATTAAATTTCCATATAATTTATTTGCAATAGCTCTAGCCGTTGTTGTTTTACATGTTCCAGGAGGACCATAAAATAATAAATGAGGTAAAGCATTTTTTTCAATAAATGAATTTAAAACATGTCTAATTTCATTATGTGCAATAATGTTATCTAGGTCTTTTGGTCGATATTTTTCAATCCATGGTATATTCATCACTTTTGGCAACTCTTTTTGATGTTCGTTTTCTAAAGGGGAGTGCTTAGAAAATGTATTCATTTTTTTTAAGTTAGTTTTATAAATATATAATTATTTTTTTAAGTCTAAAAAACAAAAAAATTATAAAAAAAATATATAAATAAAAAAATATAAAAAAATATAAATAAAAAAAATGATAGTTATTGTATTTTATATTTTTAATATTAAGATTTTTATCAAAAGGGATCAGAAGATACGTTAAATTTAAAATATGATACGTATTGTTGATCCTTCTATTTACGAACCTAAAATAGGTTCAGATGCATTTGGTGCATTTGTTTCTATTCATGGACTTCGTATCAGTATTTCAACCGACGGTAATGTAATTAGAACCTTTCCGGATTTGCAATTAGCATCACCAGCTTTTACTCCAAGAACAGGAGTTGAACTGGGACCTCAGCAAACAGCTCATGAGATCAACCCTTCCATTAGGAATGGACAGTTTGTTCTCAAGAACGTGATGGGGTATTGGTATGTTTTTAGCAAGAACGTGCACAATGAAGTGATATGGAAGCACGTTGGTTGATAGAAAAACGAAGAATTATAAAAAAATGAATATAAAGAAAGTTTAATATTAATTAAATTAATGAATATTAATATTTAAAAATTAAATTTTATTAAAAAATGTCAGAAAGACAATATATATATGAAAAATATATAACTACAAAAGAAAATTTAAGAAATACATTAAATGAATATGGTGTTGCCATTATTCCTAATGTTTTAAATGAAGAAGAATGTTTACAAATGCAAAATGAAATGTGGAATTATTTAGAATTTATTACTCAAGATTTTGAAGTACCTATTCAAAGAAATAATCCTCAATCATTGCGTTCATTAAAATTATTATATCCTAAACATAGTATGTTAATTCAAGAATGGTCGATTGGACATTCTCAATTTAATTGGAATTTAAGACAAAATCCTAAAATTTATGAAATTTTTAGTCATTTTTGGAATGTTCAACCTAAAGATTTACTTGTGAGTTTTGATGGAGCTAGTTTTCATATGCCTCCTGAAACTACAAATTTAGGATGGTATAGAGGTACAAATTGGCTTCATGTAGATCAATCTTATTTAAGAAATAATTTTGAATGTGTTCAAAGTTGGATTAATGGTTTTGATACGAATGAAGGTGATGCTACTTTAACTATTTTAGAAGGAAGTCACAAATACCACAAAGATTTTAAAGAAAGATTTAATATTGAAAGTAAAGAAAATTGGTATAAAATGGAAAATAGTGAACAGCATGATTTTTATGTAAATGAAAAAGGTTGTAAACAATATCATATTAAATGTCCAGCTGGTTCATTAGTTTTATGGGATTCAAGAACAGTTCATTCTGGAACTGAACCTGTTAAAGGAAGAGCAGTACCTAATTTTAGATGTGTTTCTTATTTATGTTATGTTCCAAGAAATCTAGCTACAAATGCAGATTTAAAAAAGAAGATTAAAGCCTTTGAGGAATTAAGAACAACAAGTCATTGGCCTGCATCTCCTAAATTGTTTGCTAAGGTACCTAGGACTTATGGTAATCCTTTACCACCAATAAAACAAATAAATGCACCAACTATTAATGAAATAGCACGACGATTTATAGGTTATGAAAAATAAAAATAAAGATTAATTAAATTTTTTTATTTTAAATTTTATAAATAAACAAATATAAAACGTTGTAACATTAAGAATATTATAAATGCCTCCTAAAAAAGGAAAACAATCAAAAAAAGAACAAAATGAAGAAAGAGCTGAAGCAGAATTATTAGCTGGAATGAGTAAAAAAGAAAGAATAAGATATGAAGCACAAAAAAGAAATGCAATGTTAGCAAATCAAAGACCTCCAATAAATGAAAATGGTTCATATAATTTAAATAGTATGTATGATTATTTATTATTATTAAGGAGTCTTCCAGCAAAAACACATAAAATTATTAATGAAATACAACAATTAGAAACTAATATGGCTGAATATATAGAAGAAAGAGAAAGACCTAAAGTGAATCATAGAGTAAGAAAAGAACAACAAAGATTAGAAGCATTAGAGAGAGAAAGATTAGAAAAAGAAGCTTTTGAAAGACGCATACATGAAGCAGCAATGAGAAATCAAGCTGAACTAGAGCAACGAATGAAAGAAAGAAATGAAAGAATACAAAGAGAAATTAATGAAAAAGAAAGATTTTATAGAACAGAATATTTAAGAAGGGAAAATGAAAAAAGAAGAGAGAGAGAAAAATATAATAGATTAAGAAGAGAAGCTGAAGAAAGACAGGAAGGTGAACAAAATTTTAATGTTCCTCGAGAAAATATAAGTTCAATAACAATACCAAATAATTTAAGAAATAATGCTGAATTTATTGAAGGTATTCAAGTTTTAATGAATTTTAATCCCAATAATGATGAAATTAGAAAAATTTATAAAAAATTAATGTTCAAATATCATCCAAATAGAAGAACATATAATGTAAAAGCAACGCAAAAATCACAGTTTATAAGTAGAGTTTATAATAGTAAAAAAAAATAAATAATTTAAAATTTTTATAAATTATATTTAATTAAATAATAATTAAATAACTATAGAAGCTAATGAAGGTTCTAATAAAGCATTTATATCAAATAATTCATGATTTGAACAAATCCAATTAAAATTATATTTTATCCATCTTGCAAGTTCAAAAATTCGATTAAAATATTCGAGATAAGATTCAATTTTAGTTAATTCGTCCATATAAATGTCTTTATCAATTTTTCGTTTAAATTGATTTGTATCTAAACTTAATAAAAATAATAGATATTTCATTCTATGTTTATCATTATCTCGTATTTTATCTATAATATCATACAAATTATCAAATTGTGAACACTTAAAAAATCGAAATAAAGCTTGACCTAATGGATTAAATTCATCTTCAAAAGTTATATAAACTCTAATAAATCTCAAATATTCATAACCTTCTAAGTGTTCTTCTAAATCTTCTTCTTGAATATTCCTTTTTCTTGATAATTCATAATTTTTATTAATTTCATCAATATATAAATAGTATAATAAACCTTGAGAATCCATTTCTAAGCGTGTTTGTAAAATAATTTTTAATTTTTCTATCTCAATTATTGCTTTTTTATCTCTTTCTTCCTGTTTTACAGCTTCATCATACTTTTCTTTAGCTTTTTTTGCTTTAATTTTACTTCTTCTAGCTATTTCACACGCGAAATTTGCTACAGCAGAATATTCTTTAGCTATATTTTCACAATTATTTGCTTCTTCCTGAAACTTGGTATATTCATTATATGCTATAGTAGTACTTAATGTAGAACTATATGTAGTAGATAATAAACTATTACTAAAATCCATTTTAATTAAATTTTTTTTTTATTAATATTTATAAAAATCTAAATATTATAATAAATTTTTCACTTTTTATTTATAGATTTAAAAAAATTGAATATATAAATATTAATAAATATTAATAAATATTAATAAAATTAATTATTAAATGAAAAATAAAGATTTAGACAAAAAAAAAGTAATAAATACGTTTATTCTCCCACATATGAAAAATAATAAAATCAAACCTTATGATAAAAATAGTGAATATGAAAGAGATAAAGAATATGAACGTAGTGAAAGAAGAATGAAAAATTTTAGAGAACATCATAATTGTTTATTTGTGGTATTATTTATATGCTTTCCATTAATTTATTGTTGTTCATTATGTAATAAAAAAAAAAATAATGACGTAGATACAAATAATTAAAAATTGAAAAACAAATCATAACTTATTAATATTTATAATATATATAAAAAAAAAGGATAAATAAAGTATACAATATATTTTATAGAAAATGGTAAATAATAATTTTACTATACGTATAGATTTACAAAACTATATGTTTAAACACAAAATACTTAATAAATATACTTCAAATATTATTGATGAAATTAAAAGATGGTATAATATAAATATTGAACACTTTTTTAAATCGTCACATATAACAAGTTTTGAATTGTATCATATAAAAGATAATATTTTTATGATAAATTTTAGCTATGATACTTTAACACTTCCATTTATTGAGGAAAATTTAACTAATCCAGATATATTCGGTAAAAATCCTCTTCAATTGGGAGATAATAAATATTTTGTCATTGGACGTAAATATGATGATTTAGATGATTTGGATAGTATGGTTACAAATACTTTTAAGAATGATAATGAAGATGAAATAACGATATTAGAAGAACTTAATCTGTGTTCATAAAAAAATGAATAATTATTTATAAATAATAAAAGAAGGTTATTATTAGTAAAAAAAATTAGATAAAAAATATCTAAAAAAATGAAAGTATATAGAATATTTATTCTATTATTATATTCAATATTTGTTCTATCTGATTTAAACAGTAAAAATCAATATATTAATAATATTGAAAACATGAATTTTAGAAGATTTATGGGAAAATGGAATGTTTATTATACAAATATATATAAAACTCCTTCTCAAGAATCAAAACATAGTTGTTTATCTTTTTATTATTATTTTGATGACAGTAAACAATTTATGTATAAATTTTCTAAAAAAGATAATAATAACAATTTAATAGAAAAAAATGGTATAATACATATTAAAGATTTAAATAACAATCATATATGGGATATTAATCATAATAACAAAAATGATACAAATTTTTCTCAAACTATTTTATATGTTGATCCAAATTATAGATTAGCAATAATATCTGATAATAAAAAAGAAAAAATAGATATTATAGGAAGAGTTTTTAATAATGATTTAAAAAATAAAGAAAATATAAAATATATATTGAATAATAATAATTTACCTTTATTTGAATATTTTACAGAAATAAATCATGATTTATGTTAATTGTATAAAATATTTATTTTTATAGATTTTATAACAAATATGTTGATATTATTTAAAAAAAATAAAGAAATGCAAATAAATAAAATAGATTATTATAATTTGATGAACGAAAATTTAACAAACAAATTATATCAAATAAAAAAAGAATCAGAAAAAGAAATAAATGAAATTAAAATAAAATTAATTGAATTAAAAAAAGAATATAATAATGAATTAATTGAACACAATAAAAAAATCTGTGATATAATTTTTGAAAATTTTATAAAAAACTGTGAAAAAGAAAAATATTTTTTAATTAAATATAAAAAATTTAAATGTATAAATATTTTTTATGATATTTCAGAATCAAATATATTTATAAATATAATTTTTGAAGATGAAAATCATAAAAAAATAGAATTATATGCAGAATTTGATAAAACGGAAAATGATTTAGATGAAAAAATTGATATTAAATTAAAAAAAACCGAATGTTCATATGAAAAATATATATTAAAAGATTATGATATAAAAAATTTATTAGAAATGATATATTTTTATTTAGAAAAAGATTTGTTTTATACTTTAATTTATTAAATAAAATTAAAAATCATGAAAATAAAAATAATATCGTTTATTTTATTTTTTTAAATTTATTCATTAATATAGAAAATAATGAATAAAAATAATTTAAGGATTGAAAAAATTAATAAAAAAGAATATTATGTATATGAAAATGAATTTAAAACAGAAAAACATGAATATTTTTTTAATTTACAAATAATCCCCGAAGTTGGTATAATTGAAAGATATATAGGTTTAATTAAAGATTTATCTCATTTATTTAAAGAACCAGTTATGTTAGAATTAAATCCATATAATAGTGGATTTTTAAATATTGAATGTAGTAAAAATTTTAATAAAATGATTTTAAAAAATACCAATGAAAGTCAAAAAATTTCAATTAAAAAAAATATTGAAAAATTTAATATTTCTAATATTCATTTTGATAATGATAATAATAATAATAAAATTGATATTTTAAAAATTAATAATTTACAAATTAATAATGAAATATTAAATATTATAAAAAAAGATTCTCCAATAATTATATGTACAGATATTAATAAAGATTTAAAAAAAATATATAAAAAAATATATTTTTTAGAAAATTCTATATTTCATATATGTATTCCTGAAAAAATATTTGATAATTTTTACAAAGAATTTTATTATTATTTAGATGAAGAAAAAAAAATATTAAAATATGATAATTTATTACACTTAACAATGATTGTTAAAAATGCAGGTGATACATTTGAAAAAGTTTTAGAGGAAAATTTAAAATATATAGATCAATGGACAATATTAGATACTGGAAGTACAGATGGTACACAAGATGTTATAAAAAAAGTTTTAAAATGCAAAAAAGGAAATTTATATGAAGAACCATTTATAAATTTTAGAGAGTCTAGAAATAGATGTTTAGAATTAGCACCAAATAACTGTAAATTTAAGATTATGTTAGATGATACATATATAATAAAAAATAATTTGAGAGGTTTTTTAAATGAAGTAAGAGGTGATCAATTTTCTGATTCATTTAGTATAAATATTCTTAGTTATGATTTAGAATATTCTTCAAATCGTATTATTAAAAGCGATAATAATTTAAAATATGTATCTAAAATACATGAAATAATTCAAAAAGATAATAATGTAAATGTAATGATACCAAAATATGTATGTCATATTTATGATGAAACTTCTGATTATATGCAAGATAGAACTGATAATAGAAAAGAATTAGATTTAAAATTATTATATGAAATGGTTGAAGAAGAACCAAGTGAACCTAGACATTTATATTATTTAGCACAAACTTATAATTGTATAAAAAATTATGAAAAAGCAGCCGAATATTATAAAAAAAGATATGAATTTCATGAAGAAGGATTTATTCAAGAAAAATTAGATGCTTGTTTTGAATTAGCTAGAAAATATAATTTTGAATTAAATTATCCATGGGACATTTGTAAATTATATTATTTAAAGGCTTATGAATTAGATACAAAAAGACCAGACGCTTTATTTTATATTGGATTACATTATTATTTAAATAATGATTATAAGCAAGCTTTTCCATATATGAAACGTGCCTTTGAAATTGGTTTTCCTTTTCATGCACAATATTCTTTGAAACCAACTTTAAGTTACCAATTTTTACCGCAAATATTATCAAGAATGTGTTATTCTTTAAAAGAATATAAATTAGGAGAAGAAGCAGCATTATTATTTTTGCAAAATAATAATAATAAAACTCAATATTATGAAGAAGTATTATCTTGGTTATCAATATATAAAAATATTAATAAATATTTAAATATAACTACTCCTGAAAAATTAAATAATAATTCAAAACCAATATTTTGTTATTTAGCAGATGGTGGTTATTCTAATTGGTCTGGTTCAAGTATATTAAAAAATGGAGTGGGTGGTTCAGAATCATATATTATTGAAATGTCAAGATATATTAAAAAACATTCTGATTTTGATGTTTATGTTTTCTGTAAATGTGATAAATATGAATTATTTGAAGGAGTTCATTATTTACATTTAGATACATTTGCTTCATTTATTAAAAAAAATATTATACATTCATGTGTTATTAGTAGATTTTCTGAATATTTACCAATGTGTTATTTATCAAATATTCAAAATATTTATTATCTTTTACATGATTTAGGACCTATTGGTTCAATTATACCAATGGACAAAAAATTAAAAAATATTATTTGTTTAACAAACTGGCATAAACAATATTTTTCAAAGAATTTTCCTACTTGTGAATATTTAACTACTATTTATCCAAACGGTTTAAATATGCCATTATTTGATATTCCTGTTAAACCAGCTAAAATTCCTTTTAAATTTATTTATTCCTCTTTTGCTAATCGTGGTTTGCTTAATATTTTAAATATGTGGGATTCTATACTTATTAATTTTCCTTCAGCAACTTTACATATTTACTGTGATATTTATCATAAATGGGTTATTGAAAATTATCCCGAAGAAGCAAAACAAATACAAAAAATTATAGAATCTGGAAAATATAAATCATCTGTTTTTAATCATGGATGGGTTGATAAAGAAACATTAGCTCAATCATGGTTAACTTCTCAATTTTGGTTATATCCATGTGTTTTTCAAGAAACATTTTGTATTACTGCTCTTGAAGCTGCAGCTACTAAAACTTTAGCTATAACAAATGATTTAGGAGCGTTAGTTGATACAGTCGGAAATAGAGGATTAGTCATACCTGGAGATGCTAGAACAAAAGAATGGCAAGATAAAACAATTGAAGAAATTAAAAAAATAGTTAATAATGAAGAAAGAATGAATGAATTATTAGCTAATAATTATCAATGGTCAAAATATCATAATTGGGAAAATTTAGCAATCGGTTTTGTTAAAAATTTTTTATCTAAAAATTAATATATTTATTTTTTATTTTTATTTTTATTTTTATTTTTATCTTTAAATATTTATAATATTTAGAATGAAATAAATAAAAAAAATGCCTTCTTTTCCTGCGTTTAATGTTCAAATTGATAATATTTATAAAATATTTATAAAAAATAAATTTAATAAAAAAATAATAGGTGATAGAGGATACAAAATGTATTATCATATGCACCCTAATAGAAGATTAAAAAAAATGTTATTAATTTTTGCAAATCCTATATTAAAAAATGGTCCTGAAGCATCTGTTCCTTTTTTTACTATATCTGTAAATAAAAAAAACCATAATAATAAAGAAAAGTTTTTATGTATTTATAATAATTTTTTAGTAGGTGGTATAAAAGAAGTTAAAATTAATTTTACTATTAAAGAAGATGAAAAAAGTATTCAAAAAAATATAAAAGAATTACAGAAAATTATAAAAATTGTTAAAATCGCATTTAATACCTTACATAATGATTTAAGAAAAGATGTTGATTTTTATAAACAATAAACAATTAAAAAATTATTAATTTTCTTCCTCACTATCATTATATCTTTTTTTATATTCTTCACTTCGTAAATCTCTATAAGTTAGAACTTCTTTAGCTTCATAAAAAACATATTTTGATAATTCATTTTTAATATTATTATTTAAATAATGATATTTTTTCTCTAAAATAACTTTTAACTTTCTATTTTTAGAAGCATTTACAAGATGAGGTATTAATTTATAGTCATGAATACCTAATCTATTAACATTAATTAAATAACTTTTAATATAAATATAATTATCAGGTACTTTTTCATAATCATAAATATCAAAACAAAAACTTCTATTTTTTTTATATAATTGTAAATAATGATTTTTATTTATTAAATTTGAACAACATATTTCTTCTAGTTTATCAATATAATAATTATCATCTGTAAAATTATTAAAACTTACAAAATATGTATATTGAAGAACATAAATTCCTGGTTGTTGTTGATAAATTGCAAAATTTTGAATTGCATAATAATGCATATAATAATTATTTAACTTTTTTCTATCAAAATCAAAATATGAATAAATATTTAATTCACCATTTGGACATCCTTTTTCAATATTTACTATAGTTAAAAAATAACTTTTAAATATTTGACTATCATTATTGTCTTTAAAATTATTTGTAAATATAGAAACATTTTTTTCCTCTAGATTTTCAAATATTTTTTGAATATTTTCCTCTTTTTTTGAATAATCTAAAATAATTTTATCATATATTTCATTTAAAAAGAGTATAAGGTTTTCATCACTATCAATTAGATAGTCTTTTTTCTCAGTCATACCACAACTATTATATTCACTAAAACTATTATTTTTGATATATGAATCTATTTGAGGAATACCATCTTTTAAAGAATAGCTAAAAATACAAATATACTTAGTTTTAGGGATATCTTCTAGATTTAGTATTTTCATACTTTTTAAATATTAATTTAACTGTTTTTTTTAATAAATTGTATATAATATTATATTAAGAACTAATAATTCATTTTTTTTTTATAAAATTAAACGTAAACATTATCTTTTGTTAATAATCTTTTATAATTTATTAAATCACAAAAAAATGAAAATTTATAATTAATATTATATTTTTTTAAAGTTTATAATAATAATAAGTATAACGTAAAAATGAGTTCTTTAGTTCAATTCGAATATACCCCTACTAATATTAGTGGTGTAGAGTTTTTGAATGATGTCAAAATTGGAGATTTGACACTGAAAAATCTTCAATTTGATACTTCGTGTATTGATTCATGGTATGATATATTTAAACCATGGAAAGGAATAGTCGTTATGTATAATGATATAGTATTTTCACATAATAATTGTAATGTTTACTGTCATCCTATCATACATATAATAAATTGGAATGAAATACGTAGTTCACCTTTATTTAAAGAAAGTATAAAAATATTATATTTCCCTGAAATGGAAAAATCACGAATCGTTAAAGCAATGAAAATCATATATTCCCGTTATTTTCTTAAAGAATATATATCAAAATATATGAATATTTTAGGAAATATGATTGATTCTCAATCATTAGATTATTCACTCCCTATTATATTTAATATGCATGACTTAAATATTAAGAATGTAGTTAACTACAATATAGAATTTATTTATCTAACTTTTACATATAATGTAGAATATGATGAAACCCCAAAGAATAAAGTAATAAAAAGATCATCAAATAAATATGCATTATTAGCAGAAGATGAAGATTCGGAAGATGATAATTAGTAATGATATTATTATTATTATTAAAATTTATAAAAAAAATCAATTTAAAAAAAATTTAATATATAATATATAATATATATATTAATATACTTTATTAATTTAAAAAAATGAAAATAAATTTTATAATACCAATTTTATTTTTATATAATCTAAAAAATATTTTTGCTATTTCAACAGGTGCTAATGAACCAATAGCTGATAATCAATTAGGATTAACTGCTAAAGATTGTGCATTGCAATATTGTACAACAAAAGATGGAATGGCTTTATGGTTAACACTTGTTAATGAATGTGTTTCAAATCCAAATCCTTATTTAGTTAATATTAAAGGTTTTAATGAAGAAAAAGAAATAGAAAATGAATTAAATAAAAATCCTAGTATTAATGATTTTTTAATGGATAAAGTAGATCCAATGACTGGTGGATTTGTATGCAGTTTAATGTCAATGTTTGGATTATTATTAGGTTATGTTTTGGGTATTAAATTAGAATATGATAATCAATATATTCAATTATCAAATAGAAAAACAAAAAAATAAAACAATAAATAAAAATTAATTAAAAATTAAATAAAAATTAAAAAAAATAAAATTTATTTGATATTGTATCAAAGGTTGTTTCTCTTTTAAATTCAAATTTATTAAATTCATTTAATAAGTTTTTACATGTATTTATTCCTTCTTGTGATTTATCAATATTATTTTGTATTATATAATTTAATATTAGTTTATTATTAAAATGGGATTTTCTAATTTTATCAATATTATAATTATTAATATATATTTTATCTTTATTAGTATAATCAAAATATTTTTGTAAATTTTTTTTTAATAAATCATAACAACGAATATCAAATTCTATATTATTTTCTATACACCATTTAAATATTTCGAAATTTTCATTTTTACATGATGCAAATAAAACAAATACATCATATGGACAATTATAATTTTTTAATGTTTTTATTAAATATAAATTATTTGTTAATGCTGCAAATTCCATTAAATACGAATCTAACAATATGTTATTATTAACAATAAATTTAATATTTTCTTCTGACATTTTATCAAATAATAAATTATTTTTTAATAATAATTTATAATTTATTTTATCATTATCAATATCATATTTTTTAAATAAATAAAATACTTCTTGATTATTATTATGTATACTATATAAAAATAAAAAATCATAAAAATTATTTATTTTAAATTCTTTATCAAAATCTGTATTTTTTGAATAAAAATCTTTAATAATATTATAAAAATTATTATAATCGTCATAATATAAATAAATATTTTCATATTTAAAATTAATTTTTTTCATTATACTTGAACAATTTTTTAACAAAAAATCACAAAATTTATTATTATTTAAAACATCTGTTATTTTTTTTAAAAATAAATCTACTTCATTTTTAGATTTACCATAAGTGATTGATATAGTTTTTTTTTTATAATCTTCATCATTTATACTTAATTTTTTTTCTAATAATAAATAATTTAAAAGTTTAATTCTATCATCAAAATTAAATTTTAATTCATTATAATCAATAATCAATTCTATTATTAATTTATTATCAATTGTAAAAATTTTATCATCCAATTCTTTTAATTTATTTAATCCTATTATTTCAAATAAAAAGTATAAAATTTTATTATCAATATTTTTTATTAATTCATTATCTAATTGTTTAAAATCGTCCGGTTTTTGAATTATTTTTTCATAAACTTCAATAATAGATTTATGATAAACTCCTTTTTGAATAATATTTACCATAAATTTTTTTCCTATATTATCTTCTATGATTTTATCTAATACTTCAGTTTTCATATTTTTTTGATATTTTTTTATAATATTTATAATTTTATTTGCATAATCAAATGTATAAAAATAACAATATATTATTTTTTTTTCATCATGAAATGCTGTTTCAGACATTAAATCTTTCAATAATTTTATAATAAGTTTTATATTTTTTTTAGATACATAATTATTATCTTTGTGTATTAAATATTCCAATATCTCGTATTTTTGATATTTTATTGATTTTATATGATTAAATAATAATGTTTTTTTTAGTTCAAATTTAATCGATTTATTATATTTTTTAATATTTTTTAATCTATTTTCTAAATATATATGAAAATCAAGATTATATATTCCTATTAATTTTGAAAAAAAATTAGAATAAAAATAACTATATTGATCATTATTTTTTTTTAAAAAATAATCTATTATTTGTTCGTCTTTTATATCATTTAAAAATAATTTATATATATAATTTGTTTCATTTATCCATTTATTTAAAAAAAATTTATCTTCTAAAAAATCATATTTTTTGTGATTTTGATATTTAGAAAATAATTCAAATAAATATTTTTTTGATACATCATAAATTCGTTGAATCATTTTATCATTTTTTGAAAAAACATATATATATTTATCTAATAATTCTTTTCTATCAACATATTCTAAAAAATCATATGTTAATTCTTTTGTTAATATCATTATTTTATTATTTTTTTATTTTTTTATATTTTATTTATGATCTTAAAAAAATATTTTTTTAAGTTGAATTATTTTAATTAAATAAAAAAAAATAATAAAAATATATTTAATTAAAATAGAAAAAAATGGAAATAAATAATAATGAAAACCTAAAGCAAAATGTTATTTACAAAATAATATATAATAAATTTAATGATTCTTGTTTATGTATAAAAAGAATACAAGACATAATATATGAAGATTTTGATAATAAAATACCAAATGAATATTATAAATTAGAAGAATTAGGTTTAATTAAATATGAAAATATAAATAAAAGTAAAATGTTAGAATTATTAAATAGTATAAATACTAAAGATTTAATTAAAATAGATTATGAATCATTTTATGAAAGTAAAAAATTTAAAAATCATTATGATATATATAAATTTATCGAAAATCAAAAATAAATATATTTTTTTTATATTTTAATAATAGAGTGTTAAAATAATATATAATGATTAATAAATTTGATGAAAATAAAAATAAATATTATAAAAATATTATTGAATTTTTAAATTTTACTAATACATTTTGTAAAGAGTTTAGAGATGAATTAAAAAAAATGGATTATAAAAACAAATATAATTTATTATTTGAAGATAATTTTTATAATTTTATAATTAAAGATTATAAAAATATTAATGAATATATCAAAATACGTAATTTATATCGAAAAAATATATATGAATATCAAAAAGCAACATTTTATTTTATTATAAGTTTATTATTAAATAATGATATTTTGAAAATAAATAAAAAATATATAAATTATAATAATAAACGATTAAACGAAGAACAAATATTAAGATTAATATATTTTGGGTTTTTCTTAGACGAAATTAATTATAAAATATATTTTTTTGATAAAAATAAAAAAAGAATAGATAAATTAGAATTTAATGGATATTATAAATATATAGAAGAATATATTGATATTTTTTATAAAACTATTTTAGAAAAAGAAATAATTAATATTTATAATCAAATAGGTTTTCCATTTGTTAATTATAATAATAAATATGAATATGTTATAGAAAAATATAAAAATAAAAAATTAATATTATATACAATAGACAGAGATATATTATGGAAATTTAATTGGATTGATAAAAATTATCCATTATTTAAATATAATATTGAAAAAGAATATTCAAAGAATATATATAATTTTATTATTTTGTCATATTTATATTATAATAATAAAAAAGATGAATTTATTTTTCAAAAAGATAATGAGAATAAAAATAAAAATATAAAAATACCAATATCAATTGTTTATATATGGATAAAAAATAATAATTTTAATGAGAACAAATTGGAAAATATAAAAAATAAAAATAATATCTATAAAATTCATTATAATAAGATAGTAAAAATAAAAAATATAGATGAAGAAATATTAAATTTAAATTCAATAAAAAAAGATAGTATATTATCTAAAAATAAAATTAAAGGTAAAAATAAAATAAGTGCAAAAAAAGAATTAAATAATAATGTAAATTTAGTTGAAAAAAATATTAATTATTTTAATATAAAAAATGTCGATATAACTACATTTGCTAAAGTAGGAAGTACAACAATATGGGAAACATTACTTCAATTTAGTAATAAATATAAAATAGAACATAATCATAATTTAAAATATTTAAGATCAATTATAGATAATGAAAAAAATAGATTAATAGTAATGGGTATTCGTAATCCATTAGATATAAATATGTCATATTTTTTTATGACATGTAACGGTTATTCTAATACAACTGAAAAAATATTAAAAAATAATTATTTAGGTTTTCATAATAATTTAGCAATAGATCGTAGTTTTAAATATGAAGATTTAGAAAAATATTCATTTGAGGAATTAAAAGATATGTTTTTTAAAAAAAACTATCATTTTTTCTTTAATCAATGGTTTGATGAATTATTTAGTATGATAGATTTAAATAAAGTTAAATTTGATAAAAAATTAGGTTTATCATTTTATGAACTTCCAAATAATAATATTTTGATGTTTTATACATTAGAAAAATTAAATGATAATGAAAAAATATTAAAAGAATTTTTTGATGTAGATAAAATAATAAAAGAAAATCTAGCAGATCAAAAAATATATAAAAAAATTTATGATGAATTCAAATCAAAAATAAGTTTTACTAAATATTACAAAGATAGACTTTTACATACTGATATCATGAATCATTTTTATACTAAAAAAGAAATAGAATCATTTTATAATAAATATCCTACTTCTTTATAAAAATTTTCTATTTAATTTTACAATAAATTTTGTTTTTATAAATTTTAATTAATTTTTTTAATTAAAAATTTAAAAAAAAATTAATATTAAATTATTTTATTATTTAATTATCAAAAATAATTTTAATTGTTCTTTTAGCTAATCCTTCACTTGATGGTAATAATTGTACAATACCAGATTTTCTTGCTAATCCAGGTCCTGAGCAATAAACAATAGGGAATTCTTGAATAACACCAGGAGGGAATAATGAAGTTTGACCATCGTCTGCAAAGTTTAATGCACAAGTTACTGAACCACCTAAACTATCAACAAAGAAAGTAATGTATTGGTTACCATAAAATGTATTATTTTTATTTTGAGCAGCATTAGAAGAAATATAAAGTTTTCCAATTGAAATACCTGAATTATCAATAGCATCTTTAGGATATAAATCATTAGTAATAGAAATTAAATTTGCAACTAAAGTTGAGCTAGGATTTGCATTAGTTGGAATTCCTTCTTGAGAATATATTGTTCTATTATTATCTAAACCAAAGTAAGAAAATTCGATAGTTCTACAAGGGAAAGGGTATTGGTGGCAATATTTATCACAATGTGATTCGCAGCTAGATTTTTGACATTTACGACACATATTTTCTTTATACTATTAAGAAATATATTATTTAATATTTCTTAAAAAAAAATATATAAAAATATATAAAAATAATTTTTCTTTAAATAAAACTAAAAAAAAAATGAATAATATTTATGAATAAAATATTTTTAAAATAAATTATAAAATAATAATTTATTTATATTTTAGTAAAAATATTAAACGTAAATGAATCAAACATATGAATATTTAAACGCATTTACATGTAAAAAAATAGAAAAAGAGCTAAAAAAGTTAGATTTATATGAAGATTTATATAATGAATGGTGTGAAGTATATTTTGAATTCATGAAAAATTTAAATATTCAATTTGTAAAAGAAAAAAGTAATTTTGAGATTTATTCAAATCCTAATATTAATTTACAAATTTTAGAAAGAGAATTAAAACGTAAAAGACGTAATAAATCATGTAATCCAAATATAACTCTTGATTATATATTAAAATATAAAGATTTGAGCTGGGACCTATGTAATGTATGTATTAATTCGAAGAAAATATCTTTTAATGAAATGAAAGAATTTTATCTAGAAGGAAATATTCATAATTTTACTTCTTTTAATGAAATAACATTAGAATTCATAAAAGATATAACATTAAAAGATTTAATATATAATATGGATTTAGGATATAAATGGAATTTACAACTTTTAAGTACATCGTATAATATAACATTTGATGAATATAAAAAATATAAAGATAATCCCTTTATTAAATATGGTGAAAAATATTGTGAGGAGGAAGAAATTGAAAATCAAAAATTCGATATGAACAAAAATCCTAATATATCAAAAAAAGATATACTAGAAAATCCAAGTTATCCATGGGATTTTAATATAATTAAAAAATATAATAAAACATTAAGTTTTGAAGATTATGTTGAATTAGGTTTTATTGATATAAATAATTATTTTAATTCATTAAATAATAAACCTCATTATATGAGAAATTTAGAATTTAAATATATTGAAAAATATAAAAATATTAATTGGTTTGATGAAAAATTAGCAATAAATATTACATCTAGTTCTAAAGTTACAATAAAAGAAATTGATGACAATCCTCAATACAAATGGGAAGTTGAATATATATTTGCTAATCCAAATATAACATTTGATTATTTGAAAAGAAATTATGAGAAAATGATAAATATTGGATTTTTAGATGAAAGTACTTATATTGATTATTTTTGTATAAATGAAAATTTAATGTCAAATCCAATGACTTTTCAAAGAGTCTCATGGATAATGGAAAGATTAACTAGATACTATATGCATAATAAAATTTATGGAGAATTAATGATAAAAACATGGCATCCTAAAAGATTTATGGATTGGTGTTTATGTGATGATGAAAAAGTAGAAGATTAAAATTAATAATAAATAAAATATTATTAATTAAATTATAAAAAATTTAAAAATTATTTATTTGAATTAAAAATTAGATTTATAATACTAAAGGAATAGGAGTACCATCAACTTCGATTTGAACAGAGAATCTAAAGTTGTAAGGACCTTCAAAATCATTAATAACTCCGTTATTTGTATTTTGATATTTGAACCATACAGATTCATAAAAAGATGGTATACCTATAGTAGCAGATGTTCTAGTAGAATAAGCCCATTCATTTAATTGTGCTCTTTGAATTTCCATACGAGTTGTATGAAGTTGAAGTAATTTACATTCTGCATCAGTTTTTCCAGAATTAGAATCATATATTACTCTTCCATCTGTATCAGTAATTGTTGTACGAATACCATATGTTTTACCTTCAAATTGGACTGTTCTATTTGATGATACAAAAGAATTAATAAATGCTGCTATATCTCCTGAACTTGGTGCATCACGGAAAGCTCTATATATCGTTTCAAAATTTTCAAAAGCATATTTATTTGTTATTCCTGTTTGTTCTCTATTATCAGGTTCTTGAAGAGTTAAACAACTTGTTTTAAATCTAAGAATTTTTCTTATATTTTCTTGATTTTGAACTTCAGGTGATGGTGTAGGAGGATAAGGATAGTGGTCACAGTGACAATTACAATGATTATAACAACTTTTTTTATGACAAGGCATTATTTCTTTTATAACTTATAACAATATATTTTTTTTAATTTCTAAAAAAAAATATATAAATTTACAATATACAATATTAAATTTTTTAACCATTATAGTCAAAATGTTCATATTGATTAAATTCAATCTAAATATTCACAAATATAAAAAGTTAGATATTGAGGATAATTTAAATAATGTTTAATATCCACTAATTTTAATTTTTCATTAGAATATGTTAAAAATTCATATTCTTGATCAAATGGACGAATATTTAAATTAATATGTTTAGTATTTTTAGGATACTTAACTATTAAAAATTTACAATCCATTATATTTTGAGCCTGAGCAAATCTATATGCAATATTAAAAGATAAAGATTTTGATAAAAATCCAGGTATTCTAATTATATTTCCTATTTTCCATTCTTCTTCTCTATAATGAGTAAAAGGTTCAAATCCATGAAAAAGAGTTATAGGAAAACTTAATGGTTCAACTTTATTTAAAATACTATGAATATTTTTTTGCATTTTAATATCTTTTTCATTTAATTTAATATTTAAAGATAATTTATCATTAATCCAACAATTACCACTAATATATTGCATTAAACTACTATATTCATTTAAAGTTTGAGGATCATTCTTATTTTCTAAAACTTTATTTGTTTTAAATATAATTTCTTTCATAAAAGGATTAGAAAATAAAATATTATCTATTTCATTAAATGAACGCGATGTTATTCTTAATTTGTATTCTATATCTTCAATCTTATTTTCTTTAATTATATTTTTAATATATAATCTATTTTGTTTATATAAAACATGGTTTCCAATAAATAAATAAATTGTGTTACGAATAAAATAAAATATATCTTGATATATTTGTTTAAAACTTTTAAATCCATATATTTTAGAATAAATAGATGAATTTTGAATTTTTATTAGTCCTTCTTCATTTAAAATAGGTTTTTGCATTAAATAATTATGAATATTTAATACATTTTGTATAATTTGTTCAAATACCATTTTTATTTTTTTTTGTTTCAATTGATTTAAATAATATAAATTTATTTTATATTAAATTTTATTTCATTTTTTATAATTTTATTTACGTTATTTGATAATATATATTAATTATAAAAATTAATTATAATAAGTTATTTACGT
>JACCEC010370708.1_pt1 | contig 28325 bp, 21 predicted proteins | sample 7450121 | NCBI WGS metagenome assembly JACCEC01 (sample SAMN15323455, study PRJNA562643) | freshwater metagenome | isolation source: river surface water | place: USA:Blue River Watershed | collected 2017-08-18 | reverse complement strand
CAGTCAATCTATTAAGTCTGTTCCATTCGTCAATCAAGATAAAGGCATAGACGGTAATAAACTTATCAATGGTAGAAAAAGACACCTGATTGTAGACACACTTGGTTTAGTATGGGGTGTGGTTGTTCATGCAGCAGACATACATGATGGCGTAAAAGCTCATCTGTTGGTTGAAGGTTGTTTGGGCTATTTAGATAGAATGAAAAAAATTCTTGTCGATGAGGCTTATAAGAAAATATTTTATGGTTGGCTAAAGGATAATATCATTGGTTTAGAAGTTGAATTTGCCTCTAAACCTCCCACTGAAAAAGGATTTGTCCCCGTCAAGTGGAGATGGGTCAATGAAAGAACATTCGCATGGCTAAACTTCTTTCGAAGACACTCTAAAGACTATGAGAAAACGGCAGAAAGTGCTGAAGCATGGATTTTATGGGCTAACTGCCAAATAATCTTGAACCGTTTGGGATAAGTACAAAACTTGATTTTTAAACATACTCTAAACTAAATAAACGGAAAGGCTGTTTTTAGGAAAAATAGATAAGTGGCTCCCAAAAACAAACTTCCCCAACCCAGCCTCAAAGACCGTTTTGCGGCACTCAAGTATTTACCCTCGTTTTTTAATGAAATTTGGAATACCCACCCGTGGATGACGGCGGGCAATGGATTGCTGCGTTTGGTACGTTCGGCTATCCCCTTTGGTACGTTGTATTTGGGTAAATTGATTATTGATGAGGTAGTAAGGTTAATCAATTCCCACTCGACGGACACGTCTTGGCTGTTGTGGTTGATTGGCCTTGAACTTGGGTTGGCGGTGTTGTCGGATGGCCTCAACCGTGCCACGTCCTTGCTCGATGCGCTCTTGGGTGATTTGCACGCCAATCGTTCTTCCATTCAAATCATGGAGCACGCCGCTACCCTCGATTTGGCGCAATTTGAAGACCCCGTTTTTTACGATAAACTGGAACGCGCCCGTCAGCAAACCGTCGGGCGGACGGCTTTATTGACGCAAACACTGGCGCAGTTTCAAGATATTATTACCATTGGTTTTCTGGGAGCGGGGTTGGTGGTGTTTAGTCCGTGGCTGATTTTGATACTGGTAGTGAGCATCTTACCCGCGTTTTTGGGCGAGTTTTATTTCAGTGCCGAAAGCTACGCCCTGTCGTACCAATGGACGCCCCAACGCCGCGAACTTGACTACCTGCGTTACGTAGGAGCGAGCAACGTGAACGCCAAGGAAGTAAAGCTATTTAACTTGTCGAAGTTTTTGACGGAGCGTTTTCGGGAAGTGTCGAGTAGGTATTATGAGCAAAACAAAAAACTGGCGTTGCGACGGGCGTTTTGGGGTGCGTTATTGACGGCCTTAGGGACGGCGGGTTACTACGGTGCTTATGGTTATATCGGGCTGGAAACCGTCAAAGGAAGCATTACATTGGGGAGTTTAACGTTTTTGGCAGGGTCGTTTCGACAGCTAAAATCGTCGCTTGAAGGGGTTTTGAACCGCTTTACGAGCATTTCACAGGGGGCATTGTACCTCAAAGATTTTTTCAATTTCTTTCGCATCCAACCCGAGGTGGCTTCGCCGCTGCATCCGCGTCCATTCCCTAGTGTCATTCAAGAAGGTTTTGTGTTTGAAAACGTCAGTTTTCGCTACCTAAATGCCTCCAAATGGGTGTTTCAGGGTCTCAATTTTACCCTAAAAAAAGGTGAAAAACTGGCGATTGTGGGCGAAAATGGGGCAGGAAAAACGACCCTTGTAAAATTGTTGACCCGCTTGTACGACCCCACCGAAGGCCGTATCTTGCTGGATGGCGTGGACTTGCGCGAGTACGATTTGGGTGAATTGCAACGCCACATTGGGGTGATTTTTCAGGATTATATTCGTTTGATGATGACCGCGCAGGCCAACATTGCCGTGGGTGACATCGAGCATATTCACGAACTTCAACGCGTGGAAACCGCCGCCGAACGGAGTTTAGCCGCGAGTTTGATTCAAAAATTTCCGAATGGATTGCAGCAGGTATTGGGGCGGCATTTTAGCGGAGGTACGGAGTTGTCGGGCGGAGAGTGGCAAAAAATTGCCCTGGCCCGCGCCTACATGCGAGATTCTGAATTATTGATTTTGGACGAACCCACGGCGGCTTTGGACGCCCGCGCCGAATATGAGGTGTTTCAACGTTTCTCGGAATTGACGCGAGGAAAAATGGCGTTGTTGATTTCGCACCGTTTCTCCACCGTCCGCATGGCTGACCGTATCATTGTGATTGAAAACGGTGAGTTGCTGGAATCGGGTAGCCACGAAACGTTGATGGCGAAAAAAGGCCGCTATGCCGAATTGTTTCAAATGCAAGCGAGAGGATATAATTAGAATGTCGAGTGATTGAGTGTCAAACTAACCTCCCGAATTCAGGAGGTTAGAGTGGTATTACCCAACTTTAATATCCATCGAACGGCCATTTTTACGGCTTTCTTCGGCCATAAAGCCCATCAAATGACTCTCAATCGAGGCTTCGATGGTGGAGGTGAGTAAGGAAGGGTTGTTTTGGGCAACGGCTTGGATAAAGTTTTGCATTAGGCCATAATCACCTCCGCCGTGTCCTGAGTTATTAAACTCTTTTTGAGTGCTTGCTTTCCAAATTGTCACTTCTTTGGTGCGAAAATCAGTGACCCTGATGAGGTCATTGTCGCCTTCAATCTCTCCCATGCTGAACATAACGCGGGTTTTGCGCGCTTCCCAGCCCGTGAACGCTTCGAGGCCAAAAGTAGCCAGCACGCCTTTGTCAAACTGATAAATGCTGGTATAGTGGTCGGGTTGGTCGTTGTTCATTTTATAGACACAACGGCCATAATTAGAGGTTTTTAAACGTTCCAAAATCGCAGGCCCTTGCAAGGCGGGGTCTTCGGGTACGTCGAGGACGTGGATGCGTTTTTTCTGTTCGTAATATACTTTTATGGCTGAAAATGGGCATTCCCGTTCTACTTTACAGCCTTCTACGCAACGTTCGGTACTACCTATGGGGGCGTTTTCGGCTTTGAACCACTTGAGGTTGCCGTAGGCCGAAACGGTTTTGGCGGGTTTGTTGGCAATCCAACGCATGATGTCGAGGTCATGACAAGATTTAGCCAAAATGATGGGGTTCGTTTTTTTCGATTCGTGCCAATTCCCGCGTACGTAAGAGTGCGCCATGTGGACGTGCTCGATGCCTTCGAGGTGGTTGATGCTAATCATTTCGCCCAAATCTCCCGAAGCGCACAGCTCTTTTAGTTTTCGAAAATACGCGGTATAGCGCAAAACGTGACAAACAGCAATGATACTTTTGGAGTTTTTGGCGGCGGCCAATATCTCCAAACATTCTTGCATGGAGGGAGAAATCGGTTTTTCGAGCAATACATGGTAGCCCATTTTTAGCGCTTGAAGGGCAGGGCCGTAATGCAGTGTATCAGGGGTAGAAATGATGATGGCGTCCGCAAATTTGGGGACTTTAAAGACATCTTCCCAAGTATTGAAGCGGTGTTTGTCCTCAATTCCGTGTGTTTTTGAAAAACGTTCATTACGAAACTGATTAGGCTCGGCCACCCCGACCATTTTGACGTCGGATGGATTAGCTACGGCGTAGCGCCCATACACATTGCCTCGGTTGCCAGCCCCCAACACGATGGCCGTGACAGGTTGAGCAATAGGGACATAGAGCGGATTGGGCGAAAACGTAATTTCTTTGATGGTACTTGCCTCAGCAGACGTTCCGATGGTCGAAACACCCACCGAAAAGCCAAGGGTTTTTAAGACAGTGCGGCGATTAAAGGTTGGCATATTGAATAAAAGTAGATAGTCTATCATCTAAAGTACCACAAACTTTTTGGAAATACACAGGGAGAATTACAAAATTTTAGATTTCATCAGTAGCAATAAAAATAAGCTACTTTTTAACTAAAAAACCTATCTGAAAATCAGCATCTAAAACAATTATCATGTCTTTCTTCAACATTGATTCGGTCAAGGAACGTACGTTTGATGCCATTGTCGTAGGCTCGGGAATTAGTGGCGGCTGGTCGGCCAAAGAGCTATGCGACCACGGTTTAAAAACGCTCGTGCTCGAACGCGGTCGTGACGTCAAACATGTGACTGATTACCCTACAACCCTCAAAAATCCGTGGGAGTTTCCACATTTGGGGGAGTTGCCCAAGGAAATTACTGATGCCAACCCCATCGCAAGCCGTTGTTATGCGTTTGGAGAGGATTCGGCTCATTTTTTTGTAAAAGACAACGAACATCCGTACATCCAAGACAAACCTTTTGACTGGATTCGGGGCTATCAAGTAGGAGGAAAATCATTGATGTGGGCACGGGGAACGCAGCGATGGTCAAAATACGATTTTGAAGGCCCTGCTCGCGATGGCTTTGCGGTGGAATGGCCCATTTCGTACGCCGAGTTGGCTCCTTGGTACAGTCATGTGGAAATTTTTGCGGGGATTTCGGGAAACAAAGATGGATTGGCACAATTGCCAGACGGAGAGTTTTTGCCACCCTTCGAGCAAGCTTGTGTAGAAAAACATTTTGGTCAACAAATGGCGAAGTACTACAAAGGAACTCGCCCCGTGATTGTGAGCCGTTGTGCGCATTTGACCAAGCCACAACCTATTCATTATAAGCAAGGGAGGGCACAATGTCAGCAGCGCGATTTGTGCGTGCGAGGCTGTCCGTACGGTGGTTATTTTAGTAGTAACTCTTCGACTTTGCCTTGGGCGGCGCGCACGGGAAAAATGACCCTTCGACCGCATTCGGTGGTGCATTCAGTTATTTATGACGAAAAGCTAGGGAAAGCCACGGGTATTCGGGTCATTGACGCCAACACCAAAGAAATGATAGAGTATTATGCCAAAATTATTTTTCTAAATGCCTCCACATTGAATACCAACCTAATACTGTTGAACTCGACGTCCAATCGTTTTCCTAATGGTTTGAGTAACGACAATGGATTGTTGGGAAAATACATTTCGTTTCACAATTTCCGAACGACTATTTTTGGTGAATACGAAGGGCTTTTGGATACAACCCAAGAAGGAAAACGGCCAGGAAGTAGTTATATTCCTCGATTTAGGAATGTTTTTCAACAAGAAAAGACGGATTTTCTACGTGGCTACGCCGCAGGGTTTTCGGGAGAACGCGTGATGGACTACGACACTTCGGGCATGGGCGAAACACTCAAAACCAACTTAGCCACTCCTAAATACGGTAACTGGCGCGTGGGGTCTTGGATGATGGGGGAGACGATTCCTAAAGAAAGTAACTTTGTGACGTTGGACAAAAATCAGAAAGATGCGTGGGGGATTCCGCTGCTCAGAACTTCTGTGAGCTACGACCAAAATGACGATAACATGGTCAAAGATTTTCACGAACAAATGACCGAAATGTTGACCTTGGCGGGTTTTAAAAATATAAAAACCAACGATGTACCTAGCAAAGCTCCAGGGTTGGATATTCACGAAATGGGCGGAGTACGAATGGGTAAAGACCCTAAGACTTCGCAGCTGAACAAGTGGAACCAATTGCACCACTGCAAAAATGTGTTTGTGACTGACGGGGCTTGTATGACCTCCAATTCTACCCAAAATCCGTCACTTACCTTTATGGCTATCACGGCACGAGCTACTAATTATGCTGTGAAGCAGTTGAAAGCGAAGAGTTTGTAAAAAAAGTACTTAATAAAAAAGCCGTTTGCAAGCGCAAACGGCTTTTTGTTTTCAACCCTTTAAGATTCCCAAAAACTTGTACTAGGTACTAGGTACTATGTAATGTTGATGAAGTGAATTGTGGCTACAAAGGTAGGGGGAGAATGCGGGATTAGGGAGAGAAAAATTGGCAACTTGGTATAGAGACTTTTTTGTAGGCTTTGGCCATAAATTGAAAGTATGAAAGGAGGTTAAAACACTTTTAAAAAAAACATTTGTATTTCGGAAGTATGCCAAATTTCAACATAGATTCTATCAAAGAACGCACCTTCGACGCCATTGTGGTGGGGACTGGAATTAGCGGCGGCTGGGCGGCCAAAGAGCTTACCCAAAAAGGACTTCGTACGCTGGTATTGGAGCGTGGACGGGATGTGAAGCACGTTGTTGATTATCCTACGGCTATGAAAAAACCTTGGGAGTTTCCGCATTTGGGCGAGGTGCCGCTGGAATTGAAACAAAAAAGTCCTGCGTCAAGTGGGCACTATATCTTCAAAGAACCGACGCTGCATTTTGTGGTGAAAGACTTTGAACATCCTTTTGTTCAAGAAAAACCCTTCTCGTGGATGCGCGGGTACCAAGTGGGTGGGCGCTCGTTGTTGTGGGCGCGTCAGGCGCAACGTTGGTCGGATTTTGACTTCTCGGGCCCTGCCCGAGACGGTTTTGCGGTCGATTGGCCTATACGCTACAAGGATATTGCTCCTTGGTATAGCTATGTTGAAAAGTTTGCGGGTATTTCTGGAAACAAAGACGGACTACCGCATCTTCCCGATGGGGAGTTTTTGCCACCGCACGAGTTAAACTGCGTTGAAAAGCACTTTAGCCAACAAGTAGCTAAAAATTACAACGACCGCCAAATCATTATTGGACGCACGGCCAACCTTTCTCAAGCCAAACAAATTCACCACGACCAAGGCCGTACCCAATGTCAACATCGGGTACTTTGTGAGCGAGGATGCCCATACGGAGGGTATTTTAGCAGTAATTCTTCGACGCTACCTTGGGCGATGAAAACGGGTAAAATGACTCTGAAACCTCATTCGGTGGTACATTCGTTGATTTATGATGATAAACTAGGCAAGGCCACGGGCGTACGAGTTATAGATGCTAACACTAAGCAAATGACTGAATACTACGCTAAGGTGATTTTTCTTAATGCCTCGGCGCTTAATTCCAATTTGATTTTGCTAAACTCTAAGTCGAATCGTTTTCCGAATGGTTTTGGTAACGATAGCGGGGTGTTGGGTAAATACATTGGTTTCCACAATTACCGTGGTCGGGTATCGGCCGAATTTGATGGTTATCACGATTCTACGTACGAAGGAAAACGCCCGAACGGCGCTTATTTGCCGCGTTTTAGAAATGTGACCAAACAAGAAACCGACTTTTTGAGGGGTTATGCGGCTTCGATTAGCGCTTCTAAACTAGGCAACCCGACCGAAAATAGCTGGGGAGAAGACCTGAAAAATACCCTTGCGACGCCTTCAACCGCAGGGTGGAGCATCGGTGCCAACATGATGGGAGAGGTGTTGACCAAAGAAAGTAATCACGTTCGTCTGCATTCGGATTTGAAGGATGACTGGGGCATTCCACAAATGGTCATGTCGGTCGATTTTGACGATAATGACATGAAAATGGTGAAAGATTTCTACGAACAGTTTTCCGAAATGTTTGCCAAGTCGGGGTTCATCAACATCAAAACCACTGATACCAAACGCGTGCCAGGCAACGAAAACCACGAAATGGGGGGCATTCGGATGGGAAATGACCCCAAAACGTCGATGCTGAATCGTTGGAACCAAATGCACGCCTGCAAAAATGTGTTTGTCACCGACGGCGGTTGTATGACTTCCACCTCCACCCAAAATCCATCACTAACCTACATGGCACTCACTGCCCGTGCGGTGGACTATGCCGTGAAGGAGTTTAAAAAAGGGAATCTGTAAGTCTGCGTGAGTATTATTCAAACAACTTTGCCACTCCAAATGCCGCTGCGGCTGCTACTGCGCCAATGAGCGTTACTTTAAGAGCACCTAACCACGGGTGCTGTCCTGTGGCTCTGCTCTTAAAGTATCCAAAGATAAAGAGACAAATCAGCGTTGTGACGGCCGACCAAATGAGTCCTTCAAAAGGGGTAGAAGTGAAAAAATAGGGCAATAGGGGCACCACACCACCCAAAGCGTACGAAATTCCAATCGTCAGGGCGCTTTTACGAGCTTGGTTGGGGTCGGGCTTTTCGAGGCCAAGTTCATATTTCATCATAAATTCCACCCACTTGTTCTTGTCTTTCGCAATTTCCTGCGTTATTTGTTCTTGCAACTCAGGACTAAGCCCCATGTCGGCAAAAATTTCCTTGGTTTCGTCAATTTCGCGTTGTCGGAGGTTGTCAACTTCCCAATATTCGCGTTTTTGTTCAGCATCGTAGTGCTCTACTTCCGTTTGCCCAGCCAAAAAACCACCTAATCCCATTGCAATTGAACCCGCCACAATTTCGGCGATACCTGCCGTTACGACCAACGCGTTGCTGTCAACAGCACCACTCAGACCTGCTGCAAGAGCAAACGGGACTGTTAGTCCATCGGACATACCAATGACTATGTCAGTAATAAAAGCAGAGCTTGTGAGGTGTTCTTCTTTGTGAAGAATACTATTTTCGTGGTGGCGGATGGTATCCATTGTATTTTAGGAAAGTTAATTGTTGAGCATGCCCGAGTCAATCCAATTTTTGACCAAACCAATCTGGCATTCAGAAAGCTTTAAGCTACTACTAGGCATAGGTTTATAGCCTATTTGATGCGAAATACTGCCGTACAAACTCTTTTCTATAGCAAGTGCTTTAACAGTGCTATATTGGGTCAAGTTTATTCCAGCCGATTTGGTGGTGCTATTGTGGCAGCCCGTGCAATAATACTCAAAGATAGGAACTAAGTGCTTTGAATAACTAACTGCTTGTGCTGAATTTGTTGACCCTGTGGTTTCACATGTGATATTTTTTGCACCTTGGTCAATCCACGACGCAATTAGTTGAATTTTGTCGCTGCTCATGGGGGCATTGGGCGGTGGTGGCATTCGTTCTTTACCGGTATCAATGATGACCTGATACAGTTTACTTTTTTTTGCGTTTCCTGCCGTGATGCCTTTACGAACAATTTTCTCGTAGGAGGTGAGGTCGTAGCCTTCCTCGGCGGTTTTGGAGTCGTGGCAGCCGCTTGTAGCGCAGTTGGCTAAAAAGATGGGTAAAATAGCCGTGTTAAAACAAACCTGATTTTGGGCGTTGGTGGTAGTAGGAGCGCCGCATGGCAATGAGTCAAGTGCGGCGGTACTCCCACCTCCTCCGTTGGTATCGGTTCCGCCGTTGGTACTTGAACTTGAGTTGGATGGAAGTGGCCCTCCTTTTTCGTACAAGCATCCTCCCAGTAACCCTATTAGAATTACGATAAAAAAGGTGTTGATGAATGCTCTCATGGGCTTATTTTTTTGATTCGTAAGGGACAAAAGAAAAGCTGGTTTTGATGGTAATGACTTCAGCGATTTTCTCAAAAACGAGTTTGGGAATCTCAATTTTGTGGTCGGCTAACGGAACGTTGAATTCACAAATCAAAGATGCACCCGTTTTTGTTACTGTCAACTTTCCATTCATGGTACGTTCCTTAGTGACTCCGTGCATATTTAAAATCCCTTTTGCCGTGACGGCCTGTATCCCGTCTTTACTAAAATCAACCTTCTCCTGAATTTTGCCTGTAAACGAAGCCGTCGGGTATTTGTCGGACTCTAAGTAATTTTCGTTGAAGTGTTCTTGCATCAATTTGTTGGGAAATTCAAACTGTGCTACTTGCATCTTTACGGCCACGTCGCTGGTTTTTGTATTGATAATGGCCGTAACATTCTTGTTTAACCCCGAAATGTTCTCAAGCGGTGTTTCTGAAAAGAAACTTATTTGGCCATTACGGGCAATCAACATATCCTGTCCCATTGCTTTGCCGATGACAAAGCACAAAAGAAGCATCAATGAAATTTTCATAGTGATTATTTGTGTGTTTTTTTTGCGTCTTTGTCAAAGCTAAAAACGCGTGAAATATTGAATCCGTAGAAAATGTCGCCTTTTCCCCAGCTTCCTGTAGTTGTTCCAATGAACTGATTTTCAATCATTCCGCGTGAGTTGGATAAATGAAGTTGAAAAACGTGCCCGCCTGTTTCGATGTCAAATCCCACCGAGAGGCAGTCTTTGTACTGAGGGTCACGAAGGTAGGATGTACCGATTTTTTTGACGGTATAAAAATATTCGGCGTTGAAAGACGTACGTTTGCTAAGTTTGAAACGCCCCCCAATGCCCGTCCCAAAAACGTCGTTTTCGTCGATTTGGCTTTCGGTTTTGTTGCGGTGCAAAAACGTGGGACTCAATTGCAGGGAAACTCGGTCGTTGAATTTGCGTGCGATGAGCAACTGACCCACGTACATTTGGCGTTCGAGGTTGTTATAAAACTTCATGTCGGGGGCAGTGGGCATTGTATTGGTGTAAGCCCCTGCAAAAACCGAAATACTCACAGGCTCGAACCACCGATTAGACTGCCGTAAAAGCTTGTATTTGGCGAAATAATCGTACGTTTTTTGGTACGAACTGCGCCCTGCTCCTATCATCAAACGGTCGGTGATGCCGTATTCAAGTCCAATCCGTATGCGGGCCTCGTCCAAACCCCACAAATTTGAAAAGCCTGAATTTAAAGCCCCAAATCGGTGAGAAATCCGAAAATCAAGGTGTTTTTTTGCAATAGATTCAATGGATTGCCCATTGATGACGCGTGTTGATTTAAACGTAGCTGTGGAATAAATTGGGCCTTTCAACTCGTTATCAAGCATTTTAAGGAGGTCATCTTGGGCCATGGCACTGACATAGCTCAAGACGAATAGCATTAGAATGATTTTTTTCATGACTGATTGTCAATTATGCAGCTTTAACGGTGAGGGTTGAGTTCAAAAGTACGGTTGGGTATATCTTCAATCCTTTTTTTCCCTCTGTATTTAAACCATTACCTGTTTGGTCAAAGCGAGCCCCGTGGGCAGTACAATACCATTCGTTGTTTCTAAATATAATTTGAGTTTTCCCCTCGTGACTGCACGTAAGGGTAGCAGCGATGTAGGTGGTTGCGTTTACGCGGGCAATCACTACCCCGTTTTTGATGACATACCCTCCGTTGGTTTTGAGTGCAGAGTTAGCTGCATCGTTTAAATCAATGGTTATATCTCCAGAGAGGGGAGCTACATTAGATTCATTTTGGCAACTGTCAAGGGTATAGAGGGCAAAAAGGGCAGCGCCAGTGAAACCTAGTTTCTTCAAAAATGAATTTCTTTTGATTTTTTCTTGCTGTGTCATACTGAAATTTTATATTAAAATGGAAACGAAAACTTTGCCTAAATATTCTCAGGCAAAGTCAAAAAAGGAAAACTTACTAAGCAAACGTGTCTGACATCAGGTTGTCAAACCACTTAAGCATATCTTCGTGAAAATCTTTTGAGGCACCGTTTGATTCCACCACGCCTTTTCCCGCGGGAAGCATGGTCGCAGTGGCAGGGTCATAACGGAACACTACCGACAACCAAGAGGCGGTTGTTTTGGTAATAGGAGTAAAACAAGAGGAGTTAGTGATAGGTGATTGGTTTACAGTCTCTCCTCGAAACAATTTAATAATGGCATCTACACATACTTTTGCTTCGGCGTTAGCAATATGGCCTGCTTTGGGCTGGGTAGTTGAAGATGCATCACCAATGATATGCACATTCGGTACGGCTGTTGACTCGTACGAAAGTACATTTACACCTGCCCATCGCCCGCCGCCAGTATTGGCAAGTCCGATACCTGATTGTGTAATCAAACTACCTGCTTTGTGCGTTGGTATTGCGTTGATTACTTTGCCTTTAAACGACCCCATAGCCGTATTTACTGTACCTGTGTTGGCGTCAATGCTATTGATGGTAGCACCTGGTACATAGGTGATGATGCCTTTGTAGGTGTTGTTAAAAGCGTTGGTAAAGTTGGTAGGTTGTGCCTGAATTCCTGAATTTGCATCAAGAATAATCACTTTTCCACCACCTTTGACTCGTTTTAGGTAGTCTGCCACCACGCACGCACGTTCATAAGGGCCTGGCGGACAGCGAAACGGCTTAGGTGGAATGGTCATAATGAACGTATCTTTTTTGGTCATCGACTGGATTTGCGCCTTAAGTGCCGTCGTTTGAGCACCTGCTTTCCAAGCGTGTAAAATATTGGCTTGATTGTCGGCTGTTCCAGAAAGTGGAAGAGGATCAAAATCAATGCCTGGGGCTAAAATTATACGGTCGTAAGCCAAAGTTTTTCCATTGTCAAGTTGTACATTTTTGCCGATGGGGTCAATGTTGGTTACTGCACTGGTTTCAAGTTTTACGCCGTATTTACTAATCAGTGTATTGTAATTAAAAGTAATTTGGCTCAAGGTTCGTTCACCCGTTAACACCATGTTACTGAATATATTAGAGTAATAGACGGCATTGGGTTCAACGAGGGTGACGTCAACATCAACCCCTCCCCATAACCGCAAATACTTAGCAGCCGTTGTGCCTGCCATGCCTCCTCCCACTACAATGACACGGCCAGAAACGCCTGTATTTGTGGGAATGGTGATTGGGGCATTTTTTACTCGGTCGTCGTCATCATCATCGTGATCATCGTGGGCAAAAGTTTCATGAAGGACAGCTAAACTAAGGGTAGAGGCTCCAATATGATTGATAAAATCGCGTCTTTTCATAATTTCTTATCAGTTAGTAGGTAAAAAAAAGATAAAAGCAGGCACCCCAACGAAATCGTCAGGTAGGACATTAAACAACGTCAACGCAGCTGGCTTGCTCAACTTAAAAAAAGAGGAAAGAAAGTTTGTTTTATTGTTTGGCGAAGAACTCAGCAATCAATTGAATTTCTTCGGTGGTATACGCTTGGGCATGAACATTCATAATGTCTTTACTGACAATCTTTGCTTTCATTTCATTCATTTCTTCTATTAGTTCTGTGGCTGGCATCCCCGCAAGGTGTTCCATCCCGTATCCGTTTGTGCCATGGCACTGAAAGCAGTTAGAGGCAAGCAGCCGTCCAGTATCTTCATTGGTTGCAGCTATTCTCGCGTTAGCTGTTGTGTTGGTGGTAGCTGTGGTATCAGTCAGGAATTGTTCTTTACACGATGATACGATGGCTACTCCTGCCAAAAGCATCAAGGTAATTTTTGGTTTAAAAGAAGCTAGATCCATACAAGATTAATTTAATGGTTAAACAAGTAGTAAAAGAGGAAAGTCTTTGTAATAGTATACGTGGAGCGGCGGGTAAAACGCTTCTTCTGTTTCTTTATATTTTTTTATTTTTTTTGAAGAAGCATTTTAGAAACCTTTCACGTATATTAAAAGTAGGAATCTCAACGCAGCACAAACGGGTGATATTTAAGAAAAAAAACAATGCTACGACTTGGCAAGAAATACTGGAGGGGTGTCTTAGGCGAGAGGCTAGGGCGCAGCGGCAACTATTTGAACGCTACGCTAACTTTGCCAAAAATGTCTGTCTAAGATATGCTCAAAATGAGGCGGAGGCAGAAGAAATAGCAAGTGATGGGTTTTTGAAAGTCTTTGATAAAATAGAAAAGTACGACTGTACTCAGCCGTTTGAGGGGTGGTTGAAGCGGATAATGATTAATACTGCTATTGATTATTATCGGAGAAACTTACACAAAATCAACTGGTCTGATTTGGATGTAGCATCACAAGTGCCTTATTCCGATAGTTTTTACAAAGATGACTACCTAATGAATATCACCGCCGATGAAATTATGGTTTTTGTTCAGCGTCTTCCTGTGTCGTACCGTACCGTTTTTTCGTTGTCGGTAGTTGAAGGATACAACCATAACGAAATCGCAGAAATGCTTGGAATTAGTGAAAGTGCGTCACGCTCCAATTTGTCGAAAGCCAAGGCAAAACTTCAGAGCTGGATTAGTGCGTATGTTGTTCAACAAAATGAAATTACACATAAACATGAATAATGATTTTTTTGAACGGAAAATCAAAGAACAATTGGAGTCTGTGAACCGTCCGATGAGCCCCGCTGGATGGGAAACGGTCAAAAAGAGATTGCCCGTTCCTTGGTATTTGTCGTTTTTAAGAGAATGGGGGTTGCTGACCGTGGGCGGACTCGTTTTTACGGGTTTACTTGGAAATCTTTATTATCAATTTAAAAATCAGCAACTTATAAAACGACTCTATGAAGAAAATTCTATCTTAAAACAAGAAGTAGCAACGCTGAATCGAAGGACTCCCTCATTGGCACAACTCGTCGCGGCTCACCAAGTGGATACGGTATATATCATCAAAAAAGTGGTGTTAGAGCACCGCTATGGGTCTAATAATGACGAAAAGGGTTATCAATGGGTCAGTACGAATGCTAGTGCAGAAAGTACTAAAAACCAGCAGTTAAAAAAGAACAATCTAGCGCAAGTATCACTCGAAACTCAGCCGACAGAAGTCGTACCAACCGACTCAACATCTAATGAAACTGCTGCGAAGGAAGATTTTTTGACTACAGAACCACAATCAGTGGCGCAGTTGCCTACCTCAAAAGATACTACGGCCAAAGCCGCACCTCCTTTGGCAAAGAAAACGTTTAAATTTCCTACCCCACGCGTCCGAATAGGCGTGGAGTCGGAGTTTGGACTTAAAAAAATGGGTGTAGGCCCTACTTTTGAACTATTTTTATCACCCAATTTTAGCATTTCGGCAGGTTTACATGCGCACACGTTTTCAAGCCAAGAGTACGAGACGGTGAAAGAGTATAATACCGCAACAGGATTGAATTTTGTCAAACAATTTGCAGAAGTCATTCCACCCAATGACCGTTTGGAAGAAATCGAAACGCACGTATCTACCCTCGAAATGCCGATTGGGTTTAAGTATTATTTGCTGCTGCGGCGCGATTTTTCATTGGTATTTGCAACGTCTACTAACGTAGATTTGCAGGCTTATAATCAGGTCAAGTTTGAAGTTTACAAAGATGGAGACGAGCAACATCTCTCAAACGAAACTAAGCACCAAACGAAATCATTTTATGAGTATACGTTTGGACTGGGTCTTCAGAAGAAATGGAAACAGGGCATTGTGCAAGTACAACCTTTTGCCAATTTTTTGTTTCGACAGCCCGAATATGCCGTTGGGAGCAACAATGTGTTTGGAATAAAAGCCTCGTTGTGGGTGGAGTTTGGAAAAAAGTAAGTGGGTTCTTTATTTGGTACTAAAAAGGCAACCCCAACGAGGTATTGATGGAAGGCTTCTTCCTACCGTGTTGGGGGCCTTTGGGGTAATATTTTCTTTGATTGGGCTGCCTAGCTTACTCAAGGAGTTATTTTTCTGACTTAGTCAAGAATCAATGGACTAACTATTCTTCCGATTTGTTTTTCAAGCTCATCAAAAGCGTATAAGCGCCTTTTATTACAAAACTTTGCTGATTGGGCTCAGGAGATAAAATCTCGGTAAAGCCATTTTCGGTATTTCCCACTTTGACTTCGTTCATCAAATATTCTTTATTTGATTTCTGGACAAAAGCATACTGTTTGCCTTGGTACCTCACGATGGCATCTTCGGGAAGAACGTAGGCTTGGTTGTTTTTAACTTCCACTTCCGCGTTCATGTAGGTGCCTGGAATGAGGGCTTTGTCGTACTGTCGAAAATGACATTGTACTTCCGTAGCACGGTCAGAGGTTAGGTCTTTCCCAATCATAATTACTTCTGAAAGGTGCTTTCGCTCGGGTTGATTGTTGGTATAAGCCCAAATTTTTTGCCCGATGTAAAGTTTATCCACGTCTTTTTCAAACACTTTTAGTACCAAGTGAATGTCCGAAGGGTTCACCAATTCAAACATTACTTCGGTAGGCGAGACGTACTTACCGATGTTAGTATTGATTTTAGATACATAGCCGTTGATGGGCGAAATAACCTTAACGGTACGCGTAATATTGTTTTCGCTCAAATGGTCGGGATTGATGCCTACCAACCGAAGTTTTTGGGCCAAGGCACTGATGAGCACTTTTTGACTCCGAAACTCCGCCTCCGAAAGTTGATATACTTTGTCGCTGCTGGCTTTGCTTTGATTGAGGTCTTTTTGGCGCAAATACTCGTTTTCGAGGAAGTTGATTTTGGATTTTGCCGTCAAATAATCCTGTTGGAGCTGAATGTACTGCTGGTCTTCCATCACAGCCAATACTTGCCCTTTTCGAACGTTCATGCCGACTAATAAATCGGTTTCTTCCAAATAACCACCCGTGGGTACACTGATAGAAACCACGTTTTGGGGAGGAACTTCAACACGTCCGTTTACTTTCAGCACCGATGAAATAGGCCGTTGGGTCAATGCGCCCGTTACAATCTCGGCGTTTTTGAGCTGGTTATCACTGAGTTGAATTAAGTTTTCGTCGGCTGGGGCGGCACTCGAATTGGTTTCTGAGGTTTTCTCACTGCAAGCTGTTAAAACAAAAACGGCGGTAAAGAAAAGGATTCCACTCAAAAAAGAGGGAGCGAAAGGCATTTTATGGGATTTTATGTTAGGTTTCATAGAAGTTAATTAGTTTGAGTAAAATACTGGAGCTGGATGGCGGCGTTGTTGAGGTTTTTGATTGCCTCTACGTAGTCGTTTCGCACTGTGGTGGCTTGATTGACGAGCAAAACCCACTCCAGATAATTGATGTTTCCTGCCAACAATTGTTGGTTAGCGCTGGCCATAATCAATTGTGCATTGGCCAAGGCCGTATTTTCAAAATAAGTGACTGTATTCAGAAACTTCTGGTACTGGGCTTTGGACGTTTGGTAATTGGTTTGAAGCGATTGGGCACCTACTTGAAGGTTACTTTCAGCGATGAGTTTTTGAACTTTGGCGCTGTTGATTTGGGCTTTTTGAGCCGCTGCAAAAATCGGGATTCCTACGCCCAACTGTACTGACTGAAATCGGTGAAAGCCTGTATAAGATTGATTATCAGCGCCTATACCTCGGATACTTCCGTTGTTGTATAACACTGAGAGATTCGGTAACAAGCGCGCTTTTTCAACCTGAAAACTAGCCTCGGCTACTTGTTGTTGTTGCCGTAACCACTGTAGATAAGTGTGGTTGTTGAGGGAAAGAAGTTGAGAAGGGGAGGTGAGTTTGAACGCCGAGACGGTCGGAGTAAAAAGGGTCGTTGTATTCAACAGCAGTTGAAATTGCCATTGAAGCGCTTCGGAATCAAACTGAAGTTGGTTAAGCTGCGTCGTGATTTGTCCCAATTGCGTTTCGGCCGTGGCTTTTTCAAGGATGTTACTTTCGCCTTTGGCAAGCCGTAATTCCGCCCGTTTGAAGAAGTCGGAATAAAGGGTATCCGCAAACTGTAGCAATCGTTTCTTTTGTTGTAAATACACCAATTCGTAAAAAACTTGGGCAACTTGCTTCTGAATATCCACCTCTCGAACGTTGACTGCCAACACACTGCGTTGCCACTCGGCGTTTAATAAATTTTGTTGGGTTTGATAGACTTTGGGAAAGCTGAACGATTGACCAATGCCGACTTTGGAGTCAAAATAAACGCTGTTGATTTGGCCTAATTCGGCTGTGACGGTCGCTTGAGGGAGTGATTTGGCGGTTTTTGTTAGGGCTTGTTGGTAAGCCGAAACGAGCTTCTCGTTTTTGATTAACAAGTTGTTTTTTAATGCGGTATCAATTGCTGCTTCTAACGTAATGGGCGTTTGAGCTTGCGTTGAAAAACTAATAAAACCTAACGCCACGAGAACGGCTAGGGGAGTAGGGGTTTTGCCGATTTTTTCAAATGTCATGTATAAAATTGGCAAAACAAACAAGGTCAAAAAGGTAGCAATCATCAGGCCGCCAATCACGACCGTAGCAAGTGGCCGTTGGACTTCGGCACCTGCACCGTTGCTGACGGCCATCGGCAAAAAGCCCAGAGAAGCAACAAACGCCGTCATCAATACAGGGCGAAGCCGAACCTTAGTGCCGTTGATGACAATTTGTTTGACGTCTTCTAGTCCGCTTGCTTTGAGTCGGTTAAATTCGGCAATGAGTACAATTCCGTTTAAAACCGCGACCCCAAACAAGGCAATAAATCCAACCCCCGCACTGATACTAAAGGGCATTCCGCGCGCGGCCAAAAGCAAAATACCTCCAATGGCCGACAGAGGAATGGCAGAATAGATGAGCAGTCCTTGCTTGACCGAATTGAAGGCAAAAAAGAGCAACAAAAAAATCAACGCCAACGAAACAGGTACGGCAATCATCAGCCGTTTTTTGGCTGCGTTGAGGTTTTCAAACGCCCCTCCATATGTAATATAATAGCCCGTTGGAAAGCGAATTCCTTGGGCTACTTTGACTTGGAGTTCATTGACAATACTTTGAACGTCACGACCGCGAACGTTGAACCCTACGACAATACGACGCTTGGCGTCTTCCCGTTGAATTTGGTTTGGTCCTTCTTTGATTTGAACATCGGCCAATTGATACAGCGGCACTTGCGGGCCATTGGGAGTGGGGATAAGCAAGTTTTGAACTGAGGTCAGGTCTTTCTTTTGTGCGCTACTGAGACGGACGACTAAGTCAAAACGTTTTTCGCCTTCATACACCATGCCGCTACTTTGCCCCGCAAAAGCCGTATTTATCACCCGATTGATGTCTGTAATGTTAAGGTTATATTGAGCAATGGCGTTGCGGTTGTACTGAATCACAATTTGGGGAATTCCCGACACGGTTTCCACGTAGAGGTTTTTAGCACCGTTAATTTTTTCGATGAGTGTACCTAGTTTATTGGCGTAGGTGCCAAGGGTATCTAAATTTTCTCCAAAAATTTTACAAACTACGTCTTGCCGCGCGCCTGTCATTAGTTCATTGAAGCGCATTTGGACGGGAAACTGAAACCCTGCTGTTACGCCGGGGATTTCGGCCAAGGCCGCTCCCATTTTTTCGGACAATTCACGAAACGATTTCGCAGAAGTCCATTCTTTTTTGTCTTTTAAAATCACCATCATGTCGCTGGCATCCATGGGCATGGGGTCGGTAGGGACTTCGCCGCTCCCAATTTTTGTGACCACTTTTTGTACTTCTGGAAAGCGAGTTTTGAGTATATGCGCCGCTTTTTGGGTGCTTTCAATGGTCGTGGAGAGGCTACTTCCCGTAAGCACGCGGGTGTCCACGGCAAAGTCACCTTCTTCGAGTGCAGGGATAAATTCGCCGCCCAAAGTGCTGAAAACCAGGATTGAGATAGCAAAAAGAGAAATCACGCCGACTAAAACCATTTTTGGGAATTCAATGATTTTGGTAAGGGCGTTTTGGTAAAACATTTCCACTTTTGTCATGAATCGGTCGGAGAAATTGGGAACGTGGTGAATTTTTTTATTCAAAAACACCGAACTCATCATGGGGATATATGTCAGCGAAAGCAAAAATGCTCCCAATAAGGCAAAAGCCACGGTTTGTGCCATAGGTTTAAACATTTTGCCCTCAATGCCTTGTAGGGTAAAAATGGGTAAATACACCACCAAAATAATGACTTGCCCAAACACGGCACTGTTCATCATTTTACTGGCGGATTTTTGCACCTCATCGTCCATTTGGGGTTGGCTGAGGTGTGTTAGTTCGGTAAATTTTTTGTTGTGGGAAAGTTGGTGCATGACTGCTTCCACAATAATCACCGCTCCGTCGACGATAAGCCCAAAATCTAACGCCCCCAAACTCATCAGGTTGCCGCTTACCCCAAAAAGGTTCATCATAATGATAGCAAACAGCATCGCCAACGGAATCACCGACGCTACCAGCAAGCCCGCGCGGAGGTTGCCCAAAAAGAATACAAGTACTAAAATGACGATTAAGGCACCTTCTAAGAGGTTTTGTTCCACTGTCCCAATGGCATTATTAACCATTTTGGTTCGGTCCAAAAATGCTTCTATAACCACCCCTTCGGGCAGAGTTTTCTGAATTTGAGCGATGCGTTCTTTGACGTTTTTAATCACTTCGCTGCTGTTGGCACCCTTGAGCATCATCACAACCGCACCCGCTACTTCCCCTTGGTCGTTGTAAGTCATGGCACCAAAGCGGGTGGCATATCCTAGTTTAACATCGGCTACGTCGCCAATAAATAAAGGCGTACCACCGTTGAGGCTCTTGATGGCAATATTGTTGATGTCATCCAACGTACCTACTAGCCCCTCGCTGCGAATATACAGCACCGTAGATGCTTTTTCGATGTAAGAACCGCCTGTATTTTGGTTGTTGGTTTCGAGGGCTTTGAAGACATCATTGATGGTAATTCCGTACGCTTGTAGCTTGTTCGGATCTATCTCAATGGAATATTGTTTGAGTTTGCCCCCAAAGCTGCTCACTTCTGCAACCCCCTTTACCCCAAGGAGTTGGCGGCGGACTATCCAGTCTTGGATGGTTCGTAAGTCGGTTTCATTGTACTGTGATTCGTAGCCTTCTTTGGGACGAACCACGTACTGATAAATTTCGCCTAAACCCGTAGAAACAGGGCCAAGTTCAGGTACTCCAATCCCTTGTGGGATTTCAGCTTGGACTTTTTGGAGGCGTTCGGCTACTTGCTGCCTTGCCCAATAAAGGTCGGTATCGTCGTCAAAAATGGCTGTAACCAGTGATAATCCAAAACGTGAAAAACTACGAATCTCAATAAGTCCAGAAATGTTATTAGTGGCTTGTTCGATGGGAAAAGTAACTAAGCGCTCAATGTCGGTCGCTCCCAACGACGGCGCAATCGTAATGACTTGTACTTGATTGTTTGTGATGTCGGGGACGGCATCAATGGGGAGTTTGGTTACTTCGTAGGTTCCATAACCGATGAGGGCAAGGACAAAAAGCCCTATGATGAGTTTATGCCTAACGGATAACTCAATGATTGAATTTAGCATGTTAGTGAGGTAAATATGAAACAATAGCAATGGCCTACTGTTATTGGATAGTAGGTCGTGCGTGCGGATAAAAGAGTCATTGACGACTCAGAGATGTTTCATTAAGCGCGCTGAGGCGGTTGCCAAATCGCCGAGAGATAAGTAGCTAAAAGATGGGAATCTGAATAAAAAGAGGGTTTTTCTGCCTGTAAAAAGGTTATGTGAGGCGCAAGCGGCTCAAACGTAGGAAAAAGATAGAAAGGAATTTGAAACGAACCACAGTCATCATGCGACTGAAAGGGTAGTTGTTGGTCGCGGTCGGTATCTCCATCATCCGCATGGTTGATGGCATAGTGATGATAAATAAAACTGAAGAAAGAAGTAGTCGCGTCTCGGTGTTGGTGTTCGTGGAAGTGTACTACAAGCACAGGCAACTTGAGCAACTGATTAAAAGGGGTTGCTGAAAGTAGGTAAATTGCCAATAAAAGCTTTGAGACGACTCCTTTCACGAATGTTGGTTTCAACTGGAAAATACAAATAAGTACAAGGAACGATTATTTTCCTATGATGCTTGTCATACTTCAACGCAATTGCTAAGAAATTGGTGCCTACATAGAATACTTTTGGGGAAGAAAAATTATTTTTACTTTTTAACTATCCCCCTTTACCATCATCATGCTTCTCAACAAACGTGAGTTCCTTCAGTCTATGGCAGGTTTGGCTACTTTGAGTCAAACGCGATTAGATACGGCCTTGGCAGTTTTTCAGCATCAATCTCCGGACGAAATTGCCCAAAATGAAGATTTTTGGACGGAAGTTCGCAAAGGTTTTACCGTCACTTCCGATTTTATACATTTGGAAAATGGCTATTACGTGTTGGCGTCGGATGAAGTACTTAATGGGTTTATTGAACACGTTCGGGGAATTAATAAAATATCTTCGCACTACATGAGAACGCGGCAATTTGATGATAAATTGGCGGTTCGGAAGCAATTAGCGGAGTTAGTGGGAGCTTCTCACGAAGAAGTCATTATTACTCGAAATACCACTGAGTCGCTGGATACTATCATTTCGGGGATTGATTGGAAAGCGGGAGACGAAGTCGTAATGGCGCTACAAGATTATGGAGCCATGATTGATATGTTTAAACAACAGGCGCGCCGCTATGGGATATTGAACAAATTTGTGTCGGTACCTAACCACCCCGCCTCTGACGAGGAAATTGTAAAGCTTTATGAGCAAGCCATTACACCCAAAACTCGACTTTTGATGGTGTGCCATATCATCAATATTACGGGGCATATTTTACCCATTCAAAAAATCGCTGACATGGCGCACGCCCGCGGGGTAGAGGTAATGGTCGACGGGGCTCATGCCATTGGACATTTTGATTTTAAATTGCCAGATTTGCATTGCGACTATTACGGAAGTAGCCTTCACAAGTGGCTGGGGTGTCCGTTAGGGGCAGGTTTGTTGTATGTAAAGAAAGAAAAAATAAAGCAAATTTGGCCCTTGATTGGAGAAACAGGCTATCCTGACGATGATATTCGCAAACTTAATCACACGGGGACGCACCCCGTTCATACCGATTTGGCTTTGGCCGATGCTATTCGTTTTCATCAGAAAATCGGTATTCAGCGAAAAGAAGCACGTTTGCGTTATTTACAGACGTATTGGACTTCAAAAGTGCGTAATTACCCTGGAATTATTGTCAATACCCCCGCAGAACCAACTCGTCATGGAGCTATTGGAAACGTGGGTGTTGCTAAACTATCCCCTGCTGATTTGGCTAAAACGTTGATGGAAAAGTATAAAATCTGGACAGTAGCTATCGATTATGCTAACGTACACGGAGTGAGGGTAACACCGCATTTGTTCACCACCATCCAAGAATTGGATACTTTTGTGAAAGCTTTGATGGAATTATCCGCATAAAAAAAGACCTTCCAAAGGTTGAATTTGGAAGGTCTATAAAAAAGTATATAAAACGATTACTTGCGACTAGCTTTCCAAGTTATGTAATCAGACATGTTTATTTGTCCACGGATTTCGCCTCCTTTGTTAGTCTCAGTATGAATGTTTACATAAAGTAAACCAGAGAAAAGAAGGTTTTCTTGTTGTTGATTCAAAGTCCAAGCACCAGAAATAGGAGAATTCAATGTGCTGCCAAAGTTGTAAACCACAGGGCCTGTTTCCCAGCTGTTTCCGCTGTGGAAGTGACCCGCAGTAGGAGTAAGGCCTGTGTAAGTAATGGTATACGTTAGTACCTTCGTTTCTTTATTGTAAACTCCATCCATGCGACCTGATGCACTGGTAGTTACAGATGGAACTTCGTTTGCGCCTGTCAGCGTTGCTTCAAATTTGACTTCTGGGTTTGTGTGTGGACCTTTTTCACTACAGCTGACCATAACTCCCACAATCAATAGAGCGATGAAAAAGGGTAGAGCTTGCGTCAATTTCTTCATGGAATTTGCTGATTTGTTTTGTTTGAATATGCAATTATATCGTATTCCGTGTCAATATCCAATAATTGGGGAATAAATTAAACTATTGAATGGTCCACACGTCTAATTTTCTAGCATAAAGTTGTTGCTCGTCATACCAAATTTGTAACCATTCATCGCTTTGACTTAAAACGATTACTTTGTTTCCTTTTCGAATGGCACGTTTAACGGGAGCTGCCGACGAAGGCGAGTCGCGAAGGTAAGCTGTATCTTTGTTAATGATGCCAATTTGATAAAAATCAGGTAGGTTCAACAATAATAGCAAAGTACTTAAATACAACATAACTATCCAAGTATGACGGCGGCGAATGAATTCGTTATGGCGTTTTTTTTGCACTAAAATCACAAATGCGTACAATCCCACAATCAATAAAAAGAGTGTAAAATACAGTGAGTATTTTCTAAAAAAAAGAAAAATAAAGCTAAAATCGTCTACTTCGTACCCTGCTAAATTATAGCTTGCGGCGGTTTCAGTGATTTTGTTGAGTACAGTTTGCCGAGGCTGCTGGTTGTAAATCATACTTAAGTAGTACAATTCACGAGCATAGTCGTTTTTTTCTTCATTGATGTAAGCGAGTTTATAATAAATAGGGATTGGAGTGAGCGTCGAATTTTTAAAATCCGCTAAATATTTTTCATACAACACCTCGGCCTCTTTGTGTTTTCCATTTAAGAATAACGAGTCTACTTTTCGTAGATTCACTTGTGCGTGGCTCGTATAACTGAAAATACAGCTAATAATTACCCAGAGGGTAATGTATCTAAAAGTAAAATTTACTATTTTTATAAAACGTTTCACACTGCTTAATAATTAGTTATTTAATTTAACAAACCCTCCGTCAATTAAGTAGTCGCAGCCAGTAATAAACCCTGCTTCGTCCGAACAAAGATAAAGTGCTAATCCTGCAATTTCTTCAGGTTTGGCCATACGTCCTATCGGCTGTGATTTTGAGAGTTTTTCAAACATCTCGGCTTCTTTGCCAGGGTAGTTTTTAGCAATGAATCCATCCACAAACGGGGTGTGAACTCGCGCAGGTGAGATACAGTTACAGCGAATGTTGTCGTTTAAATAATCTTTAGCTACGGATAGGGTCATGGCAATAACTGCCCCTTTGCTCGTAGAATAGACAAAACGGTCAGGAATACCCACCGTACCTGCGATAGAAGCAGTATTCAAAATGACCCCACCATCTTTGCTTTGGTAATGTGGAATGATAGAATAAAGACAATTATACATTCCTTTAACGTTGACATTCATTACTCTTTCAAAGTCGGTTTCGGAAGTGGTATGAGCTTTGCCTATGTGCGCCACTCCAGCGTTGTTAACCAAAATGTCAATGGGGTGTTTTTCGATGATGGCTTGCATAGTGCTAACTACCTCGGCTTGTTTTGAAACATCAACAGCGTGAGCTTCGGCCTGAAATCCTTGTTGAGCTAACTCTTCTGCAACACTCTGGGCGAGGGTTTGGTTGAGTTCAAGAATGTGGACATAGGCTCCTTGTTTGGCAAACAACTGACTGATTGCAAGTCCGATGCCGCTGGCACCACCCGTTACGATAGCTACTTTATTGGTGAGGGTAAACATGAAAATAGAAATGTGTCGTTATAGATAATAATCATTTGTGGGGCAAAAATACCTTGATTTTACCGAAAAGGCGTATATTTTAGCAGCATTTTTCGAGAAAAAGGAGAATGCAGGCTGTCAAATTTTCTTTTTGATTCATCGGTATATTAATTAATCGTTTAACATACCAGATTGAAGGCACAAGCCTATATAAATTAATGTATGAACAAGAGTTTAAAAGTAACATGGAACCTTTGCCACGTACGTTTGGCTATTTTTTTGATGTCAATAGGCTTTTGGGGTTGCCAAAGCGAGACCTTGGCGCCATTAATTGACGAACCCATTATTGCTTATAAAGACTTGTATGATCAGTCGTATGGAACAGACCCTCTCCAACGATACGACATTCACTACCCCGAAAATGCGGCAGGGAAACCTTCCGAAGTATTGATATTACTGCATGGTGGTGCTTGGTCGGGAGGGGATAAGTCGTTTTTGGCACCTAGCATAACACAATTGAAAAATGCGAAAAAAAATATAACCATCGTCAATGCGAATTACCGAGTGACGAGTAAGGAGGGGGTTGGGCTAAGTGAACAGCTCGACGATATTCAGAAGCTTGTTGTTCACTTAAAACAAAAAGGGGCTGATTTTCAGATGAACGAATCTTCGTTTGTGATTGGGGGCGTAAGTGCTGGAGGGCACTTGGCAATGCAATACAGCTACACACATCTTACCGAAGGAGTAAGGGCGGTAGTTGGTATTGTTGCCCCAACTGACCTCACCTCGACGTCCTTGCGAGAGGCTGGGCTTGAAAGCGCCATAGTTCAGTTAATTGGGAAATCGTACCAAGAGGCTCCTCTTGATTTTTTGTACGCAAGTCCGCTCAATTCAATGACTCCCAAGGCACCTACAACCATACTCTTTTATGGTGGACAAGATAAGGTAGTTACTCCCGAACAAAGAGTGTTGACGGAAGCCAAATTAATTCTTTACAGAATTAAACACAAAGTCTATTTCTACCCCGAGCAAACGCATGATTTTTCGGCGGAACTATTGGCCGATAAGTTGATTGATGTATTTCGGGGAAGGTATTACTATTAAATGACGCTGAGATTTTTTACTTGATGACGGTCAACGTCCCTTTAATGGTCTGATTAGAGAATTTGAGGCCGTAATAGTATTGTCCCGAAGGTATTCCTTCTCCGCACCATTTAAATTTAGTATCGGGCGAGGTGAAAACCAGTTTTCCCCAACGATTAAAAACTTCTACTTTTTCAAATTGTGGCCCACAGGCAAGGCTCGAAATACCGTCGATGAAGAAACAATCGTTTTTGCCATCTTCATTGGGTGTAATGACATTGGGGACATTTTGTTCAATGTTGTTGGCGGTCGGTAGATTTTTTAGACGCATCCGTACGGCAAGCGTATCGGTTTTGTTAGGACTACAACTATTGTCTTCGGTAATAAAATTAACAACCACCTCTTTACCAGCCATTTGGGCATAATCGGCGCAGGTAGGTTTCCATTCAAACCGTGAAGTAAGGCGGGGATTGCCCGTTTTGTCGTCAAACTTCATTTGGTATTGTGAAAGAGTAAATCCTTTGCCCTGGGCATACAGCTTTAATTGGTCAGTTTTGTCGGCATCATCGGAATAGACATCAAATCTAACCATTCCACCACCGTCGGTAGTAGGTAATGGTACTTCCAGAACGCTGGTGGAGGTAAGACTTGTTGAAACTTTGGGTTTGTTGTTGGGTAAAGCCGAGGCTTGCAGCCGTACTGTTACGGTGTCTTTTACTTGTCGATTACAAGCTACATCTGTCACAATAAAATCCACAATGTATTCTTGTCCCGTGGCGCTACAAGGTGGTGTCCAAGTAAACGGTTGTATAACAGAGCCTTTTCCTATGGCATTGTTGAATGTCATGCCTACCTGATTGAGCTGAAACCCACGTCCACGCGCTTCCAATACCAAATCATCGTTGTCTTTGTTGATTCCTGTGACTTTAAAGTTTAACGTGGTTCCCTGCGGTATCGAGGCTCGATTATTGGTGAGGTCAGTAGTGACGTCGGGGTTATTATTAAGGGCACCTTCTATAAACACTCTAATTCGTAGCGTATCAAGTAATGGCTGAGGACACCCATCATCGGCCACTATGACGTCGACTATGACGGGTTGGTTATTTAGACTTTCGACGCATTTTTCAAAGCAAATTTGGGTTTTTAGGGTATCGTTGGTGCTTTTTGTAACATAAGTAAGAGGATTAGCTGATACGCTGCCATCGTCAAAATTGAGTCCAATAGTTTTGATGGAAAGACGTTGGTTAGGGTCGCGGTCGGTGATGAGTACCTCCAAACACTTCTTTTGGTCACGTTTAATGAGAAGAGTTTGGCCTTCTTTATAAAAAGTTGATTTACCTGCTTCCCGATAAAGAGCTACTGGAGAAAAATTTTCGGGGCAGTCAACCACCTTCAATTGAAACTCTCGTCGTACGGCTCCAATGCGAACGCCCTTGCGGTATTCTTCCACCAAAACTGCAAAAACGTACAAACCAGCCTTGTTGGTAGTGACGTTGAGCATCCCTGTTTGTCGATTGATACGGAGAGGTACAGGGCCAGGAATCATGGCTTGGTCGGTAATACCCGCTGCCCAAGTTACCTGAGGATAGCCACTACTTCCTCGCGCGATGGGTTCGGGGTTGCTGGCACTGGCAAACCCCGCCCAAGGCCGTGTCAATGAATAGACTAAGCTATCTCCATCGGGGTCTTTGCCGCTAAAATCGAAATTGAAAGGTCGGTTTAGGCAAATGTAGTCGCCTTTCAATTCGTCAAAACGAGGGGAAGAGTTTGTATAAGTTTGTCCGTTTTGTACAAGAGCAGGGAATTCGGTGTAGAAGGTTTCGCCCGTGTTAGAAGGATTGACAATGTTAGTAATAATCCCGTTTCTACAGCAACGTTCCCAAACAATATAGTAACCAGCAGGGTCGGCAAAGTTTTGCGAATTGATAATAATTTCGCTTGAATAACGAATGAATAGCGTACGCAAGTCTGTATTTAATGCACCACAAGTGGGGTTGGTGTAATTAATAAGCCGCCGACTCGTTTGGGGAAGCAGAATACTCCCCATATTGGCATTGTCAGATTTTCGGAAAAAGTACAACGTAATCGTTTGTGTTTCTGCAGCAGGACGCCCGTTAGCTTGGTCAAAATAGAAATTTAACCCTACGTAGTAGCGGTTTGCTGCTCGGTTGATTGGGTAGAACTCGATTTCGCCTCCCACAATGTGCGACGCCCACGAAAGGCTCGGCACAATCATAAAAAACCACAGTGTGCGAAGTAGAATTTTTTTCATTTGGTTTTAGGGCTAAACTTCTCGTTGTACTTTTGTCGCGGTACTTTCAATTAATTGTTCAAACTTTAGGTAGCTACGCAGGAAAATTCTTTTGCGTTGCTTAAACAAAACGATAAAAAAAATCGCACAAAAGCCAATACACTTGCAGAACTTGATGATTAAGTTAGTTAAATGGCCGATTTGGCGAGGAGGGTTGTTTCAAAATGAAAAATTACAAAAAAAATAGACAAGTTGTAGAAAATCTACTCAT
>JACCEC011031435.1_pt1 | contig 28337 bp, 33 predicted proteins | sample 7450121 | NCBI WGS metagenome assembly JACCEC01 (sample SAMN15323455, study PRJNA562643) | freshwater metagenome | isolation source: river surface water | place: USA:Blue River Watershed | collected 2017-08-18 | reverse complement strand
GGGTAAGGGGGGAATTTCCAAGCCAGTGGGTAATTGGTCATTTTTGGAAGAAACAAGGAAACGAGTATTATGTTTCTGATACCCCAGATGGACTCGAATATGTGGCAGTGGGCATTGAAATAACAACCGAAAATCCGTATAAGAAATGAGAAGGATCCTAATTTTTACGCTGATCGCCACGGGGGTGATTGGACTTAATTGCTCACTAATCAAAAAGAGTAAGGTTCCCGAACTGGTGCCACATCAAAAAATTGGCCCCATTTCTTTCGATGGTGGCGATGATTTCAGCGAGGTGGTAGATTCTACCTGGGTGGACCATTTGGGTATTTTAAATGTAAGATTTAAACAGGCATACGATGAGCAAGGAAAATAAACAAACGGCAGTAGAATGGTTATTTGATAAGATAACACAAAACCAAGATATTAGATGGAGAGGTACACCATATCGAGATTTATTCAAACAAGCCAAACAAATGGAGAAAGAGCAGATAATAGATGCTAATGACTCTGGATTTGAAGATGGAGTTATGTTTACGCAAATTGGTACTCCAATATATGATACACCAGAACAATATTACAACGAAACTTATGGCAATTAAAAAACTACAAGGAAACATCCGTACAGATCACAACCTGGTTTGCTATTGGTGTGATCACGAGAACGACATCGATGGGATTAGGAATATGTTTGATGCATTTCCTGGAAAGCATAGTCTGCACTGGTCCTGCGATCACTGCGGTCGCAGATCCAGGGTGTACAGATCCAGATTAGGGTTTTACAATTTGTCACCGGCGGATCGTGCCAGGTACATTCGCAACATGCAGAAAGGGACCGAACGACTGATCACACTGGCAGACATTGAAATTAAAATAAGAAGGCGATGAGATCACAAGATGAACACATGATCCAGGTGGCGATCACTCAGTACCTGGGTTTCATGAACTATCCATTTTTTGCGATCCCAAACGGGGGCCAAAGACATCCAGGTGTCGCCAGGAAATTAAAGGCCGAAGGTGTCCAGGCAGGAGTGGCGGATCTGTTTATCATGATCCCGAACTCAAACCGGAACGGATTATTTGTCGAGGTAAAGACCGCAACTGGTAAGCAGTCAGAAAGCCAGAAACAATTTCAGGCGAAATGCACTCTCTGGAATTATGCGTATGTCCTGGTCAGATCACTGGATGACATGATCCAGATTTTAGATGATTACAATAAAAATAAGATATGAATAAAAAGCAGAGTGTGAACCAGGTTTCGGGAGTGAAACCGGTTTTAGTATTTAAGTTTCCGATGATCGATGATGAGAAACTATGTGATGATCTCAAATTTTCTCTCGATCGTAAATTTGAAAAGGACTACTATGTCCTGGTAGTTTTCGGCGGAGAGTTTGATCGATTTGACTGCAAGATGTTAAATGGTCAAATAAGTTCGAAGGAGTTAGAACAAGCTAAAAAGATTTACAAAGATGTCACAACCTGGGAGCCAGATGAGTCAGCAAGCGAGCAAATTATCAGAGAATTATTCAAAAGCGATTTCATGGATCCAAAACCGATTGGATTCTGGGATCGACTTAGATCCTGGTTTTGTTTATAAGCCAGGCGAAAAAATTGTGGATCAGAAACTCTTCCTGGAAACATCCAGGGAGAGGATCATCCACGGATCACCAGGCGATCGCAGGATGGCCTTTCGTAGGATCAAAGAATTTAAAGACATTTTAACCCAGAGCAAATGAAGCCAGAACAAAAAGACATCGACAAGATGCTGACCTACATGACCATGGTCCAAACTCTGTACACGCTGACAGAGGATGAGTGGGTAGGTCATCCAATGAATAAACAAACGATCAAGAATCGGACCAAGGATCTCATGAATGCCCTTGGATCCACGATCAAAATCTTATGTCCAGATCAAGAGTGGACAGAGGATGGGATGATGTTAGCCGGATCCTATGCAGATGCCTCGATTTCCATGCTTGAATTTTATCGAATGGCCTACGAAATTGAACGACTGGATCCGGTAAAGCGTGAAACATTCAAGACTCAATTTGAGATTTTGACAAAATCCTACGGAATAGATTTGGATTAAATAGTTTTTTTATGTAAACTTTGTGATAATCAAACTTTTAACACCATGAACTCAACAAAGATTTTAGATGATCACTCGATCGACCTGGATGAAATACCTTTGAAAGTGGAGGCAGTCTGGGATGATCAGGTGAGTGAACCAGGTCAAGAACCAAAGATCTGCGATGACTATGCGAGCCAGTCAGTCGATCATGATCCAGTAAACAAGCCGAGTCATTACATGTCAAAGAACGGCATCGAGTCGATCGATGTGATCGAGTCATTTGATTTGAATTTCAATCTGGGCAATGCCACTAAGTACATTCTCAGATCAGGCAAAAAATGGAACCGGATCGAAGATCTACGAAAGGCGATCTGGTATCTTGAAAGAGAGATTAAAAATGGATAGGTCCAAGATCATAGAAAATCTCTATCAATGCAAGGAGATCGCCAAAGCGATCAAGAAGATGCGACCGGTAGAGATTCAGGATGATCTCCGGCAGGAGATGTTTATCAGTCTGTGCCAGTTGCCAGATGAGAAATTCTGGCTACTGCACGAAAACAACGCACTGCGATTCTACCTGATCAGGGCCATGATGAACATGATCAACTCGACAAAAGCAAATCAGCCATTTTTTAAGAATTTCAGATCACATGCCTTCAATGTGTCGTATGTTGAAAGTGGGATCATCGCAGGACCTGACTCTGTCCATCCGGACTATTTGACCGAACTGGATCAGATGGATCTGGTAATCCAAAGAGAGGAAGCATTCGACAGAGTCGATGAGAACCGGTCAAATTTGACCTGGTATGAATCAAAACTACTTGACACATACATTGACCTCGGATACAACTACAAAGAGGTCGAGAGGCAAACGATGATCCCATACATGTCAGTCGTTAGAACTATTCGAAAAATTAAAGAGAAAATCAAATGAGAAAAATTGCACTAAAAATAATTAAAAGATTTTTTGCATTATTTAAAAATAGGTGTCCCAATTGCGAAACACCAATGAATAGCGTGTTTTTTGATATGAAATTAGATGGATTAGTATTTGAGTGCACTAAGTGTAAAAAAGAATGGATATAAACATAAAAATCAAATGAACAAAGGAGATATAAAAGCAACCATAATTTTGATGACCTACATTTCGGTAGGCATAATTTCTGGATATTATTTAGAAGAGCATAATCCGAGTAAGGATGGCGGTGGTGCTATCTGTGGTTTTGTATTTGGTATGTTAGGCGTATGGTTTTTACAAACCATTTGGTGGTTAATTAGAATAAATATTGAAGATTAAACAATAAGCAAATGATCATAACAATTTTAGCCAGTATCTTTTTTACAATCTACTGGTCCGAGAATTTTTTTCCGGAAATGCTGAGACTTAATTTCAAGCCGTTCACCTGCGAGCCATGTTTGTCTGTCTGGGTGGCGATCGGTTTGTTTTTCCTTCCTGAGATTTACTCACAGATTACACTGGTGGCATTTGGATCCGGGATCCTGGTGTCAGTGGTCCAACGACTTAAACGAAAAATATGAACGAGCAAGATTTAAAATTCTGCCAGGATCACATCGTAAACTTTGAAGCGATCGAACTGGGATTCTGTCGCCACATAAACTATGACATCCTGGATGAATATCAAAGGATATACCACAGAACGATCTCACCAGAATTTCGCATGAACTCAAATTGTTCCCGGTGTGTTTTCCGGATGTTGCAAGAGTTAAGCAAAAAATTTAAAGAAACAATCGAAACCCGTAAAACAAAAACAGATGCAAAACCTAAGAATCCTCGCAGTCGGAAATAGACACTCAGGTGTGACCTATCACAGACTGGCCCTTCCTTTGTCATTGATGGCGAAGGAGTATCTCATGATCACTGACACGATCACCGAAGAGATCATTAAAGAAAAGCAGATTAATCTGGTAGTGGTGAACAGATATTTTGAAGGGATCCACTGGTATGAGATCCAGTCATTAAAGGCGAAATATGGATTTAAACTGGTAGTCGATATTGATGACTACTGGGATCTAAATTCTCAGCATATAATGCGACCGGTGTACATCAAGAACTCGATCCCATCTCTGATCAAATTCAATATCAAGACTGCGGATCTGGTTACGACTACAAATTCACGGCTATGGGCGGAGATCATCAAGATGAACAAAAAATGTGAGATCATTCCGAATGGCCTACCATTTGACAAGGATCAGTTTTTAGATATTCGCCAGGATCATGACAAGATAAATTTTGTGCACACTGGATCGGTGACTCACCTTCCTGATATTGCCATGCTTAAAAATCCAATGCGTGAACTATCGAAGTCGAAGTCATTCAAGGAATCCACTAAGATGGTCCTCTGTGGATATAACAAAGCGAACTCATTCCAATGGGATCAGATGGCAAGCCATTTCACCGCAGGAGGTAAACTGGATCATGCGATCATTGAATCTCTGCCAGTGGATCAGTATATGAATTTTTACAATGTGGCGGATGTCCTGGTGGCCCCGTTATTGGAAAACAAATTCAATCGGATGAAGTCAAATCTCAAAGCCCTGGAAGCCGGAGCCAAGAACATTCCGATCATGACATGGGATCGAGATCCTTATCAGGATCTGCCACATGTTTTCAAAGTGGATAACTGGGAGAGGGACATGAAGAGGATGGCATTTAGCAAACAGATGCGTGATGATTTCGGCCATGCCAATGGCGAATATGTACGAAAGCATTTTGATATTTTCAAGCTAAATGAATATCGATCGGCTATCTATAAAGGACTACTAAACCAATAAAAAAATGTCAGGTAAAATCGGACAACCAATAAAATTCAACGAGCCAGAGGCGATCATGGAATGGGCGGAGAAATATGTGGACCATTGCCTAAATTCATCCAAGGAGATCCCGACCGCCCAGGGGATCAAGATGATCAAGGAGAGGCACCTGCCAACGATCAACTATTTTTTGATGATCTGGCTACCAAGGCAAGGCGTGGAGTTTTACAAACGCAGGAATTACTATAATGTCCTGGGGAATCCAAACCATCCGATGCACCAGGTGGTGTCCGACATCGATGAGATGTTTCGGGCACTGGCCGGTGATATTGTGGCCAATGAGGGCAAGGGTATTTTCTATGCAAAGAATTTACTTGGATGGACCGATCGAGCAAAGAATGAGGAGAAACATGAGATCGTGATCACCTACGAAAATGACATCGAACCAAAGTGATGGGTAAAATAGTCGTAAAATTACCGAAGCCACACGAGAAACAATCGCAGATCATCAAGTCTGACAAGCGGTTTATTGTGGTGAATGCAGGGCGAAGGTTTGGGAAGTCAGTGATCTCCCAGACTATCGCTATTTTGTCGGCTATTAATGGCAAGCAAGTGGCCTATATTACACCCACATTCCTACTCTCAAAGCTATTTTTTCGTGTGATGTCCATGCGGATCCCGGATCAGATCAGCGAAAAGAACAAATCTGATCTTGAATTTAAGTTTGTAAGCGGAGGCACAATCAGGTTTTTTACTGGCGAACGACTGGACAACCTGAGGGGATCATCATTTGACTGGGTGATCGTAGATGAAACGGCCTTCATCAATGATCTCGAAAAGGGATGGACTGAGGCGATCAGACCAACACTGACCGATCGCAAAGGTCGTGCGGTATTTATCAGCACACCCAGGGGGAACAACTATTTTAAGGCACTTTCGATGAAGTGTGCCAATGATCCAGAATGGGAGTATTTCCATTTCACCTCTTATGACAATCCATACATAGACAATTCAGAAATAGACTCCGCAAAGAGGGAACTGCCTGAGGTAGTTTTTAACCAGGAATACCTGGGGATCTTTTCGGAAAACTCTGCGAATCCATTTGGATCCCAGTCGATCGCCAGATGTGTGTCACCGATCACAAACAATCCCGTTAAATGCTATGGAATAGACCTGGCTAAGTATTCGGACTGGACCGCAATCATCGGCCTGGATATGGCAGGGAATGTATGTTATTTCGATCGTTTTCAAGCGGACTGGAATACAACATCCGCCAAGATCATGGCACTACCCAGAGCCCCGATCTGCATCGATGCCACCGGTGTCGGTGATCCAGTCGCTGAAAAGTTGCAACGGGAGGGATTAGATGTGGAGGCGTTCAAATTTACATCTCAATCCAAACAAGAGATCATGATGGGTTTGCAAATGGCGATCCAACAAGAAAAGATTCATTTTCCGGATGGTCCAATCAGAGAGGAGCTGGATATATTCGAGTTTCAGTATGGATCACACGGGATAAAATACGGGGCACCCACTGGTTTCCATGATGACTGCGTGTGTAGTCTGGCCCTGGCATGGAGGAAATTCGATTACAAATCTGCATCCGGTCGATATTCGTTCGGATAATAATTTCAAAACACCTATTTATTTTTATTATGACTTGGAAAGATGTGACCTTATTTCAGTTTCAGCAGTATCAGAACATGATCAAGAAAAAAGATGATCATGACACTGACCTGGATCTGGCGATCAAAGCCCTGGCGATCATGACAAACCGGACCGAAACTGAGATCGACTCTCTTATGGTCAAGGAATTAAATGAGCAGATCAAGGAGATCGATTTCCTGGCTAAGACTGAACCGCAACCTAAACCGGTCGATGTGATCAAGGTAGGCAAAAAAAGATATCGGTGTGTCTATGACATCCGAAATATGCCTTTTGCCAGGTACATCGAAAGCAAATATTTTGCAGAAGATACTTTGTTCAACATGCACAAGATCGGAGCCTCGATGGTCCTTCCAATGAAATGGACCTGGCGTGGGTGGAAGGTGGCGAAATACGATGCGAGTAAGCATGAGGAGTATGCGAACGATTTACTGGGTGCACCATACGAACAAATCTACGGATCCGTGGTTTTTTTTTGTCAAGTATTCGTGACCTCGATAAAGGATTCAAGGGACTTTATGATCAGCAAAATGATGTCGATGGGGATGATCCGAGAGGAGGCAGAGATCCGATTCGAGGATTTAGTCGCCAGTTTGGATGGATTCATCAAGCTAAGATCATCGCAGAGCATGAAGGAATAAGACTGGCGGAGGCTTATGATCTGCCAACAATTAACGCACTGAACGCACTGAGTTATTTAAAGGCGAAGGCACAATACGAAAAGGAACAGATAAAAAACAATGCCAAGTATTAGACAAGCACAAGCAGGGGAAACGGATGCGATGTATCAAAATGTCGGCATCAATAAAGGTGGCCAGGTAGAACTCAATGAGGTCGAGAAGGTGATCATGGAGGGTGCCGTGGTTTTAATGCGTAAGGCACAACAAAAGATCAAGAGAGCCAGGAAGATCGACAAGGGGAATCTAAGTGACATCCAGGTGGGGGCGATTATTCAGAAGGGCGGGACCTATTCGATCACGATCGGATATTCGAAAGATAATCCTGCCAGTGAATACTACGATTTCAATGACAAAGGGGTGAGGGGAGTGAAGAGTGGCAGACCTGCATCTTCGCCGTACAAATTTAAGAATCTGTATGTGTCGAAAAAGTTTGTCGAGAATATCATGCAGTGGTATTTGAGGCACAAAAACTATGTAAGAAATGAGGATCAGAAGCGAGGTCTTTCTGGACTACAAAAGAAAAGAAAGTCGATCGCAGATTTTGCGAGCCAAGAAAAGACAAGCCTTCGCAGTCTGGCAATTAATACGGCCAAGAAGATCAAGAGAGAAGGGATCCCAAGACTTGGATTTTTTGAGGATAATATACCGGTGGCATTTGGTCCTGAGTTTCAGAAAAAACTTGGAACTGCACTGGGGCAGGATATAGCGTTAAACATAAAACAATCATTTAATGGCAATAGTAGTAAATAGCGGACCAGGATCATTCGCCTCCGCACATTCTAATTTGTGGCACATTGCATCGAGTGACTCTTCAAGTCAGCCAGGATTTAAGTATGTATTCGATTTGAAAGTGAATGGATCCATCATCGCATCATTAAGAAACTACCCAGACAATGGTGGATATGGTGTGGTAGATGTGGCCCCGATCATTCGAAACTATGCAAACAAATTGTTTGCATCATCTGGATCCAATATCCTACAAAATTCTGGGGATCTCATGTCGATCACATACACCATAGAATTCGGAGAAGATTACGGCGGTGTCACATACACCGGTTTGCAGTCAAGAACTTACACGGCCTACAATTATGTCCAGGATATTTTCGGGAATACGATCTCATCTTATGCGAATAAGTTTTTAACTACCAGGGACCGGGTGAATGCTGAGGTAATGAATGGGGAAAAATTCTACATTTCATTTTTTAATCCAGATGCGAACTCGATCACTGCGACTATTCAAAAATTGAAGGAGAACGGGACCAATGATGGGGATCCATTTACTGGATCAGCGATCTCATCTGCAAAGGGTTTACTTTTAGATCTGTCACCATTTGCGATCAATTCTTATGTAGGATCCAACTTTATCACTGGATCAACATACAAGTACAAGGTGACAATAGGAGGGGACTCGATCATATTAAAACAAGTCTGTGCCCCAAGATTTACACCGGTTCAAATTGTTTTCTTGAATCGCCTGGGTGGATATGACTCATTTGTTTTCAGGTTACTAAGCAAGAACAGAAAGCAGTTCACTCGATCAACATACAACACGCAGGAATTTGTGAGATCAGGAACATCAATGATCAACAATGTGGGAAATGTTCACTTTGGTGGATCCCAGGCATTCGCCACAACTATCGATCAAAGCATGCGAGTGGTGTCTGATTATTTATCTGTCCAGGATTACAACCTTGGTGCAGAATTGATTGGATCAAATGATGTTTATCTGTATAAGATCGACAACGGGAATGATCATTATTTCCCGATCGTTTTTTCAGAAACATCATGGGAGGAGAAAAACAACACATCGGATCGTATGTTCAACTATGAATTGAGTTTTAATTTAGGTATTTCACAATTTAGCCAATACAAGTAATGATCGCAGAAATTTTCGTAGAGGGGATCAAACTGGATCTCGATGAGGCATTCGGTGCTGAGTTAAACTATGCGATCGATGACATAAAAGATTTTGCATCCAGGGACACGAACTATTCAAAGACCATTGTGATCCCAGGATCTGCATCAAATAATAAAGTATTTGGTCACATTTATGAGTTTGGATCCTCAAACCACTACGGCATCAATCACGATGATGTAAATGTAGGATACAATTTTAACCCATCTAAACAAGCCAGGTGTCAGATCTTTGTCAATAAGATCCAGGTTTTTAAAGGCGTGATCAGATTGATGGAGATCAAGATCGAAAGAGGTGTGATCGAGTATGAGTGTAGTGTATTTGGCGAACTTGGTGGATTTGTGAATCAGATCGGCAAGCTACTGAACAACAAAACTCTGATCGAGGATCTTTCAAAGTTTGGCGACTACGATCAAAACTGGGGGCATGAAGTGATCACTGCATCGTGGGACAGATCCTATCCTTCCGGTGTGGTTTATCCTTTGATCGATTATGGATTCTGCAAGGCAGGGACAAATGACTATCATTTGAACGCATTCAGGCCGGCGTTTTTTGTGAGAGAGATCTGTGAGGAGATCATCAAAAATGCAGGATACACCTATGAGTCTAATTTTTTTAATACCGAGATATTCAAATCGCTGATCATTCCAAACTCAAAAGCAGAATTGGAACAGATAGTCGATGATTTATTGTCGGCTTATTCAAGAGATTTCACTGCATCGGATGCGATCGCAGTGGTGGAGTTTTCTGGGTATAATCTTTATTTGTTCGATGTCACTGACAATGCCGTTTTTAAATATACGGGAGAAACGACCACGACCGGAGAGGTAACGATCAGGGGATCATTTGTTTTGAACTCATCTCACCAGGTAAACATTCGAGTATTTTACAATGGTAGTATAATCATTGATCTACCGATCGCATCTACGGGAGGGACCAATGTGACATTTGATGTGTTTGAATCTGTTCAGCAAACAATCAGCACAAACGGGGAATTTTATGTCCAGTTCACATCGAACTCAAATTTTGATCTGACTACCACAGATTTCTCATTTGACTTTTTGTCAAACTCAAAACTGCCAAGCAAGGCCGGACTTGGTGCCTATCTATCTATGCAGTCGCTGATCCCGAAGGGAATCGAGCAAAAGGATTTTCTGCAATCAATTTGCAGGATGTTCAATCTTTATATTTACGAGGATCCTGACAAAGTTAATCATTTGATCATTGAGCCGTATGTCGATTTCTACCAGTCAGGTGGATCATTCCTTCAAATAGACTCGCCTAATGAATTATTATTACACGGAGAGTCTGGTGATATTTCTGGCTTACTTATGCTGAACGATTCTGGTCCTGAAAATTTAGACTGGACCTCGAAGGTAGATCGTTCTAAGCCGATCTCTATTAAGCCAATGTCGGAACTCAATTCAAGATATTTTGATTTCCTATTTACTGAGGACTCAGATTTCCACAATGAGGCATACTTTAAAAAATACAATGAGTCGTATGGTGATCGCAAACTTGATTCAAAATTCGCATTCACAGATGATCGTAATGAGGTAAAGGTGATATTTTCGCCATCGATCCCAGTGGACAGACCAGATGATGATAAACTGGCGTGTGCACTTTATGCGGTAAACGATGGAGCCGAAGAGTCGCAGGATAACAATATCCGTATTATGCAATTTCATAAGATCACAAATGTGACAAACTGGAAAATAAAAGGTCCACATGGATCCCAACAATCAACCAGTAATTTGTGGGATGGGACCTACTATGGATTTGCATCTCACCTGGATCACCCAACAACGCCAACAAATGACATATCATTCGGGGCACCTGGTGAATTATTATTCACGATCACCGGCAAATACCCATCGACTAATTTATTTACGGCCTACTGGGGAAATTATGTCGCAGAGATCACAAATCGAGATAGCAAATTGCTATCCTGCTATCTACATTTGAAAGTCGAGGATATCTCAAATTTAGATTTCTCACGACTGATCTACATCGATGGATCATTGTGGAGATTAAACAAGATCATCGACTACAATCCAATGGAAAACAAAACCACCCAGGTGGAACTTTTAAAAGTGATCGAATTAATTTACTAATATGGCAGACCAAAATGTAAAGGTAGGGGTAGATTTAGAAGTCAAGACCAAGAGCCTCCGCACTCAGTTGCGTGAGGCTACTATGGAATTGGTAAAACTGCAAGACACCGCAGGGGCATCGACAGATGAGATCGTAAAACTTGCAAAGAAGGTCGCAGATTTAAAGGACCGGATCGGTGATGCCCGTGACACTATTGATGCCTTCAATCCAGATGCAAAATTCAAGGCATTCTCTGCATCGATCCAGGGAGTCACCGGAGCATTCTCTGCGGTCCAGGGTGCGATGGCGTTATTTGGAGCAGAAAGCGAGGATCTACAAAAGCAACTTTTGAAGGTCCAGGGAGCCCTGGCATTATCGGAAGGACTAAACTCTGTTTTGTCATCTGTTGATGCGTTTAAAAATTTAGGATTAGTAATAAGAGAACAAGTAGTAACTGCATTCTCAACTTTAAGAGGTGCGATCCTTACGACTGGATTGGGTGCCCTTGCTATTGCGTTAGCTGAGGGATATCTACTTTGGCAGGATTATGCCGAGGGAATTGAAAAAGTTCGGGAAAAATTAAAGAAATTAAAAGAGGACACAGAAAGACAAATAAGAAGTCAAAAAGAAAGTGAACTCGATGCACTTGAAAGACTAAGAAGGAAGGCAATAGCCGAGGCACAGATCAAAGGTGCAAGCGAAGATCAGATCGCAAAGATCGAAGATATGTATAGCCGACTAAAAGTCAGAGCAAAGGCGAGGGCTTTGGGTGAGGCATCGGCAGATGACAAACTTTATGATGAGTTCAAAAAAGATCTACAAGAAGAGGAGATCGCAAGAGAGGAAAAGAAGGCTGATATTATTTCCAAGAAGCGAGAAAAAAATAAACAAGAAGAGGATAAGAGAAACGCTGAACGGCAAAGATTAAGAGATGAAGCCGAGCAAAAAGAGATCGAATCTCAACAAAAAAGAATTGAAAGACTTGAAGAGATTTCTAAGTCATCCAGGGATCTGGGTTTGTCTGAGTTTGACAAACAAAGAAATGCCTTAAACGATCAGTTACAAAAGGACTTGGAAATGTTTGCGGGCAACGCAGAAATGAAGTCGATTTTGTTGAGAGAGAATTTCCGTGCAATGCGAGAGATAGCAAAGAAGGAATCGGAAACGATGACCGATGAGCAACAAAAAGGATTTGATAAGTACATTAAGGATCTCGAAAAGTCAGGAGAGAGAGAGGCAAAGGCAAAGGAAAAGACTCAAAATATGATCATGAAGTCGATGGATAAGTCTATCGCAAAGACTCAGGATCAGACAAAGATCGACAACATGAACCGCCAGATCCGCCTACAAAATGCGGAGGCGATCGGTAATGCCCTGGGTGCACTCTCTGGGATGGCAGAGCAGGGATCAGATCTACAAAAAAGTTTAGCCCTGGGCCAGGTGGCAATAGACACGGCAGTGGCGATCTCATCTTTGACTGCAAATTCAGAGGCGAACCCGGCGAATGCCGTGACATTTGGTGGGGCCGGTATCTCCCAGTTTGCCACTGGTATCATTCGGATCCTGGCAAACATTGCCCAGGCAAAATCAATTTTGTCCCAGGCACCAGGAAACGGAGGATCAGTATCGACTCCAAGCATTTCCACATCGGCCCCGGTGATGCCACAATACCAGGCACCTCAGGCGACTCGATTGGATCAGCAAAGTTTGAACACGATCTCAAATGTTGTGGCCCGTGCTTATGTAGTCGAGTCAGATATCACTGGATCACAAAAGAGAATAAAACGAATAGAAACCGCATCTAAATTTTAATATGAATTTACCAATCTACGAACTCGAAATATCCGAGGACCTAAATGATGACATCGAGGTGAATGTAGTTTCCCTGGTGAAACGACCTGCGATCAAGAAAAATTTTCTGGCATTTGAAGATGACTCATTTGACAATTATCCAGAGGCAGTCAAAGAGAATGCAAGGAGAGCACTGAAATGGGCCGATGAAAATGGATGGAAGTCATGCGGGACAGAGGTAGGAAAAGCAAGAGCAAATCAGTTAGCTAAGGGGGAGAAGATCTCATTTGAAACGATTCAAAGAATGTATTCATATTTGAGTCGCCACAAGGTAGATCTTGAAAATTCAAAGTCTTATGATGATGGATGTGGGAAACTTATGTATGATGCCTGGGGTGGCGATGAGGCACTGGCCTGGTCCGAAAGAATTGTCAATAAAAATCAAATGAAATTTGAGATAAAATCGGCAGAAAAAAGGATCATTTCAGGTCCGATCATGTTGGCAGACACACCCATTTATCGGAAGGATAAGACTGGCGAATACTATGTGACATTCACAAAGGAAACGATCAGCAAAATTGTCCAGGTATTTTTCAAAAAAGGATATCAGTCGAGTGTGAACTTGATGCACGATGGACAGAATTTTGTCGAAGGTGTGACTATGTTTGAATCTTGGATCACCGATAAGGAACGAGGTATCGAGCCGATGAAAGGTTTCGAGGATGCCCCAGAGGGATCATGGTTCGGATCATTTAAGGTGGACAATGACCAGGTATGGGAGAGAGTAAAGGTCGGCGATTTTGAAGGTTTTTCAGTTGAAGGTGCTTTCTTAATGGTAGGCAAAAAGAAAGAGTCACAAATGAGTGACAAAGAGATATTTGAAAAGGTCATGGATATCCTTTCAAAGGTTAAATGATAAACTTTTTTTTTAATTCTATTTATAACCAAACAAACAAATTTTAAGATGTTCAATTTCACGGAAGCGATCGCAGAAATTAGAAAGGTAGTGAATTTCACTGACCTGGAAGGCGATCAAAAAAATGAGGAAACATCTGCGGAGGCACCGCAAGAGGCGAGATTTTCGACTTATGATCTTAAAGATGGATCAAAAATCGAATTGACTGCCCTGGAAATTGGAGCCGATGCGATGTTAGTGGATGAAAGTGGCAACGCAACTCAGGCACCGGATGGTGAGTATGAGTTAGTAGATGGCACTATGATCTCAGTGGCATCTGGAAAAGTGGAGGGAGTGGAAACTGCCAAAGCGGAAGAGCCAGGTGTAGAAGAGGAGGAAATGTCGAAAGACAATTCTGAAAAATTTGAGGCTATCGATTCAAATATCGAAACCTTAAAGGCGGAAAACGAAAGTTTAAAATCTGCAAACAAAGAACTTGAAGGTCGGATCCAGACTTTGGAATCGAAATTCTCTGAGTCTATGGATCAGGTTTTGGATTTAGTGGCTGAAATTGCGAAAGGACCATCTGATGAGCCTACACGCAAACCAAAAGCGAACGCATTTTCTGGACACGAGTCTAAGGATGCAAAAGCGGAGAGATTTTTGAATCGTTTCGCAAAGTAAAAAGTAATTTTTCAAACAACTAAAAACTAAAAAAATGGCATTTGTAGTATCATCCTTAGCGGATTACACTAAGCAGAACGCAGATCAATTGATCTCATCTTCTGTGTTAGGTGCAAAAACGGCTACCTTGATCAAGGCACAAGGTACAATCGAAGTAGGTGTAAAATCTGCACAAACTTTGAACATCATGGACACTGATGCAATCTTCCAAGATGGAACAGATTGCGGTTTCTCTCCTTCTGGATCTACATCATTCACTCAGCGTGTTTTGTCGGTTTCTCCGATCAAAGTTCACGAGTCTTTGTGTGTTAAGAAATTAGAGAAAAAGTATTTACAAGAGGCATTATCAGCAGGATCTCAGTACGATTCATTCGCATTCGCTGAGGCTTTGACTGGTCGCAAGATCGCAAAGATCCAAGCACAATTAGAGAAGGCGATCTGGTTAGGTGACACTGATTCAACAGATGTAAACTTGAATAAATTTGATGGATTCAAGAAGATCATCACTGGTGCAGGAACTGCCGTGATCAACGCAAACTCTTCGACTTATTTCGGTACACCGGCAACATCAATCACTGCGACAAATGTGGTAGCGATCTTTGATGCGATCTACAAGGCGATCCCTGCTGAGGTTATCGATGCAGAAGATCAACGCATCTTCGCAGGTGGCGATGTATTCCGTACTTACATGTTAGCTTTGAAAAACGCAAACATGTACCACTACACTGCGGATGTATCTGCAAATGGTGAGTTCACTCTTCCAGGTACTACTATCAAGGTGATTTCTACTCCTGGTTTGAATGGTGCTAATGCAATCTATGCGATGCGTGTTTCAAACATGGCGATCGGTGTGGACTTATTAGACGAGGAGGACAAAGTAGAATTGTTCTATCGTAAGGAGGCAATGGATGTTGCATTCGTAGCTGAGTTCAAATATGGTGTACAAGTTGCGTTCCCAAGCGAGATCGTTAAGTTCGTAGTTTAGTCAAAAGAATAGGGGCGATCTGACCTTGAATGGTCCGCCCCTATATTTTCAACATTTTAAAAATCACAAATTATGTCTTGCAGTTTAACATCAAGCTACTTACTGGATTGTCGTGATTCAATGGGCGGGATCACAGAGGTCCTTTTCATTGAGGACAAAAATGTAACGGCTACGACTCAGGCATCCGGAGTGATAACTGCGATCACGAAAGCGACTGGATCGGTATTCCGTAAATATGAGTTAGTCCCTGGGACATCTCAATTAACAGAGAACATCAACGCCAATGTGCAGAACGGATCGATTTTTTATCAAGCGGAATTGTCTATCGTTTTGAATCGCCTTCAAGCGAGCACACGAAACGAAATTTTATTACTTGCTAAAAATACTTTGAAAGCTATCGTACAAGATAACAATGGCAAATACTGGTATTTGGGTAAGGTTCACGGATTAAACTTGACCGGTGGATCAGGAGCAACTGGAACGGCACAAGGTGATCGTTCAGGATACACTTTGACATTCACTGCACAAGAGGCAGAGTTAGCCCCAGAGGTTCAGGCATCTGTCATCTCAGGATTATTGTAGTTTAATTTTTTAGGTGAAGGAAAGGGGAGGCCAGTGGCCTTCCTTTTTTTTTGATAAAAATTTTCGATTGCCTATTTATTGGTAATATGATACACTTAAAGAAAGGCGAAACATCCAGGATCATCCTGACTCTGTCAGAAATGGCGACACTTAATTCGCCAAACTATTTATTTGTATTTCAATCCAGAACATCAAATGACCAGGTAAAATTTGTGATCTTAAATTCTGCGGATCAGTCTAATTACAAGGACCGATTTAATGCTTTCAATATCATCGTAGATGATCATTTTGAGGACATGAATGTAGGCGGGTGGTCTTACAAAGTTTATGAGCAGGTTTCGACTACAAATTTAGATCCTGCACTATCTACTGGACTACTTGAAACTGGTCAAATGACTTTATCTGAGGCGACTATCGAGCCGTTTAAGACTTACAAAACGGCACCAAAAACATACAAAACGAGAAAAAATGGCTGATCAATTAAAGGCGAGATATGAGATCGTAGAATTAAAGATGGCGGAGGCACCGCAACCATCCTATAAAGAAAAGAAAGGAGCAGGTGGCGGATACATTGAGTTCGGTGACAAAAATGATTATCCTGATTATTTGGTCGAGTTACTGAATAAGTCATCGAAACATAATGCGATCGTAAAATCAAAAGTCAATTATATCACCGGTCAAGGATTTCGTGTGACTGGCGGTCAGGATCCGGTAGCGGAAAGATTCATCAATCAGATCAACAGATACGAGTCAAGCCGTGAGGTCCTTACCAAGGTTTCATTTGATATTGAGAACGGCGGAGGTGCTTACCTGGAATGTATCTGGTCAGAGTCTGGCGAAACACTTGCAGAAGTTTACCATGTGCCATACGGAGAGATCCGTACAAATGAGGATAACACTCAATTTTGGCACTGCGAAAACTGGCAGGATCGGAAGGCCAAACGGACTCCGATGAATGCGTTCAATCCCCAGTTGAGAGTCGGAAAACAAATTTTGTTTTTAAAAGAATATCGACCAAACTGCGGAGCCTATCCATTGCCTTCTTGGTTCGGTGCTTTGAATTATATCGAGGCCGACATCGAGATCTCAAAACATGTTTTAGGAAATGCACAGACTGGATTTTCTGCAAGCAAATTGATCACTCTACCGAATGGTGAACCAAACCCAGAAGAGAAGAGAGAGATCGAACGCAAATTTACAAATCGATTCACTGGATCAGATGGCAAAAAATTCATTCTGTCATTTGTTGCTGATCCTTCAAGAAAGCCGATCATCGATGATCTTGGAGCCTCTGACATTACAAAGGAGGATTTCCAGAATGTTGATAAATTGATCGAAAAGAATTTATTCGCAGGACACCAGGTTACATCTCCGGATCTATTTGGTATTAGTACACCTGGATCACTTGGATCACGGCAACAGATGCGTGATTCATACGAGATCTTCAAAAATACTTATGTAAATGATAAGCAGTTATTTCTTAATCAAGTATTCAACCAACTTGCCAAACTATCAGGTGCATCTGAGCAAATTGAAATAGCACCAGTAGAGCCGATCGGTATCGAATTTTCTGAGGCGATCATCGCACAGAATTTAACAAAAGATGAGATCAGGGAAAAAATTGGTGCTGAAAAATTAGAGGCACCTACATCATCAACATCTCAGGATGTACTTGATGCACTGAACTCACTTTCTCCTTTGGTGGCAAATAAGGTATTGGAGTCAATGACTGCCAATGAGATCCGTGCGATCGTAGGACTTGCAGGTGAAGCGGAGGGAGATAAGATTCCAACGGCACCAGAGGCACCACAAGCCCAGGGATTTTCTGATCATGACATCATCGGCATGTTTGAGGAGATCGGCGAAAGCAAACAAAACTATACGATCGTAAGATCAAGAGAGGTTTTCTCTGATCAGGTAGATCAAGAAGAGGAGATTTTTAATCTTGAATTTGCGGAGGCTAAACTTTCAAAATTAGAATTGCAGATCCTGGATCTGATCAAGAAAAATAAACTGATTTCTCCTTTGGAGATTGCGGGTGTTTTAAATGAAGATCTGGGTGTGGTCCGTGACATTGTCAAGAACTTTGTTTCAAAGGGGATCATAAGTCAAAGAGAGTCAAAAGGAAAGATCGAGAGCACACTACCTAAGCCGATCTCAGAGATCACAGATCAGAAGCCACAGACTACAATTGAAATGCGATATAGCTACGAATGGAGATCTGGATTTGACAACTCTGATCTGGCGACAAGCCGTGATTTTTGCCGTAGATTGATCGCACTTGATAAACTTTACACAAGAGCAGAGATCGAGCAAATTTCGGCCCGTTTAGGCTACTCAGTATTTGATCGCAGAGGTGGATGGTGGACTATGCCAAACGGAGTACATTCTCCTTCATGCAGACATAGATGGTTTAGCCAGGCAGTAATTAAAAAAGGATAAGATGAGAAACGAGATTTTTATAGATCCACAAACGATCAAGGACCGGACTGGACTACATGCAAACATCGATGACAAACTGATCATCTCGGAGATCCGGGATGCCCAGAATATGTTTATAATGCCATTGCTTGGATCTAATTTATTTTTGAGATTACAAGAGGGAATCGATGCCGATGATCTTACAGATATTGAAACGAATCTACTGGATAATTTCATCACTGATGCCCTGGTTTACTATACTTTGAGCCAGTTGCCTTCTGGGCTTTCTTACCAGTTTTACAATAAAGGAATGATCCGGAAGTCATCTGATAATACAGATGTTCCTTCGGCCTCTGAACTGGTAGATATGTCAGAAAGATTCATGACACGGGCCGAATTTTATGGGAAGAGATTGGTCGGAGAATTAAAGCAAAACGCAAGCGAAAAATATCCACTATATTTGAACCCAGGAACCGGACTCGATACGATCCATCCAGATCGTGAACCATACAAATCATCGATCTACCTGGGCGACTATGGTGATGGTGGTAACTGCATCGGAATTGTCGAGAGATACCAGGGCGAAAATGGATTATGTTGCTAAACAAATAATTATGCCGAAAGATTTCAGCAAAAAAAACATTCAAAAATTAAAGGTTTACCTTTCTACGCATGGCAAAGAAACAATTAACACTCAATCAAACAATCAAATTAATCAAGCAAATAGCGGAAAGCCATGAGCAGATTAAAACGATTTACTACGGGGATGTCTATGAGTTTTTAAGCCAGAAAGACAATGTCTATCCGGCTATGTTTTTCAACTGCACCGGAACAAATATCCAGGGAAAAGACTTGACCATGGATTTCTCGATCTTCTTTTTTGATCGCCAATTTCATGATGAGTCAGATGAGAACGATGCGGTGAGTGATCAGTTATTGATCGCCCAGGATATTATCTCGATGATGAGATACCCAAAATTTGACTGGAATATACCAGACAATTTCTCATTTAACTTATTCACCGAAGAGGAAAACGATTTCCTTGCAGGGGTGCAGGTAGATCTATCGATCGTTTATCCGATGTTATCTGACAGATGCCAGGTTCCAAGCACATTCGAATATCCTGAATGGAACGGATCAAACTCTGGCCCAGATGGATCGATCGGAACATTCAAGATCTTACTTGATTTTCCTACACTTTCAAGTTTCCCGGCGACTGGTGTGGTCGGTCGTATGTATATTGCAAACGATACAGACATAGTTTACCGATGGATCGATGGAAATTACGAGGCGATCAAGACTCAATCTGTCACTGCATGGGGTGGAATTACTGGGACACTTTCAAGTCAGACAGATCTATCGAACGCCTTAAATGCTAAGGCAAACAAATCGACCACGATCACGATCAACGGAGAAACAAAAGATCTAAGTCAAAACCAAACTTTCACAATACCTGCCGGGCCAACGGGACCAACGGGGCCAACGGGACCAACGGGACCGACTGGTTTAACTGGACCAACGGGACCAACTGGACCGATCGGTTTAACTGGCCCCACTGGACCACAAGGACCTCAGGGAATTAAAGGAGATAAAGGAGATCAGGGCGACACTGGTCCGATCGGATTGACTGGCCCAACGGGACCAACCGGCCCGCAAGGGATCAAAGGTGACAAAGGTGATCAGGGAGATGTTGGGCCAACTGGACCGACTGGACCGACTGGACCACAAGGGATCCAGGGAGAGCCTGGTCTTGATGGATCAGATGGAGCACCGGGAGCACCGGGACCAACTGGCCCGACTGGACCTACTGGACCGCAAGGATTAAAAGGAGATAAAGGTGACACTGGCGATGTCGGCCCTACTGGCCCGACTGGACCGCAAGGACCGCAGGGGATCCAGGGCGAATCTGGTTTAGATGGAGCACCTGGCCCCGTAGGTCCTACTGGACCAACTGGACCAACTGGTCCACAAGGTATTCAGGGAGAACCAGGTTTAGATGGTGCAGATGGTGCACCAGGTCCAACCGGACCAACTGGTCCAACTGGCCCAACCGGTCCACAAGGAATCCAGGGAGAACCAGGTTTAGATGGGGCACCAGGACCGACTGGACCTACTGGTCCAACGGGACCAACTGGACCGCAAGGTTTACAAGGAGATCCTGGTTTAGATGGAGCACCTGGCCCAACTGGTCCAACTGGTCCGACTGGACCTACCGGACCGACTGGTCCGCAAGGATTGCAGGGAGAAACTGGTTTGACTGGGCCAACTGGTCCAACTGGTCCGCAAGGTTTACAAGGAGATCCAGGTCCGACTGGACCTACCGGTCCAACTGGTCCAACTGGCCCCCAAGGTTTGCAAGGAGAAACTGGATTGACCGGCCCAACTGGTCCAACCGGAGCACCAGGACCAACTGGTCCAACGGGACCGACTGGTTTGACTGGTCCAACCGGACCAACGGGATCGCCTGGTTCAACTGGACCAACTGGACCAACTGGTCCGACTGGTTTAGGGTATGCCTCACAAACATCGACCTCATCTGTTGCGATCGGAACTGGATCGAAAACATTTACGACTGCGTTATCATCTGCACAGACTGCATTTTCAGTAGGTCAAAGAGTTAGGGTGGCAAATCAAATAACTCCATCAAATTACATGGAGGGTGTGATCACATCGTATTCAAATAGTACGATGGTGGTAAGTGTTGATAATACTGGGGGATCAGGAACATTCTCGGCATGGAACATTTCATCCGCAGGTGATAAAGGTGCGACTGGATCCACCGGACCAACTGGTCCAACTGGATCACCAGGACCTACTGGCCCAACCGGATCACCAGGTCCAACGGGACCAACGGGACCGACTGGTCCTTCCGGTACATCGAATGTTTATGCCACTGCGATGAACCAGTATGTGAACACCAATTCGGTGCCAATGTTTGCCGGTGTTGCATTTAATTCATCAGGATTAAACAGAGGGCACAGAATTTATTCAAGGACCATGGATGTAAACTCATATACAACAAATATAAATATGAGGTTTTCTGTGGCCGGAGGCAATGCAGTTCAATTTCAATATGAGATCACTTTCCATGCCACAAGGTTAAGTGGCAATTTAGCTGAAATTTGGTATTTAAGATATACCGGCGGAATTGCTTATGATACAAGTGGGAATCCGAATGAGAGGTGGTTTGATTTAAGAGAGCAGTCTGGAAATGGTATTGCAGGAGTTGGTAGATACAATAATACTGGAAGTTTAGAGATTCACAATTCGGCTTTCGATACACCTTGTCGATTGACTTGTAGTGTACGGATTACATGTAATAACTGGGATGCGGTTTCTGTAACTTTCCCATAAATTTAAAATTATGAAAATTGTATATTCTTGGGACATTATCTCATCAACCATTGCACCAAGTGAAAACGGGATGACAAAGGTAATAAAATCAGTAAAAGTAAAACGCAAGGGCATAGACTCAAATGGGTTCATAGCGGTTTACGAGTCAGAAGTAGATCTACCAAGCCCAAGCCCTGCATCATACACACCATTTGATCAGGTTTCTGAACCAATGATATTGCAATGGATTAACGAAACACTTAATCCTAAATTAATTGAGGCATACGATAATGAGATCAATGGTCAAATAAATAATTTGATTCAAAATAATTTGATTAGAAATTATCCACTACCTTGGCAATAAATTAAACAAAAAACAACATGATTAACCCGGAATTTTTAAAAGACAATTTGAGCACGGATCCGACAAATTTTTACTTTTTTGAAAAAGGATTCAGCCAAGAAGAGATCGAATGGATCTCAAATCTTGCAAAGTTATTCGATTATTTGCAGGCCGTAACGATCGGCAACGGATTAAACGAAGAGGTAAGAAAATCAAGGATCAAATGGATCCATGACACGAATGAATCTGGGTGGGTTTACAACCGGATTTTTGAAATGATCAAGGAGGCAAACGATGCACTCTGGGGATTCGAAATTCATGGGGTAAATGATTCCATCCAGTTCACCGAATATCATGGAGATGGAGGTCATTATGACTGGCACATGGACATAGGACCAGGATCAATCAATCACCGAAAGGTTTCAGTGGTGGTCCAGTTATCTGATCCTGAGGAGTACGAAGGTGGCGATCTATTATTGTGGAACGGGGGTGAGCCAAAAGTGGCACCAAAGGGAAAAGGAAATGTGATTATTTTCCCATCTTATTTGATGCACAAAGTGACACCTACATTCAACGGAACGAGAAAAAGTTTAGTATTATGGGCCGGAGGCGGTTCGTTTAAATAAAGCAAAAAATGGCAAACAAAAAAATCAGTCAATTAACTACAAAGCCATCACTGGCAGGAACAGATTTGATCGTAGTCGGCGATCCTACTACGGGAACACTTTACAAGAAACTGGTCAGCGATCTGTCATCTGTGATCACTGGAACGATCGGCGGATCTGGGACTGGTGGATACCTTGCTAAATTTTCAAATAATACCACGATAGCATCATCATCGTTTATCTTTGAGAACACGACCGGTGTCATGATCGGATCAAATAGCCCATTATACAAATTCGGTGTATCAGCAAAAACCGGGGTAAATGGTGGTTTTAGTTTTGTTTCATTTTTAGGCACAGAAAATGCCCTGGCACTGAATGCCGTGAACAATTCATCGGCAACTATTCCGATGGTTTTTAACGCCTCCGCATGGGCTTGGTATAATGGATCAAGCCAAAAGATGCAACTCCTGGATAATGGCCATTTATTACTCGGTCAGTCATCTGATTCATCCTACACTCTGGATGTATTAGGTACAATCCGGGCGACTACGGATGTGGTGATCACATCGGATCGCCGTGCAAAAGAAAATATCACACCGATCACCGGAGCACTTAAAAAGGTCCTGGATCTACAAGGTGTTTATTTCACAAAGAAAGAGTCAGATGACAAACGCAGACAGATAGGATTTATTGCCCAGGACACCGAGGTGGTGGTTCCCGAAATTGTTTACAAGGATCAGAATGACAATTATGGCCTGGCTATCCAGAATTTAACTGCCTTGCACAATGAGGCGATAAAGGAACTTTATACACTGGTTTTGAATAAATAACATGGCACTACCTTCAAGCGGTACCTTAACGATCACGATGATCAAGCAGGAGTTGATGTCATCAAGTAACTCCTTAAAAGATTTATCGATCGATGCAGGATTCAATCCGCCTTATCAAATGTCAAATTTTTACGGATTTGAACGAACAACCTACGCACCAGTGGTGATCACATTCACTCAGCAGTGTATCGGTGAAACGGGGAGGATCAGGATCACATCTGTGACTGGCGGATCCGGAACCGGGTTTCAGGTTTCGATCGATAACGGATTGAATTGGTTTGATTACACCTATCTATTCGAGTTTAATGTATCGAATGGAAATTACTACATCATTGCCAGGGATTCAGTTGGGAACCAGGGTACAACTGCAATGATAAGCATCAACTGCACGACAACAACGACCACAACAACGACCACAACCACATCGGATCCGTATGCCTATTATTTGGCAAATCAATATCTATGCGGTGATTGTGGATCTGGTCCGGTAGCTACTGGAATAAAGATCAAATATGATGTTAATTCACCACTGATCCCGAATCGTTTTTACAAAGATATCGCCGGAGGTAATTATGTTTACCAGGTTAGCGACACCGGTCAAGGTCCTGGACCTTCTATCATCGTGGATGGCGTAGCTTACACAACATGCGTAGGTGCATGTCCTGCAACAACAACGACCACAACGACCACGACTACCACAACTATTCCAATGGTTTGGTATATGGTCCAGGATTGCCTTAATGGAAATTTTGCTTATTCAATTAGCTACCAGGCGGGAACATTTGGGATCGGCGAAAGGGTTATGATCGGCGTAAGAAACTACACGATTTATGATGTATTGACAAGTGATCCAGGTGGCACATTGCAAACATTGACATACACTGGTTTACAAGGATGTCCTGCAAGCACAACGACAACGACCACAACAACCACAACGACAACGACCACAACGACAACGACTGCACCTCCTGCATCGTGTGGCCTATATTCATTCTCTGACAACTCAGGGACCGGTGGTTATGTGACTTATGTTCCATGCGGAAGCACGACAGAAACCCAGGTTTACATTGAGCCGTTTACATCGCCTCAGTATTGTGTGGCAGGAAATACATTCCCCTACTCGATTGATGGTATCACAATAGATGGGCCAATTTCAACATGCGTATAAAATGAAATTTGTATGCGTACAACCGGCGGAAAAATTCTACACATGGCAGATCGAGGTCATGTGTAGAAATTTCGCCAAAAACGGAATCGATCCCAGGGACCAGGTGATCCTGGTGGGGATCAAAGATGGACAGATCCCGGCAGATTGGATCAAGCTAAAAAATGGGTTTCCTCTGGTTAATTTTTATTTCTATGAGGATGATCGAGATGTCAAACACTATGCCCCATCAATTTACTTTTATCTGCTAAAAAAACATTTTGAGTCATCTGATCAGCTACATGATCAGGTTCTATTTTTGCATGACTGCGACATGGTATTCACCAGGTTTCCATACCTTCAAAAGTATGAATCAGGTCGAGCCTGGTATTTATCAGACACAAATTCATATTTGAATTACGACTACATTCAGACAAAAGGGAATGATCTTTATTTGACTATGTGCAAAGTCGTAGGAATTGATCCGGTGATCCCTAAGATCATGAACTCAAATTCTGGGGGAGCCCAGTATATTGTCAAAAATACAGATGCTAAATTCTGGGCCAAAGTGGAGGCAGATTCTGTGGCCTTATTTGATCTATTTATTTACAAGGAACCAGAATACATTCCGAAACATGATCATGACTATCCGATCCAAAAATGGACCGCCGGGATGTGGTCGATTCTATGGAATGCCTGGAAGGAAGGCCACGAAACAAAGGTAGATCCAGGGTTAAATTTTTCCTGGCCTACATACAACATCGATACACTTGAAGATTATTCAATTTTCCACAACGCCGGTGTGATCAATGGGAGCCAGGGCATGTTTTACAAAAATGATTTTTGGGATAAATTGCCATATTTTTCTGACATAAATGTGGATCAGAATAAAGCCTCCGCCTTTTATTGGAATGAGATCCAGGAAACTGCTAAAAATTCCGTATTGATTTAAGTGTCAAACTTTTGAGTATTACTATTTATGCGTATGATTAAAGCAAATTTCAACTTTGATTTGGCGAATTTAGATGGATCGGTATGTCATGAAATGAATGCCGGAAAACTTTTGGCATCTGCATTCGCAAATAGCAACGGCGGAGATCCTCTTCAAATGATGGACTGGTCCGATAAATTAATGGCAGGCCAGATCATTGAATTAAATGATCACGAGGTCGAGATCTTTGTCAAATTTATCATTGTCACAAATAGCTTTTCAAACTTACATAAACGACAACTCCTTAAAATTTTATTAAATGACTGATCTACCTTCATGGGCAGATAACATCTTGTCCGCATTATCTTCCGCAGGAATTACTTTCTGGTTTACACGCAGAAAACAAAACGCTGAGGTGGCTAATTCAGAACTTTTGAACACTGAACAAGCGATCAAGATCTGGCGAGAGATGGCACAAGAAATGACCGAAAAAGTAAAAGAGTTAAGTGAGAAAGTCGATGCACTTACTGCGGAGGTTCACAACCTAAGAGCAGAAAATTCCCGTTTAAAAAATAATCAAAAACCTAATGCCGAACCAAGACCAAAAAACTCTCGAAAGGATATCGAACCTCCATCCGAAATTGAAGGAGGATACCTTCCGAATATACAATGAAATTTGCGAGGCACTGACCGGAAGGGCAGTGTGCAGATTCTCACACACTCTGAGGACCAACCAGGAACAGAATGATCTCTATGCGATCGGTAGGACAAAACCTGGAAAGATTGTGACCAACGCAAAAGGCGGACAGAGTTATCACAATTATGGCCTGGCAGTGGACATCGTATTGATCATTGATGGTAAGACCGCATCCTGGGATACAAAAGGAGATTTTGATAAGGATGGAAAGTCTGACTGGCAGGAGATCGTAGCTATTTTTAAAAGGCACGGATGGGAGTGGGGTGGCGACTGGAAATTCGCAGACTATCCTCATTTTCAAAAGACATTTGGTTTATCTATTGCGGACCTTCAAAACGGCAAAAGACCATGATGGATCAGTATTCAAATATGATCCGGGCGATCACCATGTTTCTGACTTTATTTGTCGGGACCTGGATGTACAGATCATGCCAAGAAAAACAATCGCCTCCGCAAATTCCCATCAAAGAAAAAATCATTTATTATGATCACAAGATTCGCAGTTTTGATTCATCTATTTTTGTTATTCCTTTCCGTTTCTCAGATAGCATCCGGGCAGAGTACCTCAAAAATTACACAAAGCAAAGAAAAAGTCTGCATCGATAAAACACTCATGGACACACTGATCCATGACCTAAAAGAGAGAGAAGTCCTGATCAGAAAGGATTCTCTTTCCAGGGTTTATATTTCGATTTTAAGCAATGAAATTTCAAACGGACATACTAAGTCTTACGAACTCGAAAAATCGTTAATTGTAGAGCAGGGAAAAAGGCGTAGAAATGGATGGCAAAGAAATGCCTTCATCGTACTATCCGCACTTTTATCTTTTTTATGTATCAGATAGACATCACACCAGTGGACCATTTAAACGATCACATACAAATCGAGGACAAAATCGACATCATGTTTCGAGTGATCGAGGTGACTGAGGAAATGGGCATGGAAGCCATGATCATTCGCCAGAAGGCACTGGCAAATATTGAACTCCTTATGGACAACATCATGGAGGATCACGAAATTCAAAGATATGGCAAAGTTTAAGGAAATGATCATGGAGGCGATCGGCCTCATTGAATCTGGCAAGGCAAAATCAAAGCACGAAGCCAGTCGAATGATCGGAGAAAAATACCAGTACAATCCGGAAAACATCCGAAAGAACATGGGCCGGTATGAGCAAAAATCGCAACACAAAGCACTCGAAGCGGAGTGTCAAGAAGTTGGGATCCCTGCGGAGGCGGTAGGGAATTACTGGTATAAAGGAAAACATTTCTCAATACACGCCAAAAACAAACCGGTCACATACGATCAGATCAGAGATGAGATAATCCATGACATGAACCAACATTCTCCGATCTATCCTTCGATCGATCGTGAGCAGATCACAGATGGTCATCTCCTGGTTATTGATCCGGCTGACATTCACATCGGTAAACTGGCGACATCTTATGAAACCGGAGAGGACTACAATTCAAACATAGCGGTACAAAGAGTTTTAGATGGTGTCAGAGGGATCATCAAGAAGGCGAACGGGTTTCCGATCGACAAGATCCTTTTTGTTGGTGGAAACGACATCCTACACACTGACAATCCAAGAAGGCAGACAACATCTGGAACTCCCCAAGACACGGATGGGATGTGGTATCAGAATTTCCTGGTCGCAAAGCAATTGTATGTCGATGTCCTGGAAATGTTGATCCAGGTGGCACCGGTCCATTTCGTTTTCAATCCATCAAATCACGACTACACAAACGGGTTTTTCCTGGCGGATGTGATCTCTTCCTGGTTTCGTAACTGCCAGGACATCTCCTTCGATTGCTCGATCAGTCATCGCAAATATTTTGTTTATGGATCCAACTTGATCGGCACAACTCACGGCGATGGGGCCAAGACCACGGACCTGCC
>JACCEC010893103.1_pt1 | contig 28372 bp, 10 predicted proteins | sample 7450121 | NCBI WGS metagenome assembly JACCEC01 (sample SAMN15323455, study PRJNA562643) | freshwater metagenome | isolation source: river surface water | place: USA:Blue River Watershed | collected 2017-08-18 | reverse complement strand
TTTGCATTCTTTGTTATTGCCATATGTGGTGGGTACTATACCGTGTGTCTGGTGGTTTGGCAATATGTGCTACGTCTCAAAACTTCTTGGAAGAATTCTAACCGTGACTGATGGGTCTACTGAACCATCACAATCAAGGATATATGTTGTCTGTGCTTGCACAACTACAGTATGTACACCTGATGCGGTAAGATTACCTGTAATCGGAGTGTTCCCTACACGAAGAGTACAAGTATGTCCTCCTGTATCGTAAGTGAGTACTACCGACGTATTAATACGAACATCTCGCATTGATGCGGTAATTGTCGGGCTATATGCGTTACACGTATTGCTGTTATTATACTCTGACCAACTTCCATCAAAGCATGTATAGCTACAAGTACCTGATCCTGTGCCACACACTCCATTGTATGGAGTAACAGAAGTATTAGCCGCACTCAAAGTACAGTTATTGATTGTTGTTCCTCCGCAACTTGCATAGGAAGGTTCTGGTTCAGGTTCTGGAGTCGGTTCGGGATCAACTATGATTGGCTCTGGTTCTGGAGTTGGTTCAGGAGTCGGCTCTGGTTCAATCACAACTGGTGGCGGTAGTTCTGGTGATGAAGGAGGTAGAGGTGGTTCTGGACAAGTAACCGCTTCAGTCATCTCAGGTTCTATACATGGTGCCTCGCCATACTCACACACAGGATCACTCCATGCCACACACTCAAGTCTAGTAGGCTGATACCAAAGCTGATCATCATTTACACCTAAGTTTTCTGGGAGATACTCGGGAGGTCCATCAGGAACTTCAACTTGACTGGTACAATACGATGTACAGGATCCCTCTATAACTGGCGCAGGGCCAAACACCGCACAAGCACCAGTAGACACTGGGTCAGACGGAACACATGCGTACACAAAGTTCGGCGCAACCTGTGGCTTATATGAAATGATTACAAACGCAATCATTAGCCCACTCAAAATAATAAGTTGTATGTATTTCATATCATTGGTAATGCAATAACTGCTTTAAGTGCGGGATTTTTATCAGATGTGGTAACTGTATCTAACAGCAGATATACCTCCTGCCCTTTTGCAATGTCTTCCACTGAAATTAACGCGTGAGCATGGAGTGCATCAATATTTTTAGACGTATCACTCACTTCATATATAGAAACATCTTCATTAGGAAGATTAAATGTAAATGTAGCTACTTTCGTTGAGTCGACTACCGACGTTGTGGTTGCAGTGATTTTTCCATTTTCTACACCTACCCAATTCACCTTGATATACGAATTATGCAAAAAGAATTTATTTGCATATTCTTTTGCATCAATTTCTGTCTCTACAATGTAATCAATTCTTTCTGCCACAATAGTGCTTCCGTTCTCTTCAACAACTTTCACAGTAATGGTACTTCCCACAGGAATATGTGAGACGCCACCCTCGACTGCTACTTGGGATAGTATTTCTTCATTAATTTTTTGCACTGCAGTGAAATACACTTCGGTATCCTTTGTGAGTAATATATCTACCTTAGTTCCAAATTGAATTTTAAGAACTGCATCCGCGACACTGAGCACCGAACCTTGTATGGTTGTGTATTTTACTTTTGGTTCTTCTACTACGGTTTCTGTAGAATTAGTATCAAATGTATGCCATATCATCATCGTAGTTCCTACAAAGAAAAAAGAGAAAACAAAAACTAGGAGAAATGTGTGCAGGAACATTTTATATATTTCCCTCATATATAGATAAGTATAGGACACATACCACACAAGCGTAAGAGCTTAATGTGCACAATAAATGCCGCAACTCACTTTCGTGAGTTGCGGCATTTTACCACCCCTAGTTAACCAACCCGAGTCCAGTCAACTCTATACCTCTTGATGTTACTCGCACATCAAGCCAATACAGCTGATTATTGTAACGCAAAAACTGAATATGAAGTGAATCACCATCAAGCTTTAGCGTACATCGGGTATTTATACTTGGTGTAAAAAACTCTGTAATTTTGAGCATTTCTACACCATCCATACTATGGTATGCAAATCGCACCTTATGCAATTGCCCCTCATAAAACACCTGCACAATAAAGCTTGGTGCGTCATTTTGGATTTCCACAGTTGATGCACATGACTCTTTAACCTTATATAACTCTTTCATTCCATCAACGTCGTTTTGGTACAGTGTTGTGGAAAAATTATGTCTGGTTACGTTCATGATTGAATCAATTTCCTCGGTTGTGTGATCAAATCCCGCAAGATGCACAAACTCATGAAGCATCGTAAATGATACATTGGTATATGTACGCATAGATGCTCGTTTACGAGTCAGTTCAACTTTTGCAAGCTTTGGTACACGCTCGGGAGCTGATGCAGAAAACACAAAGTTAATCGTAGTAAGCCCGTTAACTGTATCTGATATTGCATCACTCCAACAAATTGGTATGTTAACGGAAGTTTTTTCACACGTCTCATTGGTGCGACCTGCGTACACACCAATAAATGTTGAACCTTCTACTGCATTGAGCTGATTGAGATGCTCCACAATAAGCGCTTCAACCATGAGATGAGCTTTTTCTTCTCGCAACCCAGATGAAAGACCTGCCAAACGAGGATCATCTCCAAAAATATCTTCAGGGATATTGGCAGGATTGTAGCGCACTTTCACCACCCTATCCCATCCGACGCCGAGAATTTTATACTCATGCATTTGGAGTGAATTTATTTCAACACTATACTCTACTACGGCATATGCATTGTTGAGGGTAAGTATGAACCATACAACCAACAGGTAACGCATGGCAGAACTCCTTTATACAAAGTTGTAAAGTACTTCTAATTTTTTTATACCGTAAAACTATCGGTACGTCAATGACAGAAGGTTTATGCTTTGTAACTCACATCAACGCCGATTGCAATAAGCTTTTCCATATACCGTGACATATCGTCGGCAATTTTTTCCTTTAAACCTAATCCACCTTCACGAACAGTAAGCATGAGACTCGAGCGGAACTCATCTTCCCCATGAATACCCGCAAGCCTATCAGCGATGAGTTCGGTCATGTTTGCTTCTGCTGCTTTACTGAGTGGAATATCATATTGTTCACGCAAGTACGTTTGGACACGTTCAGCAAATTTATGTTGTGCAAAAAATGCAGAGTCGGATTCGTTATCACTTCTAAAGCGTCTAACATCATCAGCTTGCTTTACAATAGAAACTGAAACATCAGCCATGTGTTCTGCGGTTTTTCTATCAATACCTACCCCACCTTCATCATAGCGCTTTACGAGTGCGTCAATAAAAAGCTTCTTATGAATTTTTCCTTTAATAAGTAGTTGGATTGATTTTTCGAGACGTATAAGTTGATCAAACGTATATTGTTGCGTAAGGAAATTTGTAAGACTTTTAACACGTAATGTATCAACAGAATCATACGGAAAGAGTCGAGCAAGTTGTTCGAGTTCGGTAACAATTGTCTCCCCTTGCTTTACTGGCTTGATTTGTTTTCGTTGTGGATTTACCACCTCGCGAACGATAAATCCATCTTTGAGATAGTACACACGGTGCGCATATGAAAGGTGTGCAGCGTTGTGTGACACCATGATAATCGTACGTTGATCAAATGTGTTAATTTCATCAATCTTATCCATTACCTGTTGTGTAGACACGGAGTCGAGGTTACCCGTCGGTTCATCGGCGAGAAGAATTTGCGGATCATTAACCATAGAACGCGCTACTGACACACGCTGTTGCTGACCTCCTGAAAGCATCGAAGGGATTTTGTGTGATACATGTCCTACACCAAAACGCTCAAGAAGCATTTGCGCACGACGCTCTCGCGTTGCTTTATTTGCATCACAAAAAATCATAGGGAGTGCCACATTATCGAGCACCGAAAGTGAACCAATCAAGTTAAAGGACTGGAAGATAATACCCATGATATATCGCTGGAAATATACGCGTTCCTGTGGAGGATATGAATAAATGTCATCTCCGCGAATAAGAAGCGTACCATCTCCTGGTGGAAGCGAGCCTTGAATCGAATACATGAGTGTAGACTTTCCTGATCCAGAAGAACCGAAAAGAATAATGTACTCACCTTCATAAATATCAGTGTTTACATTTTGAAGAGCTTTGAACTCATTTGATTTTCCTTTGTTATATATGATCGAGAGATCTCGACATACGATGAGAGGTTTTGCCATAAATTATGTTAATAGTACACCATGCATAGAGGGGAGACTTCTCCCCTATCCACTAATATTTTTAACCCATCCGAATGTTGATTCAAAGTTTTCAATAATGATGTCGATGATGCTTTTTTCTTGAATCGGAGTGAAGAGTACGAAATTATCAGACTTCACCTCGTTCCCTGCTCCGTCAGCACAATCGAGCCAGAACTGATACACCGTTGCAGGTGCAAACTCAACAATTACTTGTACGTGTTGCATTACATATCCACTTTCTTCAGAATCAATCACCGTTGGCTCTACACCTCCTGCAATACCTTCTTGATACGTAAGTGCGCAGTGTGCTGGTTCGTCGGTAATCCATTCAATAATTGTTTGAATACGAGATTCTCCACCAGGGAAAATTGTTGATTCATTCGTTACGTTACTAATTATTGGTGCTGCTGTATCCTTAACAGTAACGAAAGTAATCGGACTACTTTTAACTCGATCGCCTCCTGCGTTTTCTGCAATCACAAAGGCAACATACCGCGTACCGAGTGTAAGGTCTGCAATTCGCATTTGATGTGTGGACGCAAGTGTTGGTCTACCGACTGAATTTTGCGTACCTGTGGTGAGGTCTTGGTATTCAATAAGCGCCTTTGCGGGCACGGTAGTGTCCCACGCAAGAGTTGCAGAGTTTTCTTCAACCTTTACAATCCGCAAATTCTTAATATCAGGAAGTGATGCTTTAGTCATAAAGGTGTAATCGCGACTTGCTCCTGCGATTCCATATGTATCTTCTGATTTAACTTGGAAATGATACTCAGTGTATGGTTCAAGACCAATAATTTTTATTTCATGATCGGTAGTATTTCCATTGGTACTTGATTGTGAAAATTCATACTGCCCCTCACTATACGAACTTGCAGGTGAAAAGAGCACCTCAGAACTCGCCTCGCGGTCTGTTGTCCATTTTATGGTGGCACTTGTTGTTTCAGCAATTACTGTTGGCGGACCCACGATAGTGAGATCTTCTGTAATACCCTGAATAGCTTTTACAGTTTCATTAAGAATTTCTTGCAACGTTTCTGGTGAAGTAATTTGTTGCACTTGTTCTATTACTTCTTCGGCAGTTTGAGCCTGTGTTTGGGTTTGCACAGTTTCATTAGTCTCAGTTTGTGTTTCACTTCCCTCACCTGCTTCAGAACCAGACTGTGGTTCACCGTCTGTCAGCACTTTATAGTTTGCAGAAATACCTTGGTTTCCATCGACGTCTGATGATACAACGCGGAAATAATACGTTCTTCCTGGCTCTAGATTATCTACCACGATTGAGTGCTCTTTTCTCTCTGCTTCAGGCACACGAACAATTCCGTAATCTTCTTGAAGACCGTAATTAATCGTGGAATCTGCCTCTTCATCTGTCTCCCACGTAATCGTAACAGAATCTTCACTCACCTCACTTATTTGCACATTTGAAATTTCTGGTGGTTCAGTGTCGGCAGCACGAGCAAAAGGAGAAAGTGGCGCGTAATACACCGTCACCAAAAAACAAATAACGAAAAGCGATACCGAACGAATCATACCTAATATATATGCAAGTGTATCACTCTTGCTCTATGAATGAATAGATTTTTATTAACAGGATGCATTAATCTGCAATAGCAGAGAAAATATTTACACCCTGATGTGGTCTACCCGCAACTCCAAACGGTACGGCAATTCCCCAGTACACCTCTTCAGTAACTGCTGATGATATCGTGGTTGGCTTATTGAGATTTACTTCTATATTGGTTCCAAGTATAGAAAGCTGACTACAATATGTACACGAACTATACGTGAAGGTAGATGTTGCAAATATTTGTTCTGACACAGGAATTACTGAGGATATTCCGTCAGTAAGATCACTTCCCTGTATAGAAATATCTATTGAGTCATTACCGATATTTTCGACAGTTGTCGACGCATTGTAAGAGCCTGTGTCTGCATTCGCTTCAAGTGTGCCGTAATTAATACTATCTGGAACAGATATCGCTCTGAGTGTGAGAAGATCGATTGATGGAGCTGTGGCAGTAGCAATTGAACCTCCTACATCCTCAACCGCCATAAGCCCTCTCCATGTTTCAGCAGCATAAGTACCAACATCAGTTGCATCTGCGTGATAATAAATATCTGCAGTACACGATATGTCACACGTATTTCCTGAACAGTCCACGAAAGAACAGCTTGAATTTCCAGAAATATAACAACTATTATTATCAGCACTACATGACTCCCCTACACCACTTCTAAATATTGTTGATGTCGCACCAACAAGATCAGTGTATCCATTCAAATCTGAAACAGTACCCGTCGCATACACTGTTGTGGTCGCACCAGCGATAAGGACTATATCTTGCCCACCATTAAGTGAAAGTGAAGTGATATTTGGAGCAAAAAGTAGTACTAGTTCTGCAACGCGAGTGTACGAATCAAGATCAGTTCCTTCGTTAGTTACACGTAAGCAGTATATAGATTCAGTTGCGTTTTCTGTTGCAGTAATCGCATACTCAAGCTCGGTGTACTCAGCATTATCGATAGTTATATTTCCTGTGTTATTACTTGGATCTTCCACAAACTGACCAGCGATAAAATCTCCATTCCCACCAAGCACATCTGTTGTTGCCGAAAGATTGGTGACGAATGACGATGTATCCATACAAAGGTCGCTTGTACCACATGATGCAATATTCGGTACTTCTACATATTCAGCATAATCAACCGCTTCACAACTTGGTGCACTACCCTTAGCCGCAAACTCAATTTCATAATTTTGATCAGTGACAATCGTTCCTGTATTCTCAATCAAGAAGCGAGCGCGAACAGTCTCACCCGGAATAACTCCAGTTGCCGCGGTGTTGCGAGCGGCGAGCCATGAGGCACCTCCAGATACCTGCTCAGCACCAAATACATATGTTGGATCTGTCTGAAGAAGCGGTCGTGATGTGTATGCATCCCAACCACCGTGGTATGTCCACAATGTATATCCAATACCTCCTGAGGTATAACTGCTGTCTATTGCTGATGTTGTGGCAATCAGTACATTATCCTGATAGAGAGACACAAATATTGAATCATCAGTATCCCAATCAACTTCCACTTCATACCAACCTGTGCTGTATGTAACTGTTGTTGAAGCAAGTACCGTACCGCTTGTATCACGATGAAGCACATCTTGTGCAAGAGAAATTCTATCCACTCCGAAAAGCTCAAGACACACTGCGTAGTTTTGTGTTTGATTTTGTGTTCCGAATGCAGTACATGATTCGTCACCTGTCTCTGTTGCATCAATATATTGGAAATATCGAATTGTCTCTCCTTGCCGTACCACCGCACTATTGTTGTACATACCTCCCACGTCGGTTTTTCCGTTTGCAGGGTCGGAAGCAACGATTCGATATGTACGCTCATACGCACCACTTCCACTTATACTAAATTCTCCAGTGTCACCTGCATACTCAGATATATTTCCATCTTCAAACATATCACTCACATTAAAGGTGCTTGTTGCACTTGCGTCAGCCACAGCACCATTGCCGTAATACATGTATATTTCCGTTTCTGTCGATGTGGCAAGAAGAGGAATTTCAACCCATACCAATGCATCAGTACTTGCAGTATATGTTTCAATGAAATGATTTATAAGCGTCGTCCCATCACTTGTTGTAAATCGGATATCGTCAAAGTCAGCCTGCATATCTGCATCGTACGGAACAACAACTTCAATCGCAGCATTTGTGTACGACACCGCATCGGTATTTGTCACTGTAACACGTGCACGCTTACTCCAGTCTTGGTCATACCACTCAGAGTCTGGCACACCCTCGCCACCATCATCGTTTCTAAATCGATATGCAGATTGCTGAGAAAGAAGACACGCACTATCATCCCAACGAATTGATCCACAAGCATCAACACCATCATCATCGAATACTTCCCCATCGAAGTTTCCAGTATGTCCAGTAAAGGTCCACGCACTTGGTGTTGTTCCGATTACTGCGATGTTTGTTCCTGTTATTGCTGTTGTGGTCGCAAATGAATTATTAACAGAAACAAGTCCAGTATTGTAGTTAAGTGTTGTTGAGGAAAGCGTAATGAGTGATCCCCCATTTACACTTAAGGTGAAGTTACCCTCAGAGAGCGACGTAATAACACTTGTACCGCTAAGTACAAGCCCCGATACATTCATATTACTTATACTGTAATAGAGTGCATTGAGTGTTCCACCAAGTATTCTGAGTGCATACGTACCACTTCCTTGATTAGTAATAGTTGTATCAAAACCATTAGCACCAACGATTGCGAGCGTACCTCCAGTAAGCGTTGTTGTGGCATTTTCGGCCATGTACACAAAGACCTGTCGTTCACTTCCTGAAAGAGATGCTCCATCAAAGTCAGTTGCATAACTCCAGTAGTCAGCACCTGCACTTCGTACATAATTTCCATATATTGAAAGTGTACCTGCAACTCCCGCATTATCTTGTGAGTAGAACGAACTTCCCGCATCAGCAATACTGACTGTCGCAGCACTATCCCACGCACGAAGTGCAGTACTAGAACTGATGATGAGATTGTTATAGGTGTCACCTCCTGCTGATTTTGTATTTATTGTATAGGTACTTCCTGTGTAGATTGCGAGCGTACTTCCCGTCCATGTGGTTGCGACTCCACCAACAAGATTTGTAAATACCCCCTGCACTGCTAGTCGTGATCCTGAGCTAAGGGTAAATGATGACGCGGTCGAAAGTGTGAAGTTTGATGTTGTGGTCGCATTGTCGGTCATAGTCCATCCACCTGTTGCGCTTCCAAACATAACCTCATTAAAGAGTGAACCTCCTGCAGTAATGAATTCACCTGTATCTGACGAATTAAAGAGTATAGTTCCCGACGCATGATCAAAATTACCACCAAAGTTTCTGAATGATCCTGCAATTGACATCGTACCTGTCGCAAGTGTTACTGCACCATTTTCAATAATAAGCGACCCAAGAAGTGCTACATCAGTGTCAGTAAATACATACGGTCCATTTCCTGCAAAGGTAACTCCGTACAGATCTGATGAGCTTGCAGTCAGCACTGATGCGCTCGCTGATGTAAATCGCAACACGCCACTTCCATGCGTAAAGACTGAATGATTTATGAAATCACCTCCAATACTGAGTGTTCCTGTTGCACTCGTAAACGTACCACTCAAAATTTGCACATCAGCAGTCGCAGTTGCATTCGTACCAAGCATCGTAAATGAACCCGTACCCTGTATAGTAAGTGCATTAAAGTTTGAATTTCTTGCAAGAATAGTTTCAGCTGCTGAAGAATCAAATACTATCGTTCCGCCATTTGCATTAAATGACCCACCTGTTACTGAAAGTGATCCTGAAATTGTGGTTGTTGCTGACGGGAGTGTTACTGCACCTTGTGAGATAGTGAGATCATTTGCCACATCTAATGTAGTGTTGGTAACACTCCAACTTCCTGAACCGTTAAATACTACATTGTAAAGCTCGTAGTTATTAGTATCTACCGTACGACCTGCTCCTCCTGTCGTAAACACAAATGTTGAAGTATCGTCATCAAGTGAAGCGTTCGATCCTAGTATAAGACTTCCACCTACCGTATGCGTTTCACTTCCTGTCGCGTCGAAGATAGCATTTGCATATAACTCCAACGTTCCATCATGTGATGCTCCGCCACCGCCGCCAGTCACTGTCACATTTCCATTTGGCTCAAACTCTTTACTTGTCCATACAATAAGTTTTCGGTTTGCAGGAAGCGTAAGCGTATCAGGGGTTGAATCAATCGCAGTAAACGGAATATCCGCATCGTCTGATGAATCCCACACCGCCATATCAGCAATAGAAAGTGGGTTTGAACCTTCATGGCGAACAATAACGCGACTTCCATAGAGATCCATATCATTAATGTTTGAAACCGGATCTTCTGTCACTGTTGCAGCAAATGTTGCTTCTCCATCGAGGTACACTATGAGTGAATCTCCTGGACTAAAGGCAACATTTGAAATTGAGTACGATCCTGTACCATTCGTACATGGTGCAGTATATGTCGTCAGACCAGCTACACGAAGTGTTACAAACTGATCAACACCGTCACATCCTGCGTATGGTGTAGTACCTTCATCACTATATACAACTCCAGAAATTGTAATGAGTGCGGCTGAGTCATCCCACACGATATATCCAGGATCTCCGTTTGGATCAACATCGTATAACTCACCATCTATTGCACCAGTATGATTAGTGAATCGCCATGAGCTCACTGTCGTTCCTGTTGCAGTCACGTTATACGCAGAACTCACGCCGGTCGAAGTTGCAAACAGTATATTGGTAAATGTCCTTGCTTGATTTTGAGTAATCACGGTACCGCCAACTGTTACAGCACTTGCACCGTTTTGCGCAACCTCAAAGTCTCCATATGAAAGATTAATCACAGTAGGTGTACCACTAAATGTAAGACCAGACGAATCGAGATTTCGAAGTTTATAATACGCAAACGTCGTTGATGCGGTTCCTCCGATACGAAGCGTATATGTACCGCTTCCTTGATTTTGAATCGTGGTACTTGCAGTCGACACACCGATAACTGAAAGTGCACCGCCGGTGTACACAACACTTCCTCCGTTTGCAACATATACATCAGCAGAACGTGGTGCACCACTGATATCTGTTCCATCGAAGTCAGTTGCGTAACTCCAGTAATCAGTTCCTGATGTCTTAGTGTACGCACCATACACATACAAATCTCCATTTACTTCCGCATGATCTTGTGAGTAGAGAGATCCAGAAGCGTTAATGTCGTACGTATTTGCATCACTATTCCACATACGTATTTGCGTGCCTGATGCAACTGAAAGTCGTCCGTATGTATCACTTGTAGTAGATGCATTGATTGCATAGTTACCACCACCATACAGGAATAATGTTGAACCCGTCCATGTTGTCACTGCACCTCCTTGTGTGTTAGTGAACACACCACCAACCGCGAGTGACTGACCGCTTGCGAGTGTAAACGCACTTGCATTAGTAAGGGTAAAGGTGCCCGTCGTTGTTGCGTGTTCAGTAACAGTGAATGATCCTGATCCATCAATAACCATATTTCCAAACGATGAATTTCCTGCGGCGATACTTGGTGTTACTCCACCATCAAACACCACAGTTCCGTTACTTGATGTAAATACTCCATCATTGGTCCAGTTTCCAGCAATAGTTGTACTTGCGCTTGCACTACCGATAAATGTTCCTGTACTTTCGATAAGCATGTTTCCATTAACGTCTAGGACTGGATCGAATGTATTAAATGTTACCGATGTTGTTGTCGCACCTCCAATAGTAAGGTCATTTGCAACCACAATTCCCAAACCTGTCGCCGTGTACGTAGGCGCACCTGCAAGTGCTTTCAACTCAAGATTGTAGTAATTAGTAGAGAGAATATTTGTTGCGCCTGCACCGCTGTACCTTACCGTACTTGTATCTTCAACGAACGTACCGAGCTCATTAAATACAGTACCTGTACCTGAAAGATTCCAAAGCGAACTATCCGCATCAAGATAATGACCTGTCGCAATAGTGAGAACACCTAAGATAGTGGTGGTTGCGCTACTTGCGCGAGTTGTGGTACCAGTAACAAGACCATTTCCTAATACAAGATTATCGAATGTCCATGGCGTAGTACCACCGAGAACATTTGTTTGTTCAAGTGTTGTAGTACCACCTCCCATTGAAAGGAGACCGTTTCCACTTAACGAACCATTTCGGACAGTAATATCTCCCGTACCCGAAACCGTACCTTGTGTCACATCAATATCCTGTAGCGCTTCTATATCTCCATTAATATTCCATGCCCCACCAACTCCAGCAAATTCAAGATTATAGAATCCAATTTCTTGTGTTGCGTCGGTAGTGATTGTCTTCCCTGTTGTTGTTGCATTCATAACGACAGATGAAGAAGCGGCGGTAAAGGTTGCTCCAGTTTCCATCGTAAAGCTTCCACCAATTATGTATGTTGAGGTTGCGTATCCCGTAAATACTGCATTATCATCAATATACAGCGAACCATCGAACACGGTACTTGATGCATGTGCATGAATAGTAATGTCACCATCTGCAAAGAATGTAGTGCCTGACGCGACACGAAGCTCTGTACCACTAAACACCACCAACGAACTTGTTGCAGCAGTAAACGCGATATCGTTATCGTTATCAAAATCATACACTGCCATCTTAGTAATAGAGAGAGGCTCTACATCTTCATGACGTGTTATCACTCTATTTTGATAGATATCAAAATTGGTAATATCTGATGTTGGTGTTCGTGTGATTATTGAACCTCGTGCACCACCGTTTGTATTAAGGTATGTCGTAATTACAGGATCTCCAACAATAACAACGCCAGGAATACTATATGTTCCATCTGACGAATCACAACTTCCCGTGTACGCTGTACCACCCTGCACGACCACACGAATAACAGGTGTTACATTGTCACAAACAGGATTACCCATTGGAGTAACTCCGTTATCACTAAATACCGTACCTGAAATAGTAATCGATAACAAACTATCATCCCAACGAATCGAACCCGGATCTCCTGTGTCAGCATCAAAAGATTCACCATCGATATTTCCTGTCGATTCACGGAACCACCAATATGATGTAGGTACGCCCGTCTGTACAACGTTTGTTGCACTAATAGCTGTCGAGGTAGAAAACTCAACACGATATATCTGCATTCCTGGATTAGCGTCTATGGTTGTTGATGAGACAGTAAGTCCAGTGCCTGACGAAACCCCAACATCAAACGCTCCGTCCGCAAGTGACAGAATGGTACCTGTTCCAGAAAGTGTAAGACCAGTAAGTCCAAGATCTTCAAAGTCGTAATATGAAAGTGTTGATGTACTTGCACGCGATTCAAGTGTATATGAACCAGAACCTTGATTTTGAATTGTTGTTGTTGCTCCTGAAGCTCCAAGCACTTCAAAAAGTGAGCCAGCGATATACGCACTCGCACCATCAGCAAAGCGTACATCAACCTGGCGTGAAGTACTTGCAAGTAATGCCACACCATCAAAGTCCCTAGCATAGCTCCAGTACTCACTACCACTTGTTCGCTCGTACGAACCAAATACATAAAGATCTCCGTCGACTCCTGCATGATCTTGAGAATAGAGTGAAGCATTTGATTGCACATCGTATGACACTGCACTACTATTCCACATCTGCATATCGGCTCCTGACTTAATACGGAGAGTACCATATGTATCACCCGTATGTGTCTTTGCATTAAGTGCGTAGCTTCCAACCTCAAGTGAGAGTACAGACCCCGTCCATGTTGTTGACGCATTTTGTGTTGCATTGGTAAACACACCGCCGACAGAGAGCGTCTGTCCACTCGCAAGGACAAATGTAGACGTCGTTGCAAGTGTGAAATTATTTGTCGTTGTTGCTGGTGCGGTGATGGTCCATCCACCAAGCGATCCATTAAATGTCATATTATAGAGTGAAGACGAACCAAGATTGATAGTTTCACCCGCATCCAATGAGTTAAAGAGCACTGTACCGTTATTAGCTACCACAGTACTTGCATTGGCAAACGATCCACCGAGTGTAAGTGTATTTGAAGGAAGTGTTACGGTACCAGAAATTACCGATATATCTCCAAGCATTGTTACCGATGTATCTACAAAGGACCACGATCCCGAACCACTAAAGAGTACATTATTAAATGATGCATTTGTATCGATCGATACCGATCCCGATGATGTGAAGGCAACAGTACCATTATTGTGAGCAAATGAACCTGACGTATTAGTGAGCGTATTTCCAATTGCAAGCACACCGCTCGGGAATGTTACCGTACCACTCAATATACGAATATCATTTGAGGTGGTTGCATTTGTATCTAGGAATGTCCAACTTCCGCCGCCATTAAAGGTTGCGGTGTAGAAATTATTAGTAAACGGAGTTCCACTCGCCGCAATAGTTTCCGCACTATTTGAGGTGAAGTAGATTGTACTGTTGTTGTGCGCAAATGTGCCACCAACAGAATTCCATGAACCTGCCAAAGTTGTCGTACCTGTCGGCATCGTCACCGTACCTGCAGTCACTTTAAGGTCATTATGTACCGTAAGTGTTGGTTCAGTAAATGACCATGACCCTCCCGATCCATTAAAGGTAAGATCATAGAATGTATCACCACCTGCAGTAATAATATGACTCAAACTTGTAGCACTCATAAACACCTCACCATTTCGAGGAGTAAATGTTCCGTTGTTTATCCAACTCTCAAGAACCGTAATGTCGTAATGTGATACCGAAGCATCAAGTGTATCGTCGGCTCCAATTAGAATACTCTGCGCTTTTACATTACCTGCAAGTTGTACAACTTTCGTTGTTCCGTCAATAACCACACGACCGACATTTTGTAATGTTGCATTTGCGTCAGACCATGTTCTTGTCCCAGAACCATCAAATGTTGTTGTACTGATTCCACTCCAAAGACCTTGTGCACCATTTGAAAGATTTCCTCCAACTGTAATTTGTACACCATTTCTAGAAAGTGTACCGTAAGAAACAGTAAGATTATTATCAACATCAAGTGTTGTAATCGGTGCCCATGTTGCGGTACTTGCAATCGAACCAAATGTCACATTATAAAATGTATTATTAAGTGCACCAGTACCATCGATAGTTTCACTTGTTGATGTTGCAGAGAATACAACAGTTGATGTTGCCATAGTGGTTGTTGCATTATTATCCCAACTTCCACTTATTGTTATAGTATTTCCTCCCGCAAGGAATGTTCCGTTGTTTTCAAAATCATGAGTTGTAAAGAGGCCAGACGGACTAAACTGACTTCCTGCCTTAATACGCATCTCAGCATCCTTACATTCATTTTCGACACACACTGACAACGCAGTACCTGTTGCATTAAAGAACAGATCCTCGTCGTTTGTGTAGTCATACAATCCAAGATCTGTGTTTGTGAAAACTAACGTATTCACATCATCAGAACCGAGATTGAGGTGGCGTTCCATAAGCTCTAGTCCACTCATGTTTCCAACACCATCATACCGTGCTACTGCAACAGCTTCATTTGCTTCGTTTGCTCCATTAATAAATACGGTAATGATGTCGTCTGGTGCAGCGTTTACATTTGCAATAGACCACGCTCCCGCGGAAATAACTCCTGTCTTCCCTGTCTGTAATACACCATTTATAGCTATTGCCACCGTACCTGAAGTAAGGTTTGTTGTTTGGTCGTACGCTTTAGCAGTACCAGAAACAGTAATTCCAGCAGACCATGTAATCGTCCAATCAGAAAGCACAGGACATACACCTAAGTTACATGTCATGTTTGCAACAGGTCGAATAATACTGTATGTAGACGCCGGAAGAACATTCGTAAGATTAATTGGGCTCGTTGTGGTGCCTGTTGAGTTCCCTGGAATGAGTGAATCAGGAATAAGCTCCCATGAATCACCATCATAATATTCAACCTGATACAAAATCGACGACCCCCCTGACTCAGTGTCTGTCCATGACATCTCCTGCCAGTACGGACCTGATCCATCATAGAAATTAATTTGAGGATCACCAACGACTGTAGCCACGGTAACAGGGTTTTTTGGAGCTATCATAAATGGCTCCTTATACGGAGTAGCACCAGCAGCAGCATCCGTCTCAAGCGTCTGAATAGCACTCCATGCACTACCATTCCAATATGAATAATCATATCGGTCGTTTGTATGATCATATGATATGACCTGGAGTAAATTATCTCCTGTTCGACGCATCTGCACACGTGGACCATCTTGTATCGTAGCTATTGACGCCTCAGCAGCCCACGCCGCACCGTTCCACGATCGATACCGCAAGTTCGTTGCATCAGTATATGCAACCATTCCATACCCATCTCGCGCTCCGCCAACTTCATATGCACACTCTACTGGTCTATCATTAAACTGTGCTGTCGCATTTGTAAGCGCTGTCTCGAGTTCGGTCTGTCCAGCCCACGCCGCACCAGTCCATCGCACAACTCCAATATCACCATCCTCATCATGATAACAAAGTAGCATATTATCTGTTCCGTCATCTGCAACGAGTGTACCCGACTCAAAGTCATCTCCAAGAGTTACCGACGCAGCAGCAGACCACGTAGTACCGTTCCATGCTCGCCAACTAAAACTTGAGCCGGTACCGTTTGAGACAGCAACCACCGCTTGATTTCCACTATCTTCATATACAGCAGCGATACCTTCATGGTTTGCCTGCGATGCCTGCATAGATCCCCACGTTGCAGAGTTGCCCCATGAAGAGCCATTCCATACCCGTGCTTCATATGTAATTCCACTTGTGTCACGAGTTACTGCAATTATTTCATCCGAAACAGGGTCAGAAATGAGCTTAACCCAACCACATGTATTTCCTGCAGTAAGTCCAATAGCACCGCCACTTGTCCACGAAGATCCGTTCCATACATAGTACGACGGATCAGCATCACCATCACAATACACAACGAGTGCATCTCCAGAAAGTTGCTCATACGCAACATCAAATCCTCGCATCGTAGTATTTGCAATCGAAGCGGTAACTTCTTGAAGATTACCCCAGCTTCCATTTCGGTATACCTGTACATTCACATCAGCGTCTGTCCCCACCGTAGCCATAATATACTCATTCTCAGCAGGTGCTGATTTTGTAACAACCCATGTCATAGCAGCGCCGACATCAAGCGCATTCGCCTCGGCTCCCCATGAGGATCCATTCCATACACGATACCGAGGTGTTGTCTGAGTTCCCTCAGCGTATGCAATAAGTGTTTCTACCGAGGTCGTCGCGACAGTCACACTTCCCGCAGCCTGACTTACTGCACCAGAAAGTGTATCGATATCAAACTGCGATTGTGTTGTCTGGAACCATGTTGAGACAGTCACCGATGTATCGACCGTAAAACTTCGAGGACTTGTTCTAAATGAATATTCATTACTTCCAAGCGGGTCTCGAGCACGCACACGCCACCAATACGTTGTTCCGTTTGTAAGTGCATCTGCTGGCTGAACGGTAAATTGAATAACATCACCTGAATTAAAAGGGCTTGTATCTAAACCATCTTCACTATTCACGAACCCACTATGTACATTAGATGTACGCGTTGTTGATGCAGTAAACGCATATGATGTAGACCATTGCACCTCATAGATAAGTGAGTCACTTTGAGGGTCATCAGTATAGAACTCAAATGTCGGTGTTGTAGTACCAACCTTTTCATTTGCAAACGGTGCATTAATTGTTGGTGTATCAATACGATACCCCCATGCAATTGTCCAGTCGGACAGCGTTGGTGTTCCACCTGAATTAGTAAATACCGCAACAAGCCGAATGAGACGATACGCATCAACATCAAGCGTTAACAAACTCACTGGGGATGTATCGAATCCAGCACTATTTCCTGAAAGATCAGCATCTGGCACAAGAAGCCAATCACTTGTCGCATCATCAAAATATTGTACGCGATATTTTATATCACCCACTGTTTCATTATCAGTCCACGAAAGTGATCCCCATGCATTACCAATAGTCCCTTTCAAAAAGTCAATTTGAGACGAGGTTGTAGTACCTGTTGTTGAGCCAGAGATAAGTTGCGTCAGATCGGTAACAAGTGCTTCAACCCCAGTAAGAGTGTCTGTTTCAAATTGCTCTTCAGTGGTTTGGAACCATGTTGAAACAGTTACTGATGTATCAATCGTAAAACTATAAATTTCTGACCACTCACTCTGAGTATTCGATCCGGTAGGATCTTGTGCACGTACACGCCAGTAATACGTTACTCCATTCGTGAGTGCTGAAGGAAGAATAAATTGAATAGTTTCGCCATTTGTATACGGATCCTTATCTGATGGGGTATTGAGATTAGTAAATTGATCTCCATGCGAAATAGTATTTTGACTTACATTAACTGAACCAAATGCTCTATCGTCATCAATTTGAATTTCATATGAGATATCATTTGACTCGCTATCCACGGCGGTAAACTCAAAGATAGGCGTTGTTGTTCCAACTTTTTCATTATCAAACAACTTAAGCAATGTCGGTGCTTGCGGAGCTTCATTGGTAACAAGTTGCGGATATTGCGTGTACGAGAACATCTCTGTTCCATCTTGCTCAACCATACGGAAACAATACTGAGTACCTGCTTCTGCATTATTTTGTTTTAACACAAAGTCCCACTCACCATTTTCTCCAATACCAATTTCATTTGGAATTACAACCGTACTATTTTGTTCTTCATATGATTGAAGCTCATCGGTATCTGCAAGCAGACCACTTGTGAGTGTGACACCATCAGCTGGCCCTGCGTTATTGTATCCAATCCACTTTGCAGAAGAAGTTGCCGATCCGACATCAGTCCATATAGACACTGCTGTACACACATCGGTCGTGGTACCATACTGAAGCTTAAAACTTTCTCCTGTCGTAGTTGAGTTTGTTACATTGAGCGCCATTCGAAGTCGAACAACATCTCCGTTTTTAACAGGCACAAGTGAACTATCAATAGGTTGATTCTCTTCAACTTCTTCCGCACCTACCGGCCACACATCAGTTGGTGTTGCGGCGTTTGTATTTACGTACCAACGATACGCATTTTGATCAAACACCGGAATATAGCCATAAAACTTTGCAAAAAGCACTGTCACGTATGGTGGTGTATTTGACGCAGTAGTAAAGCTTGTAACATCAACAACGTGCGTGTGCGTGCTGTTTGCAGAAGCTGTACCTTGTCGTGCATTATCAGTACCAATAGCTGCACTCGATGTAATCGACATGTCACCATGTGTGTGTGTCTCCGCACCACCTGTCGTACCGTATGTTGAAGCACCCTTAATATACCGATTGTAAAACGGCTTTGTTACATCAGATGAACGATCAAGCCATCCTGCTGGTGCAGTATCACTCCACATCGCAATTGCATTTATTGGTGTCGATGTGGAAACAGACGATGTAGCAAATATAACTTCAATATGCGGTGGTTCATGATTTACAAACGGTGTAGTGCTACTGATAGTGTGGGTGTGTGTATTTGCAGCAGACGTAACCTGCGTACCTCCTGTTCGAGAGTTATATGAAGATCCACTTGCTGCGCCTGTAGTTCCAGTAACGCTGTGCGTATGGGTATTACTTCCTCCACTTACGATTGTGTTTTGTCCATATGGATAACGACCATTTATCGGCGTGTATTCAGCCCATCCAGAAGGAAGAGTTCCATCAAACATAAGAATCGCTCCTGCAGGAATCGTCCCAGGATCTCCCGCACTGTTGTTTTGAATAACACGAAGCTGTCGATATGCAGGAAGAGTCGTCGTACTTCCAATCGTTGGGGTAATCGTATGTGAGTGAGATACAATACTTACAAAACTTCCACTATTGCTTTCTCCGTTCGCAGCTGTACTTGCGTTTACTGATCCGCTCGCTCCATGTGTTGTAGTAGGAACACCTCCTGTCGTACCATAGGTATTTGAACCTATCGGGAATCTATTGTAGAAGGTATCACCCGGATTACATGAGATACAGGTCCATCCCGATGGGATACTTGCACCATTTGTCCAGAACACAATCATACTTCCTGTTGCGTCAGATGCTATCTCCCATGCACGATGCTCTGCAAAGACTTTTTTAACTTTTCGTTCCACAGTAGGCACCACCTCTTCTGTAGATGTCGCACCCTGAAGAGGTGTAACATCTACTTCAGAAGGACTGTCGGTCTCCACTTCCGTTTCAGACACATCAGGCAAAACTGCAGAACTAGAATCTATTTGAGATTCTTCCGTTGTTTCAACATCAGTATCTGACGACACTGAATCTTCTGGAGTAACTTCAGAATCCACAACAAATTCATCAATACTATCGAGTGGTATCTCAATACTTTCCTGAACATACTTCTCACCTTTTGATGGCACAAATTCAGAGACAACAACCGCATCATGTTCATCAACGATATGTGCAGGACCAAGTGTGTAGAGGTATGGAGAAATGTCCGGAGCATCAAATGTGTATGAGAACGTATATGAAGCATTTCGTGGAATATCTAAAGTCCATCGAAGCTCTTGCATGTCATCCACTTCAGTTATCACCGCATCCGTATCAGTAATAATAAAATCTTTTGGCACGTACTCAACAAGCTCACCCTCAAATGCATCATCGGTAAGTACCGTAATTGTCATAGGATACGTATATTGAGGATTGATACGTGTTGGACCATCTCGATGAATCGACAAAACCTGATCTTCTTCAACGATAAATGTATCACTTGTGTGACCAAGCACATTTCCATTCTCATCAATACGCTCTACATACATTTCGTACGTACCAGGAATTGTTGGTATATAGCTTGCACTATAATCAGGAACATCAGTTACATTATTTCCATTACATTCCCCTGATGCATATACAGGAACTTCTGAAATGTATTCAAGTGGATCAATAATATAGAGTGCAAGTTCAGCATTACATACAGTATTTCCGCTTTGTGATACCGCACCAATCATAATTGTCGTTGTAGCACCAACTTCATACTCTGTTTTGTCTGAGTTAATAGCGAGTACTCCATACTGGAAACTAAACGAGTCAGTAAACTCCTTTCCTCCTTCATCCACCGTAATTTCAACTGAGTACGCACCTGGTTGCATCTTTTCAGTATCTTCTTCAGTAAGCTGAATCGTAATAAAACCGTCCTCTGCCACATCAATTTGTGGAGATACATGGATACGTTCTCCACTTGCGTGAGCAAAAACCACTTCTTCAATCTTTGCCAAATCTCTTCCAAAAAGATCTCGAATAAACCGAATTGCTGCATTTCGTTGTGATTCATACTTAAGCGCAAATCGTGGTAGTTCTTCCCGTGTAAAATCAAGACTGTCACTTACAAACTCGTACATTGTCGGCATCTCAAAATGTTCTGCCTGCTTTGGTGAAAGTCGTTCTCGCAAGAGGTCACGATCAAACATTTCAGTATCAATTTCGAGCCATAGAGAATCAATGTACAACCCTTCTAGGACTTCAGTATCTCCCTTATACAAAACTCGCACCGAGAACGAATCAAGATCAGATGCATTTTGAATTTTAGGAAGTGCAAAAAGGAAATACCCCCCATTGAGTGCATTTGAAATTTCACCATCAAGCAAAACTGTACCCGCACTTACCCAGACATCATCACCGAGTGTATATTCAACCTCAACAGATGGTATATGTTCATCCTGAGCAAGATTTGTGATACCTGCGAGTGACATACGAAGTTGCATATTTCGTATAAACTGTCCGGACTCTAATCGTGGAAGTGTAAAATCATTAAACACAATTGCGGAGGTGGTATCTTGAGCAACATACGCAACTTCTTCAATCTCAACAACATCAGATTCGACAGCTGGAGCCTGACTCTCTGTGATTTCGTTTTCGTCATACACACCTACAGTATCTGAGATCTCAAGCACTTCCACCGGATTTTCATCAGCTTCAGTTGAGACAACTTCAACCTGCTCAGAAATCTGAGTTTCTGTTTCAGTGGCAGGTACAACTTCTTCTGCAACTTCTGTCACTGATTCAGTAACCATTTCTTCAGAATCTGAAATAGACTGAATCAATGACTCATGAACAAGCAGCATTGGAGTAGTCACTCGATTCTTAAAGAAAAAGTTCATACTTACGTCTTCGATAGACGACTCAGAATCTGAATCCGAAGATGACTCATTTTGTTCCGACGAGTTATTGCTAGAAGGCTCAGAGTGATCATCACTTTCAGACGATTCAGAATTTTCATCACCTGAAGATACTTCAGAAACGGAATTAGAATCGACAGAATCATCAACATCCGAAACAGTTTCATCAGTAGTAGTAACATCAGCCCCTTCAGCAGACTGACTACCGCCTTCACCTAAACCTTGTATCGGCGAAGCATTTTCAATCTGTGTATCTTCAGTTGTTCGATTTTCAATATACAAAACTTCCGGCTCTGGAATCGAACCATCGAAGTACGCTGCGTTTCGTTTTGTAAATGATTGACGAACACCTCCCTCATTAACATCCTGAATTAATGCAGCAGAAGGATTGTGCCAAAGCGTACTTTCTGTATGACCTGGGAGTACGTTTAAAGTAACTTTACGTTTGATTTGAGAAATATTTGACTCAGCCAAAGATGTGATGGCTAACACTGATACGAGGACAGAAAAAGCAGTAATTTTTTGAAGCAGTCCTTTTTTAAGTACTGAGGTAAAAATCGGTTTATGAGACGCGTATGAAAATGTATCAATTACGGTAGATATATACCCACGAACAAAACACCAGAAGTTGTATTTCGGCGCTCTAAATATGGATATTATATTTTTCCTCCGTGTTTTTTGAGAATAAAATCTCTTCACACTATTAACGTTGCCATCACTTAAAAAATGAGTGAGGCTACACACAATTATACCCCGTAAATGAATCATTTACGGGGTATATATGTGGATTGGTTTGTGCTTTTATTTGAGAATCTTACTCACGTCTGCAATTTCTTTCTCAAGAAGCGTTTCTGATACCTCAAGTGCCTGATTGAGACCCTCTACCGCCTCCCTTTCCTTCTTAGAAAGTCGCTCTCGCTTTGTAATCATATTGATCTGATCATAGATCTCATCTCGAAGCGCAGAGAATATTTTTTCCATCTGATCTTGAATCTCTTTTGTCTCTTTTCTGAGCTTTTGCTCTCGTTGTTCAAGTTGCTTCTTCGTATGCATTCCATAGAAGAACTGACCTATGAGTAACGAGAGAAGGATGAGAATGAATAGATTCTTTCCTTTGAAGAAATCCCAGATCGTTGACTCAATAACCACTTCTACTGGCGGATGCCATCCTGCAGTTATAAGAACTGCAGTAGTTGATTCTGTTTTATTGCCGGCCTTATCTTGAGCAACCACTGAAATGGTATACGTACCATCTTCCAAGTCCTTAAGAAGATATCCAATCGTTGCCTCATCAGGAGTAATAATGATAGGTTCACCACCTGCAATACTCATTTCATATGAATCAATTCCGGATGTTTCGTCATTTGCCTCAAAGGTGAGTAACGGGAATGCTGACGCTGAATTTCCTGCTCGAACATTAATCTTAAATGGTTCAGGTGGCACAGTATCGATCATGATCTTTCTGTGCAAGATACCTCCCCAACCAACTTGATTTTTATACTGAAGCGTTAAGTATTGAACTCCTTCTTGAAGTATTTCTCCATTAAGAGAAATTTGTTCTATAGGAGGGTCATACGTAGTTGTAGGTTCATGCTCAGATGAGGTCGATATGTCGAGCGCAAGCTCATCAACATCAAACGGTATTTCCCATGTGAATATACCAACCTTTGTTGCATACCAAACTTCTGGATCAAGGAAAACTGTTGAACCAGCTTCAGGAGGTCTTGGTGGATCACCGAAAGTAATTGCACCATCATCATCCTCCTCTTCTTCAACCTCCTCTTCTGTAGTTGGAGTAGGTGTTGGTGTCGCTGCCTTTGCAAGTGTAAAGGTACCATTCACAGGTCCAGTATATACATCCGTACCTTGACCGTCAGCAGCAAGAATTGATGCGGAAGAAACAGCAACATTTGCAGACCCTTCAGCAATCACCTTAAACGTAACCGAAAGAACATTTGAACGTGTTGAAAATGGTGTTGGACTACCACCACCAAAATCGATAGTACCTGCAGCATTAGAAAATGTTGGTTCTGTTGTCCAAAGTGAAAAGACTGAACCAGTTTTTGAAACACTAGTCACTGAAAGCTTTGAACTATCAAATGTAAGTTTACCTTCAACCGCATTTACACTCTTACTTTGCGGATTAGCCTGCACAGTGATTGTAAAAGATTGCCCAACATTATAGGAACCTGAACTTGGTGACACTACAACTTCAGCTGCAAAAGAGATGTGTGCTATACACAAAAATACTACACCGAGTAGTAATACTATGTATCTATAAATTTTTGAAAATTGATGAACTGAAGGAACTTGCATACTGATGATAATTTACCGAGTTGGTTTACCCTTTACCCGATTAATTTTTAATTTGACACGCTCTTTCTCCTCAGGGCGAAGTAGTGGCAACACGAGTACAAGCACACCATTTTTCACCTTTGCTTCAGCATGTGCAATATCAACACTCTCTGGCAGGATAATTCTTCTATAAAAGTCACCCCACACACACTCCTCGGTGAAAAACGCACCGTCTGGTTGCTTTTTAGGGAACGCAAGATATGAGGGTCGCAATCGCTTACCTTCAATGAGTACAACATCGGCATCACCTTCGATGGAGACATGGATATCAGAAAGTTCTGCACCAGCGGATTGTGCGTACACAACAATAAGATCAGTTGTCTGAAACACATCGACGTCGAGCTGAACGATTTTATCAAGCGCGGTTTCTTCTTCACTTGATTGCAAGCGTTGCTCGGTTCGGATACCTCTACCTTTTAGTCTTTGCAAAAAGGACATACGAGAATATTATACGATACTTTATCGTTGGATGATTGTTACTTATACACAAATCACAAATACAAATTTACAATTTGTATCTTATTCTAGTGAAGACACTTAACCAGTCCAGTTGAAGATAAGAATTGAGAAGTCAGTGAGACTTACCTTACCATCACCATTTATGTCAGCTGACGGGTTTGATGTTCCTCCGTTGCTATTCCACCAGAAAAGAAGAATTGAGAAGTCGGTAAGATTTACTTTTCCATCCCTACTCAAATCAGAACTTCCTCCTGTACTTTTTGATTCACCAACACCATAAAAAGTATACCCAGAAAAACTTGTCGAAATCGCACCAGATTCCTGTAATGCTTTAGCACGCGCTTTATACGTACCTTTAGAGAAACCGTCAGTACTTACTTGTACACTCCATGCACCGTTCGCATCTGAGGTTGCGGTAAATGTTTTCAAACTTGCGCTTGATTTGTCGTTTTGATTTTCAATAGTAACAACAGCATTGGGAATAGTGTATCCAGATATCGTAACAACACTATTAGGATCAACCGGATCGGGACTTACTTTTACTGAAGGCATTACATTGATGTTTGAAAGTGCAGTTGATCGAGAGCCTGTTACAAGGAACGAAGTCGTGAATGTACTCGACTTTACACCCGCTCTATCTACTCCATATATACCGAAGTTATATGATCCACGAGCAATTTCATTAATCGTAATAGAAAATTCTCCAGAACTAGCAGTTGTTTTCTCTTCTACAATTACACCATCAACGAGCGCAACCACTTTACTTCGCGGAAACGCGTACCCTGTAATTACCACCTGCCCATCTCCACTCTGATATGGTTTACCAACCCCTTCAAATCCTCCACCGCCGTCAGAGCCAGCGCTACTTGGCCCAGATCCTCCGCCACCACCTCCTCCAGATCCTCCGCCACCTGTAGAACCACCTGATGAGTTATCATCACCTGAGGGGTCGCCAATACCAGGGTCTGAGTCACCAGCACCTTCTCCGGTACCAGCACCCTGTCCTTCAGTATCACCATCTGACCCCGGTGTACCTGATGGAGTAGGAAGTACCGTAAAGGAAATTTCGTAATCATCTAGGTTTGCATTTCCTTCATCGTCAATACAACGCACAAAAAATGAATATGACGTACTAGCGACAATTGAGATTACTTTAGAATGAATTGCGACAAAGTTAGTTCCGGAAAACTCATTTGTCATAGAAAAGTACGGCGTGCCTGATGCAGTACTGTACCGACATCGTGAAAATTCATCAGTTTGAAGTGACAGCTCAACTGAAATTGAAGTACCTGAAATATTCCCTAACGGCCCCCCTTGTGAACGTACAGGCGGAATCGTTTCTCGTGTATCTACATCCCCCACAGTAACTTGTTCAATAATTGCATACTTACCACGTACAGCAGAGACGTTACTCCCATTCCCCGCCTCGATACTAAATTGATATGTTCCAGGTGACGCCGGATTAGTAATACCCACATCGGTCGATGTTGCATTCGGAGTATGTGTCCCTAGAAGAATTCGTATTTGTGCATCTTCAGGAATACCTTCACTACTATTAAGTGTTATTTCAATATTTCCGGATGTTCCTGGAGTAATAACAATTCCATCTTCAGAAGATGACGGTGACGAAGTCGCATCTCTTTGTATAAAACCATTCGAGTCAACATCTACATATATTGCAACGTTATCAATATCAAAATTAGTAGCAGGAATCTCAAAATCACCATCCTCTGGCGTAAATCGAATAAACCCATTTGCTGGAATAGCAACATCTGTAGTAAATGTGATTGTGTGATTTGCGGATGCGCTCGGTGCAGAACTTGAGAGTCTATCACTAAACATTTTAATCGTTGCTGCATTTGTCCACTGATAGACAGAAAAAATAGCAAAGAATACTCCTAGAACAATCCCTAACTTTATGTTTGTATGTATTTTTTTTGACTCAAGCATGAATATATTTATTCTAACGCATTACATTTCTTCTTTAGAGGAAATATCTGCATAAGTTATTTCACACATCTAAAACCTATACCTGCACTTGCAGTTGTCGGTAATGTGTCTGCATGAACGGTATATATCCCCGCATCACTTCCGCTGTCGTAATACCCTCCTCGGATAATTCCATAGACTCCTTCTTTTTTCGACCAGAAATAATCTTTACCGAACATCTCGTGCGAGTCCCCCTGTGTCACTACTGACATACCGTGTCCATCCACCTGTGCAACATACCCGTTCTCTGGCAACTGATATCCATTATACTGACCGTACATAACATCATCACTCACCCATTCCCAAAGATTCCCCACAAAGTCATACGCACCCGACGGTGTACTACACGATTGGTACTCTCCTGTTTTTGCAACTTTTTTCGAGTCTATATTGCATGAACTTTCTACATTTGCCATGCCGATCGTGAGTAAATACCACTCTTCACTAGTCGGCAAACGCTTACCTCCTCGAGCACACATTTGCATCGCCTGATCACGAGAAATATATCGCCACGGCTCAGCATCCTTCTTAGACTCAGAAGTACATTCAGGAGTCTCAATATTTTGCTGTGTCGCAATCATTTGTGACGGTATACTTACGGGACACTTTGCACTTGGGGAAGACTCGTATATATCGACACACGAAACTCCGGAGACACTCTCGACCGCCACCATCCCTTTAGGACAACCTCCTGAATTTCGTGAAATCACCTGAGAAAGCATGGTACCAGTATTACCACTTATTGTATCAGCAGCATCAATACCAAACGCAGTGATTATAAGCGCACCAAAAACGACAAGGCATACTCTCCCCCATTTCATGAGAGTATTTTAGCATACACATATTCAATACAAGACGCATACGTGCGTACAACACATCTACAAAATATCTTTTACACATCGAAAGCCGACTCCCTGTGATGCAAAGGATGTAGGCACTGATGCGTTCGTAGTATACAAACCAGCGTCTTCTTTACTTCCATAAAATCCTCCTCGAATCATTCCAAAAACTCCTTCTTCTTTTGACCAAAAATAATCTTTACCATATATCTCATCTGGGTTTTCGCCTGATGTTATAGCAATACCCTGTGAATCTACTGACGTAACATATCCGGTCTGTGGAAGTATTTGCCCGTTAAGTGTATTTCCTTGCACCGTTGCATCTACCCACTCCCAAAGATTTCCAACACCATCATGCACACCCGATGCAGCGATACACGACTCCGTACCAGTGACCTGAGGACTTGATTCTGATATCACACATGATTGCGGATTGGTACCCAAGATAATTCGATACCACTCTTCGCTTGTTGGTAGACGCTTTCCACTTGATGCACATATTCTTTGTGCTTGTGGGAGTGCTACATAACCCCACGGCTGAACACCCGCCTTTGACTCAGCTACACAATTTTCTGTTGTTGCATTTTGCTCAGTCTGAGAAATATTTATTGGCTGTGTATATGGACACTCTGAAGACGGACTCGCCTCATACACATCAACACACAATGACGTGAGTGGTCCCTGCATAAGAGTCATACCGCGCTCACAAATACTCGATCCTTTAATTCCTGCAATATTCGAAAGACGTGAATCAATCCCCTGTAAGCCATCAGCAGCAAAGATACCGAGTGTTGAAAGAAACACTGCAC
>JACCEC012493164.1_pt1 | contig 28387 bp, 22 predicted proteins | sample 7450121 | NCBI WGS metagenome assembly JACCEC01 (sample SAMN15323455, study PRJNA562643) | freshwater metagenome | isolation source: river surface water | place: USA:Blue River Watershed | collected 2017-08-18 | reverse complement strand
TGATACATAAAAACCATCCACATAGGAGCTCCAACAATCACAACCCCCATGGTGGTAAAAATAAATCTAAATACGCTTTCTCCTGGATGGTGTCTGTTGGCAGAAGTTGTATCTACATGCGTATCTGTATGGTGTATCAAATGAAATTTCCACATCCATTTGACTTTATGCTCCGTCCAATGCACAAACCAAGCACCAATCAAATCTAAAAGCAATAAACCTACCAGTGTATAAATCCATAAAGGCATTTCAGGTAAATTCGGAAGAATACCGAATTGCTGGTCTATCGCCCACTGAGAAGATTTTAAAAGTACAAATGCCAAAGCAAAATTGACAATAATTGTTGTAAGTGTAAAGAAAATATTAACCCAAGCATGTTTAATCTTATTATACTTAAAATTAAACAGTGGCACAAACGACTCTAAAGTCCAAAATAGAGCAATTCCGAGAATTAGAATTAAACTTCGATGCGAAGACGGAATTGTACTGAAATAATCGATAATTGTTTGCATATTTGTTTGTAATGGAAGTGAATAGTAAATAACGCATTAAAAATACTACCTTTCAATAAAAAGTAAAAGAAATTAATCAAAAAAATTATGAAATAATTATATTTTTTCTTTAATTTGTAATATAAACATACAAACTTATGAAAAAATGTGTTTTCCTTGACAGAGATGGAGTACTTAACGAAGAAATCGACGACTATATAAGTAAAAAAGAAGAATTTATTATTCGTGATGGTGTAATTGAGGGCTTGACGATGCTTAAACAGGCAGGCTATCTTTTAATTGTAATAACCAATCAAGCAGGTATTGCAAAAGGGCTATATGATGAGAAATTTGTAGAAGATTTACACGAAATACTTCAACAAAAGTGTGGGCGAATTATTGATGATTTATACTTTTCAAAACATCATCCTCAATTTACCTCTAATTCGTTACTTCGTAAGCCAGATAGCCTGATGATTGAAAAAGCTATGGCAAAATACCGCATCGATTCTACACAATCATTCATGATTGGCGATGCCGAAAGAGACGTAAAAGCTGGTAAAAAAGCTGGAGTGCATACCATTCATATCACAGGTGGGAAAGAAATGAGTAATTTAGCAGATTGGCAATTCCCAAGTTTACTAGAAGCTTCTCGATTTATTATTACCCAATCATAAAAAAAGTCCAACGAATTGATTTTTCGTTGGACTTTTTTCTTAAACTTTTTGTCCTTTCGTTTCAGTCTTTATCATCACTTTCCCGTATGCAGGGCATTGCTGTCTGCGACACGAGCTAATTCCGACCAAAAGCAAAAGACAAACTATCAATAATTTAGCTTTCATTTCTTTTATAATATTTAATTGAACCTACAAGATATAATAGCGAAAAGCATGCCATTCTTATAAAAACGCTCTCGATAAATATTTATTTCGAGTCAAATCAACTTAAATCACCTCTTGAATCACTTTTTCGATAGTTTTTTTTGTTTTTTTAGATTCCCCAGCAACAGATTCAATTTTAGAATGTAATTTATACCCCAAGATTTTCATCATAGAAGCACTATCCTGTTCGGGAGAAAATAATTCAGTTACAATATTTCCGTTTTCGTCTAAGTCCACCAATACATGCTGAGGAGCTGGAATTAAACAATGTTGAATACCTCCATAACCTCCCAAAGATTCCTGATACGCCCCTGTATGGAAAAAACCAATGTACTGATCTTCTTTTTCAATATCAAAAACGGGCAAATACAAATCTTCTGAATGAGCTTCGGTATTATAAAAATCTTGCGAATCGCAGGTCAGACCACCGAGATTTACTTTTTCATAAGGACTATCCCAATTATTTACTGGCATCATGATATATTTCTGACCAATTCCCCACGAATCTGGCAGTTGCGTAATGAAAGAGCCATCAATCATATACCAAAGCTCACGGTCATTTTGCTGTTTTTTGTCGATTACCTTATAAATCACTGCCCCACTTTCGCCGACGGTATAACTACCAAATTCTGTGAAAATATGCGGTACAGGCACCGAGTTTTTATTACAAATCCATTGAATATTTTCAATAATCTCATCTATCATGGCTTGGTAATCATAATTGAATACCAAAGAAGTTTGAATCGGCAAACCTCCACCAATATCTATTGAATCCAAATCAGGACAAATCTTCTTCATCTCACAATATTTAAACATAAAGCGAGTCAATTCTGACCAATAATACGCATTATCTTTTATACCTGCATTGATAAAAAAGTGGAGCATTTTCAGTTTGAAATTTGGATTTGGTTTTATTTTATCCAAATACAAACTATTCACATCATTGTAACGCACCCCTAAGCGAGAAGTATAAAACGCAAAATTAGGCTCTTCATCGGTAGCAATTCGAATACCCAAATTTACGCAATCCGCCTTTGAATTTTCTAAGTAATAATCTATTTCATTGAGATTATCCAGAATTGGGATACAATTGACAAATCCCTCATTATGAAGTTGAGCAATCCCCTCCAAATATTTCGGACGTTTATAGCCATTGCAGATAATATAAGTATTTTTATTGATTTTATCATCCTCAAACAAAGAACGTACAATATCAATATCAAAAGCCGATGAAGTTTCTAGGTGAACATTACTATTCAGAGCCGTCTCAATCACAAACCTAAAATGCGAAGATTTAGTACAATAACAATACGTATAATTCCCCTTGTAATTATACTTTTTCATAGCATTACGAAACAAAAGTCGTGCATTATCCACGTGTTCCGCAATTTTAGGCAAGTAAGTAATTTTCAAGGGTGTGCCATATTGCTTGATGATATCAGTCAATCGTACATTATTAAATAATAAGGTATGATTTTCATCTACCCCAAATTCCCTTGTAGGAAATTCAAAAGTTTGTTCGATAAGGTCTATGTAACGTTTCATAATAAAAAGCTTTTATGGGATACCTCAAAGTCGAATACTTTTATTATCGCCTTAAAATGCAATTAAAACCAGATTTTTGAATTATATAAAATTTGTGCAAATGTCAGATTAAATTAAGAACTTTGCAATGAATTTATCAGCTTTCTGTTATGATGATTTTTATAAATGAGAAAAAAATTCAATTTTTAAAAAAAAATTCATAATTTTGACAATAAAATCAGCCTATTATAGATTTTTAGATTCGATTGAACGCAATCGTTGATTAAACAGACGTTAATATTTAACAGTTGATGTTATTCATTGTTTCATGAGCAAAAAAATACATTTTATAGCTATCGGCGGTGCGGTTATGCACAATTTGGCTCTTGCCTTACACAAAAAAGGGTATCAAGTGAGTGGTTCTGATGATGAAATTAATGACCCTTCCAAAACAAGATTGGCAAATGCCGGATTGCTTCCCGAAGCATTTGGCTGGTTTCCCGAAAAAATCACTTCGGATTTAGATGCTGTCATCTTAGGTATGCACGCCTTTGCTGATAATCCTGAATTAGCTAAAGCCCAAGAATTAGGTCTTAAAATTTATTCTTTCCCTGAATATATTTACGAGCAAAGCCAACACAAACAAAGGGTCGTCATTGCTGGAAGTCACGGTAAAACGAGTATTACTAGTATTATATTATTTGTCCTGAAATATCATCATCGTAAATTCGATTATTTGGTAGGAGCTCAAATCGAAGGCTTCGATATTATGGTGGAGCTAAATGATGACTCACCAGTGATTATCATTGAAGGTGATGAATATCCAGAATCAAAAATTCATCTGAAATCTAAATTTCTTTTTTATCATCCACATATTTGTCTATTTAGCGGAATCGCTTGGGATCACTTCAATATTTTCCCTACATTCGATAGCTATGTCAGAACATTTGAAGAATTAGCGGATGGTTTGCCGAAAGCAGGAAGTATCATTTATGATGAAACTGACGATATTCTCCGTGTCATTGGTGAAAAAGACAGAGCAGATGTTGCGAAATTCCCTTATTCGGCTCATCCTTATAAAATTGAGGACGGAAAATGTATTTTGATTACCAATCAGGGAGATGTTCCTCTTCATATTTTTGGAGAGCATAACATGAAAAACTTGAATGGTGCTAAAATAATTTTGGATAGAATCGGTATCACTGATGAGCAATTTTACGAAGCGATTCAGCACTTTTCAGGAGCTTCAAAACGACTTGAAAAATTAGGTGAAAATGATTATTCATTGATTTACAGAGACTTCGCTCATGCTCCTTCTAAATTAGAAGCTACAACGAAAGCCACAAAATCATTATATCCTGAGCGTAGATTAGTAGCCTGTTATGAGCTGCATACATTTAGTAGTTTAAATAAAGATTTTCTACCTCAATACGAAAACAAATTGGCAGATGCCGATGTGGCAGCAGTGTTCTATTCGCCGCATACATTAGAAATGAAACGAATGCCAATGATAAGCCCTGAAGAAATTAAACAAGCTTTTGGGGATAAAGATTTGCTCGTGTTTACAGAAGCAGCAGAATTAAAAGCTTTCTTGATGGCTCAAAATTGGTATAAATCTAATTTATTGATGATGTCTTCTGGCACGTTCGGAGGAACTGATTTAGGGCAATTAAGTAATGATATTCTTCAATTAGATGTTATTCAAGAAGAGCCTATTTTAAAATCTAGAGAAGAACCAAAGGATGAAAGTGGTTGGAAAAATGTTTTTTCCTCAATTAAGAAAAAATTGAGTTAATAACTCATCATATTTTAACAAAACGCCGATGTCTTTTTTAATGAGACATCGGCGTTTTGTTTTGAATAAGCAGCAATGCAAGCATCTTGAATTTACAAATACTTTAGAAAAGCCCAAACTTTTCTTTTTTTCAGATAATCTACTGATGATTCAAAAATATATGCCTCTTGTTCAAAACTTATTCGCTTATAAGCTAAGTAAACGTTTTGGTATTTGATATATTTAATAACAAACTCAATCAGATACCAAGCATAAAAAGGTAGTACTAAAAGCTCTAATTGTTGTCGAATATGTATTTTTTCATGATTAATTAGTACAATCGAAGGTTTCTTCGATTGTACTAAAATAAAAGGAAACAATGCAATTCCGAGGATATTTTTCAACGGGACACCCTTGATAATAATCATTTCAATTCAATAATTACTTAAAAATAGCCTGAATAGGCTTTCCAACCGAACCATTTGGCTCTAGAATATTCAACAATGCTGCTAAAGTTGGGGCAATATCCGAAATATAAGTTTGCTCAACTGTAAATCCTTGCGGAATATTCCAACCATACCACAACAAAGGCACGTGCCTATCGTATTGCCACATCGTACCGTGACTGGTACCTTTTTTATACCCATAAAGCCAGGCTGGTTCTAATAAAATCATCAAATCACCGCTTCTTTTTGGATTATAAATATTTTGGAGTAAAGGTAAATAGTATGGCGGCAAGTTGACATTGGGCAACTCGTGTAAATTTACCAATTGGTAAACAGGCGAGGCCAAACCAAGCATATTTTTTTGTAAAAAATCATGGATTTGAGCAATCGTAATATTTTTTGATTCAAGTAATTCATGATTCAAATAAAGTTGGTAATTTTCTTCTGCCAAAATCCATTTTCCTTCCCCAAATTTTTCCACCAACAAACCATTCAGATAATTCACTTCTTTTGCCGATTCGATGCTTCCGGCAGGTATTTTATGCTTTTTTAGATACGCTGCAATATCTACCACACCATGGTCGGCAGTTAAAAACACCAAATAATTATTTTTCCCAAGCTTTTTATCCAGATGATTCAGCATTTCCTCAATGTCACGGTCTAATCGTAAATAAGTATCTTCGATTTCGACAGAATGTGTTCCAGTAGCATGCCCAACATAGTCAGGCGATGAAAAGCTAACACATAGAAAATCAGTTTCAGCACCCATTCCCATTTGTTCGTTTTCTAAAGCAGCCAATGCCATTTCCTTTGTGATGGTGTTTCCGAATGGAGAAGCAGGAATGGAAGCAAAAGTTTTAATAGTATGTGGAAATATTGGTTCTTTTTCACCTGCCAAAGTATTTTCATAAGGCTGGTTATCTTCTTCGCTTTCGGTATATTCCCCGATAGGCAACAAAGTTTCCCACTTCGTATTCAAAAGTCCTTCGATTCGTTTGGAAGCATTCAAGTCTTTTACCCATTTTGGTAATTCTTTCATGTAATAAGTACTAGAAATCCAGTTTCCAGATTTTGCATCAAACCAATACGCTGCATCGGCCGAATGCCCAGCAGGTAAAATTCCTCCTCTATCTTTCAAGGCAATACCTATTACTTTTGAACGAAAATTGGTAGCTAATTTCAATTGGTCTGTAATGGTGGAAGTGTGCATATTTATTGGTGATCGCTTACCTTCGGTTGCACTTTCGCTTGTTCCTACTGCCAAAACCGTAGAATCTTCAGCAACATAAATATTTTTTTTCAAATATTTATCATACCATTCGTTTCCAACAATTCCGTTTACTGCTGGTGCAGAGCCTGTATAAACTGCCGCATGCCCAGGCCCAGTGATAGTACTTGCATAATGATAATGGTTGTTTTTACACGAAAAACCCTCATTCATAAGTCTTTTTAGTCCACCTTGACTATATTTATCGGCATAACGATACAAATAATCATATCTCATCTGATCGACAACAATCCCCAAAACCAATTTAGGCTTTCCGGCTATTTTTGTCTGTTTCTTTTGTGCAAATACTCCAAGGAATATACCCATACACAAAATTAAAATTGAAGTTTTTTTCATCTTAAAATATCTTGATTGGTGTGTTGAACGAAAATCAAAATTAAGCAAAAAAAAATTCAACCCGACAAAGCTCAGAATAATTTATCGTAAAATTACACATTTATGCGTCTGTCACTCGATAAGGTTACGGTCGCTTATTTGTATTTTTCGCAAAGCTTTGTATCTTTGTGGTAGTATGCAAAATTTTTTTACAGATTCGAATGAACTTTTTAAGGAGTTCAAACACATATTGAGCAGTCCTCGAAGGATAGTCATTACTACTCACCAAAATCCAGATGCCGATGCTTTAGGTTCATCCTTGGCATTATATCATTATTTAGTTAAAAAAGGGCATCAGGTTCAAGTTATTACCCCAACTGATTATCCTGATTTTCTACGTTGGATGCCAGCTGAAAATTTGATTATCAATTTTGAAAGCGAGCAGCAAAATAGGGCAAAATCACTTATTCAAGAAGCAGAAATGTTATTTTGTTTGGATTTTTCTGCTTTGGGTCGAATTAAACTCATGAGCGAATGGGTTCGCAATGCACAAGGAATGAAGGTGCTGATAGACCATCATCAAGCTCCAGAAGACTTTGCGAAATTTGTTTTTTGGAATGAAAAAGCAGCTGCAACTTGCGAATTAATTTATCAGCTCATCGAAAAATTAGGAGATAAATCACTGATAGATAACAATATTGGACAGTGTATTTATTCGGGAATTATTACCGACACGGGTTCTTTCAGATTCGATAGTACAAGTGCTGAAGTTCATAGAATCACTGGCGAATTAATCGACCTTGGTATTAAAACCAACGCTATTCATCGTAAAATTTATGATAATAACAGCATTGAAAGAATGAAGTTTTTGGGATTTGTACTGAGCGAAAAACTCGTTGTTCTACCCGAATACCACGTTGCCTACATGGCTTTATCGAAAGAAGAACTTAGCAGATTCAGTTCTAAAAATGGAGATACAGAAGGAATTGTCAATTACGGACTTTCCATCAAAGGGGTAGTTATGGCAGTGATGTTTACCGAAAAAGACGACATGATTCGCATTTCATTTAGGTCAGTCGAAAACTTTGCAGTAAGTGAGTTAGCCAGAAAATATTTCGATGGTGGTGGACACAAAAATGCTTCAGGTGGTCGCTCCGAAGAATCATTGGAAGCAACAGTAAATAAATTTTTATCGATTTTGCCAGAATACCAAGAAAGCCTAAGAGAGAATAATAACTAAGAATTTATATAAATTAGCAATAAACAAAAAAAGTATAATGACAAATTTTTTCAAAACAAACCTATTATTGCTCGCATTAGCTAGCACTATTTTGTCTTGCGGACAATTCAAAGTATCACATGAAGCCGATGGCTCTAAATACCAAGTTCATGAAAGTGGAAAAGGTAAGAAAATCAAACAAGGAGATTTAATTACTCTAAACTTGGTAATCAAGGCTTCTACTGATACAGTATATGAAGATACTTACAAAAGAAAACAACCTTTAACTATTGTTGCTCAAAAAGGTTTATATCAGGGTTCATTCGAGACAGCTCTGATGCACCTAACAGAAGGCGATAGTGCTACGATTTTTGTTAGTGCTGATTCATTATTTACTAACATACAGCAACCACTTCCTCCAGGAATCTCCAGAGGAACTGACGTAAAGTTTATTGTGAAAATAAATTCTGTACTTACACGTGAAGAATACCAAAAATCACAGGAGTTAAAGCGTAAAAATGAGTCAAAATTAATTGAAGACTATGTAAAGAAAAATATGCCAGGTGCAGTACAAGGTCAAGGTGGTGTTTATTATCAAGTAATAAAAGCAGGAAGTGGCGAAACTATTAAGGCAAATCAAGTAGCAACCATCGAATATACTGGTAAATTCATTGATGGTAAAGTATTCGATAGCTCAGTTGGCAAACCAGGTCCAAAATTTGAAGTTCAAGTAGGACAAGGAGCCGTTATTCCGGGTTGGGAAGCTGTTTTAGCAATGATGAGAAAAGGTGAAAAAGCATTAGTAGTCATCCCTTCTTCAATGGCTTATGGCGAGCAAGGAAGTGGTGGCGTAATTCCTCCATTTGCAACTTTGGTTTTTGAAATGGAAATCTTAGATGTGAAATAATTTTTTTTGATACCTTAAACAATATTTACATTTTTTTAATGGTTATTGTTTAAGGTATCATTTAAAGTTCAATAAAAATTATGAGAAAAAATCTTTTACTCATCGGAATTTTAGGCGTTTATTTTGCTTCCTGCAGCAAGTTTTTGGAAAACGATGTAGAGGCTGTTAGCAAAAAAAATGCACAAGAAATACAAGATTACATCAATAGTAAAAATCTGCAAACAATCAGTACAGCAGAAGGCATTCACTACTTCTACAAGAAAAACTCTTTAGGTAGAAATATCGAAGTGGGTGATGAAGTAACCATACATTATTCACGTTCGCTACTGAATGGCACTCCAATCGACAGCTCCTCTCGACTCACCAATACTCCTGTTAAATATATTCACGGATATGCCTATATCCCTTGTATTACAGAAGCTTCAAAAATTCTCAAAGAAGGAGAAAGGGGTGTATTTTTAGTACCTTCAGCTTATGCCTATGGTTCGCAGTCGAATGCTATTGTTCCTGCCAATTCTGTGGTACGTTTGGATATGGAAATACTCAAGCTCCGCTCGGAAGACCAACAAATCGAAGATTATATCAATTACTTAAAGACAGTCAATTTATCTTTAACCGAAAAGACAAGCTCTGGACTGAGATTTGTTCGAGAAACAAGTTCGAACGGAACTCAATTGAAAGCAGGGCTTTTGGCAACTGTCAAATACGAAGGTTATTTAGCTAGCAATACTACAAAATTCGACTCAGGTCAGATTGATGTTGCCCTGGGCGATGGTTCGGTAGTAAAAGGATTTGAAGAAGGGTTATTGAAAATGAAAGTAGGAGAAAAAGCAATTTTGGTTTTTCCTTCATCATTAGGATATGGTGTCAACGGAAGTAGTCCAAAAATTCTTCCTTATTCTCCCCTAATTTTTAAAGTTGAAGTTGTTAGTGCGAAATAGTTTTTTAATTCGAAGCTCTCTATTTCGAGGGCTTCTTTTTTTAGAATAATATCATGGCAAAAATACCCAAGGAATTAGAAATAGAAATATGCAATTTACCTGATATAGAAAAAAACAAACTACTATTGAAGCTCATTGCAAAAAATGATGTATTGATTGACCAATTATATTTCCAATTACTCGGTAGCGAAACAATTTTAAAAGCCGAAAAAGAGGAAATAAAAAAACTTATCACAAAAGTTGCAAAAATGATCCATGATACACCAGGATGGATGATGATGAGCATGCGAGAACTGAATGGAAAAATTACGTATTTTGTTAAAAAAACCAAAGACAAACACGGAGAAATCGAATTGACTTTACATTTATTGAATTCATTTTTCGACAATCAACCCGATTTATTAGCCCATTCTTCTTATAGAACCGAAACCATTGAGGTTTACCTCATCAAACGAACCCAATTTGTACTAGAAAAGCTCAAAAAAATACACGAAGATTACCATATTGAGTTTGAAGATGATGTAAATAAATTATTAAAGCATATTTACAATAGTTGTACTGTAAATGAGGCAAAAATCCAGCAAATCCCGAAAAGGTTTTGAAATTAAAAAAAATGGAGTAGGTAAACCTACTCCATTTTTTTATTAAAAACTTCTAATAGTATCGGAAATAATATCGATACAATCCCATAATTGAGATTCTACCATTACCAAAGGAGGTGCTAAACGAATTTTATTGCCATGAGTTGGTTTTGCTAACAAACCCTTATCTTTAAATTTCAAACAAATATTCCATGCCAAATCCGAGTCTTCCTCTGAATCTACCACAATCGCATTTAATAAACCTTTACCTCTTACTTCAGTAATAAGACCAGTTTCATTTGCCAATTCCTGCATCGAATTTCTAAAAATATTACCTAAATAAGCTGCATTTGCTGCTAAATTCTCATCTTTTACCACTTGTAACGCTTCCATTGCTACGGCACAAGCCAATGGATTACCTCCGTAGGTAGAACCATGTTCTCCGGGTTTCAATGTGAGCATGATTTCGTCGTTCGCCAAGACAGCCGATACTGGCAACACCCCACCAGACAAAGCCTTGCCTAAAATCAAAATATCAGGCTTAACTCCTGCATAATCTATGGCAAGCATTTTACCTGTTCGAGCAATTCCAGTTTGGATTTCATCGGCAATGAACAGCACCTGATGATTTCGGCATAATGCTGCCACTTCCGACAAATATGAATCAGCGGGTACAAGTACCCCAGCCTCCCCTTGAATCGGCTCTAAAATTACTCCAGCAATATTTTTATCCCTCTCCAATAAAGCCGCTAATGCTTGACTATCATTATAAGGAACAATCTCAATGCCTGGCAAAAAAGGTCCAAAACCATTGGTAGCAGCAGGGTCAGTCGAAGCCGAAACAACTCCAAGCGTTCTTCCATGAAAATTACCTTGAGCAAATATAATTTTCGCCTGATTTTCAGGCAAACCCTTTACTTTGTATGCCCATTTTCTACAAAGCTTCAATGCTGTTTCTACTGCTTCTACACCCGTATTCATCGGTAGGACTTTATCAAAACCAAAATAATTCGTGATGTATTCTTCATAAATCCCTAAAACAGAATTATAAAATGCCCTTGAAGTCAATGTCAGTTTTTGAGCTTGTTCTGTTAAAGCACGAATGATTCTTGGATGGCAATGCCCTTGATTGACAGCAGAATAGGCAGACAAAAAATCGTAATATCGTTTTTGATTAATATCCCAAAGATAAACCCCCTCACCTCTTTCTAATACCGCATCGATAGGATGATAATTATGAGCCCCGTACTTATCTTCCAAAGCTATCAATTGTAACGCATCTAATGTTTCTACCATTTTGAATAAAAAATTTATATTCAAAAATGTCATTTTTCATATTTATATACAAAATAATTGTTGAATATTTTATTATTTATAAATATTAAGTTAATTTTATTAAAAATACAATAATTAAAAGTCAAAATGAAAACTCAAACTATTTTAGACGAATACGATATTCAAATTTTACAACAATTGGAAAAAGACGGAAGAAAAGCATATTCTGAAATTGCTAAAATACTTGATATTTCAAATACGATGGTACATCAACGAGTATCTCGAATGAAAAAACTTGGAATTTTGAAAGGGGCAGGTATTATTTTAGATGAACGAAAATTAGGCTACGAATGGAGTGCATTCACGGGATTGGTCTTGAAAGAAGATTCGGATTCTAAACTAATTATAGAAGAGCTAAAAAAAATTCCAGAAGTAACAGAATGTTATTATATCACTGGTCAATACACACTTTACATACGAATTGTTGCCAAATCGAGTGAACACATGAAAAGTGTGATTTATGATAAAATTGACCATATTTCTGGAATTTTAAAAACAGAATCGATGATAGATTTCGGAGCAGCTTTCAAACGAAATGTCAGTGTTGAATTGTAAATCCCCGATTCCAAATAATATTCTTCAAAAGTGTTCGAATATGCTATTTGTTTCCTATCAAACCAAATATTATTTTTGTATCATTCATTCATTTCATCAAACAACTTGCCATTGTGAATTACCAACAATGTAACAAGCATAATCGTACCTTTCATGTCAAAAATTTATTTGGATAATGCAGCAACAACCCGCTTAGATGCAGCGGTATTGGAGGCAATGCTTCCTTATTTAACAGAAAATTTCGGAAATCCATCGTCCATACACTCCCATGGCAGACAAGTCCGTAATGCCATTGAAAAAGCCCGAAAAACCGTAGCGGGGTTAATCAATGCTTCTCCTTCCGAAATATTCTTCACCTCTGGTGGTACAGAAGCCGACAATACAGCCATTCATGGGAGTATTTATGCTTTGGGATTAAAGCATGCCATTACGTCACGTACCGAGCATCATGCAGTTTTGCATACTTTAGAGCATTTGGCACATACAGGTATTATCCAATTGAGCTACGTAAAGCTTGATAATAAAGGACACGTTGATTTGGAGGATTTAGATAGATTGTTGCAAAATAATCCAAGAAGCCTTGTTTCGTTGATGCATGGAAATAATGAAATTGGAAATTTAAGCGACATCCATGAGATAGCCAAGATTTGCAAAAAACATAATGCTATTTTCCATTCAGATACAGTACAAACGATGGGGCATTATAAACACGACATGCAAGCTTGTGCAGTTGATTTTATTATAGGTGCGGCACACAAATTCCATGGGCCTAAAGGAGTAGGTTTTTTATATATCAATTCAGAAAATAAAATACCTCCATTTGTACATGGTGGCTCGCAAGAAAGAAATATGCGAGGCGGAACAGAAAATGTGTATGGCATTATTGGTCTGGCTAAAGCCTTAGAAATTTCGTATCAAGAAATGGACAAGCATCGTAGCCATATTGAACTACTAAAAAAACACATGATTGAAAGTCTAAAAAATTCGATTCCGGGTGTTGAGTTCAATGGAGATTCTGCTAATATCGACAAAAGTCTATATACAGTTTTAAACGTCAGTTTACCTCCAAGTGACGACAATGAAATGTTATTATTTAATTTAGATATTAAAGGCATTTCTTGTTCGGGAGGTAGTGCTTGTACGAGTGGTACAGAAGTAGGCTCGCATGTATTAGCCGCTTTAGGAGTAGATAACAGCAGAGGAAACGTTCGTTTTTCGTTCGGAAAATACAACACCATAGCTGAAATAGATAGCGTGATTGAGGCATTGAAAAGTTTATAATAACAGATAGCTATTAGCACAAAAAAGGCTACCAAATTGGTAGCCTTTTTCTATGATAAAATTTCTAAATCTTAGTTAAAGATATAACGAAGACCTATTTGAGCTTGCCATCTTGAACCAATTCCTTTTGACTCAAAGAACGAGCTGTCTAAAGCTTTTGTACCAACAGATGTTCTTGTTTGATCTACATTCGGGAAAGTAAACAAAGGATTTTTGTCCTTATCGTATCCTGAATAGGTAATCAATGCACTTCTATTGATTCCACGATAAACTCCCCATTTTGAATTAATCATGTTACCGAAATTGAAAATATCCGCACTCAATTGGATTGTATTTCTCTTTCCTTTCACATTCACATAAAAATCTTGTTTGATGCTCAAATCTAACTGACCTCTTGAAGGAGTTACAGCACCATTTCTTTCTGCATACTGACCTCTTCTCGAGTTCAAATAGGCATCTTGCTTGATATAATTATCTAAATTTGTCCATTGTTGAGCTGCTGTCAATGTTTCTGAACCAACTTTGATATCAACTAATTTAATATCACTTGCTGATTTAGGTATAAAAATCAAATCATTACCAGCACCACCAGAACCATCACCGTTCATATCACCTGAATAAGTATAAGAGAATGGGTTTCCTGTTTGATATTCATAGAATAAACCAACTGTAGTCTTCATTGCTTTCAAATATTCCTTGCTGTAAGTCAAACCAGCAATAAAACGATCTTTTACTAAGAAGTTTGAGTTAGCTAGTACAACTGCATTTGGGTCTCCCGATACAAAACGATCTCTCCAAATTGATTGAGCGATAGATCCACCATCATTTACAGATTTTGCATCTGAACGAGTATAGGCAACAGAAGCAAAGAAATTATTGCTGAAAGATTTTTCCAATTTAGCTGTTACGAAGTAGCTATACCCTTGGTTAGTATTTTTCATCAAGATTGCATCAGAAATATTAGAATAAATTCTATTTGCATTTGATGTCTTTCCAGTTTCACTGTTTACATTATAGAAAATCGGACGATTATCAGCACCTGCAGCCGCTACAGTTGAATTTGGAAGGTTTACATTTTGGTGATAAACCGCATTCAAATCTTTTGTATAAGCTCCCTCTAAAGTAGCTACGATACCAGCTGGTAATTGAAAATCTACTGCTAAGTTTGTTCTCCAAATTTGTGGGAATTTGAAATTATCGGCGGTTACTGCTAAGTTATAATTTGCGTTAGCAGCAGCCCCAACAGGACGGTATGCATTCACATCTGCTGAGAAAGGACGATCTTTTGGGTTATTGCTTGAAGTACTTCCAAATAATAGCCCATTGTTCGATGCTTGATTAGAGATCCATACAAATGGAACACGTCCGGTGAAAATACCTGAACCTCCACGAATTTGTATTTTCTTGTCACCATTTACATCATAATTGAAACCAACTCTTGGAGACCACATCAATTGTGTTTTTTGTACTTGGCTTGTGTTGATTTTGATACCATCACGGAAGCTCAATGCCGAAGCTGCTGTATTTTCAGCAATGTCTGCATTAATTACTGGCATATCTATTCTTAAACCATAAGTCAAGTTAAACTTAGAAGAAACTTCATATTTATCTTGACCATATAGTCCAAATTGTGCGGCTTTAATATACGCAAAAGGAAACTCTCCTGTAGGTAAAGCAGAGTATTGGATACGATATTGTAAGGCGTTAGATACTCCACTATTAGCACTTGCATAAAAATCATCCAAAGAGTTGAATTGGAAACCACCATAATAATTCGGAGCGAAACCATTCTTGAATGAATAAAACTCATTATAAGTTCCAAAGCTATATGAATGTTTTCCTTTGAAAATATCAATATTATCAGAAATTTGGAATACATCTGTATTTAGCAAATTGTTAGCAGAAAATGGCTCATAACCAAACGCAGTATAAGCTTGACCACTTCCATTACCAATATCAACTGTCGGGAATGGTGTGGTATTTCCTAGTGGAGTTTCTCTGAAATCACGGAAACCAGTATAACCAATTTGGAATTTATTAGAAATATTTCCACCAAATGTACTATTCAATTCGGCAATAACAGAATTTAAATTATTATTAATTCTGTAGAATGAGCTTAGGAAAGGAAGTACATTCAGACCAGGAGCACGACCTCCTGACAATGAACCTGAGCTACTTGCAGGCAAATCTCTCAATGATTTCAACAAATTATATTTAACAGCAAGTTTGTGATTGTTTGACAAGTTTACGTCAATTCTTGCATTAATTTTGTCTGAGTTACTCAATAGTTTATAACCTTCGTAAGGACCTGGATTGTAGTTATATTTACTAATTAAGAAATCAGATAATTTATCCAAATCCGCTTTCGATACATTCGACTGATTACCACCTAAGGAAGAGCCTTTTGCCGAGAAAGTACTACCTGGATCATTTCTTCTTTCTTGCTCTGCACTAACAAAGAAGAAAACTTTATCTTTTATGATTGGACCACCAATTCTGAAACCAGAGTTTCTAACAGAGAATTTCTGAGCAACAGGATCTAATTCACTTTTTTCTCCCATTACATTTTTTCCTACATAACTCAAATTACGACCAAAGTTGTAAATTGAACCTCTAAATTCGTTATCTCCAGATTTAGTAACCAAGTTTACACCAGCACCAGTAAAACTTCCTTCTCTTACGTCATAAGGAGCAATATTTACCGAAATTTGTTCGATAGCATCTAATGAAATAGGTTGTGCATTAGTCTGTCCACCTACTGCACCTGACAATCCAAACGCATTATTAAACGCAGCACCATCTACAGTAATATTGTTGTAGTTTGAGCTTCTTCCACCAAAACTTGGAGCACCATTAAAAGTATTTGAGCTTCCTTGTGGAGTTAAACGTGTAATATCGTTGAATGAACGAGAAAGTGTTGGAAGAGCCTGAATTTGCTCTTTTACTACACCCGTAGCAGCTCCAGTTCTGTCTGAACTAAAAATACTACTTTTATCAGCTTTTACAACGACCTCATTTAGAGTAGTTCCTTCTTCGATTAACTTTAATTCAACATTTGCAGGTGAACCTAAGTTAGCTATAACTCCATCTTGGATAGCCTCTTTGTACCCGATAAATGTAGCACTTAATTTATAAGGTCCTCCAACACGAACAGCGGGAAAAAAGTATTTTCCAGCGTTGTTTGATACTGTTCCATATTTTGTACCCGATGGTACGTGGATAGCAACAATAGTCGCCCCTGGCAATGTTTCACCTTTGCTACCTATCACAGTTCCGTTGATGGAAGCCGTAGATAAACCCTGAGCAAAGCCTTGAAAAGCCATAAAAAATCCTACAAGTAGCCCCAAAGCTCCTTGCAAAAAAGTAGATTTTCGCATCATGTTTTTGTTAAGTTTTAAATTGTTTGAAGTAAATCGCATTAAATGGTGTTTGTTAATTTTAATACAAAGTTCTACATTTTTTTTCCTAAATAAAATAGGCAATTCATTTATTAAAATATACAATTGCTTGATTTATAGGAATTTATAAAAAAAATAATGAAAATTGTCAATATAATTCAATTTTAAAGCATTAAGAAATTGTTACGAAACTTAAACAAGCTCTCAAGCTCCCATAATTTGATGCCCCATTTTATCTCTTTTGGTTTGGAGATATAATTCATTGTGGGGATTTGCTTTGATTTCAATCGGAATATTCTCTATAATTTCCAAACCGTATCCCATCAAACCTGCACGCTTTTTTGGATTATTTGAAATCAACTTGATTTTGGAAATCCCTAAATTTCTTAGAATTTGGGCACCTACTCCGTAATCTCTTTCATCCATTTTAAAACCTAATTCCAAATTTGCTTCTACGGTATCTCTTCCCAATTCTTGCAATTTGTAGGCTTTTAGTTTATTCAATAAACCTATTCCTCGTCCTTCTTGATTCATGTATAAAATCACTCCTTTTCCTTCTTTTTCTACCATTTCCATGGCTGCATGAAGTTGAGGTCCACAATCGCATCGACAAGAACCAAAGATATCGCCTGTCACACAAGACGAGTGTACTCTTACCATAATTGGCTCATTTTCTTCCCACTTCCCTTTGACCAATGCCAAATGCAGTTGCTCGTTGTCTAATTGTCTGAAGGCTACCAACTCAAAGCTACCCCATTCGGTAGGCATATTTACTCCGATTTCTCTTTTAATAAGCGTTTCTTTGCTAAGCCTATATTCGATTAGGTCTTTGATACTTACAATTTTTAGGTCGAATTTTTGAGCGATTTCAAGCAATTGTGGCAAACGAGCCATTGTTCCATCTTCGTTCAAAATCTCAATCAATACACCTGCTGGTTTTAAACCTGCCAACAATGCCAAATCAATAGCGGCTTCGGTATGCCCTGATCTTCTCAAAACACCGCCATCTGCTGCACGCAAAGGAAAAATATGTCCGGGTCTTCCTAAATCTTCAGGTTTTGTTGATTCATTGACCAATGCTTGAATCGTTTTGGCACGGTCGCCCGCAGAAATTCCGGTCGTACAACCATTTCCAAGTAAATCTACCGAAATTGTAAAAGCTGTTTCGTATTGAGCAGTATTTGTACCAACCATCATTTCCAAATTCAACTCTTCGCAACGGCTTTTGGTGAGTGGCACACACATCAAACCCCTACCCTCTTTGACCATAAAATTCACCATTTCGGGTGTTGTCAATTCAGCAGCACAAATAAAGTCTCCCTCATTTTCTCGGTCTTCATCATCTACAACAATGATAATTTTACCATTGCGAATCTCCTCGATTGCCTCCTCAATTGTATGTAATTTCATCTAAATTCTATTGTAAATTTGATATTATACTAATCTGCTCATTTATGATAAAGATAACATTCAATGAGCAGAATAAGTTTTAAAAAATAAAAAGAGGTGAATCCCTCCTTTTATTTTTTATGAAACTCACGATGAGCCACCTCTTCAAAAAGACGCTCTTTCGGTAAATTTTTAAAATATTCATAAGTAATTTTCAAGCCTTCTGCTCGACTTACTTTCGGCTCCCAGCCTAATATCTCTTTGGCTTTAGTAATATCTGGCTGACGTTGCTTTGGATCATCTTTAGGTAATGGCTTATGAACAATTTTTTGGTCAGTACCTGTCAGTTTGATAATTTCTTGAGCAAATTCGTTCATTGTAATTTCGGCTGGATTACCCACATTTACTGGATAAGGATAATCCGATAACAATAAACGATAAATACCTTCTACCAAATCATCTACATAGCAAAACGAACGGGTTTGCGTACCATCACCAAAGATTGTCAAATCTTCACCTCTTAAAGCTTGACCAATAAAAGCAGGAAGTACACGTCCATCATTCAATCGCATTCTTGGACCATAAGTGTTGAATATTCTAACGATTCTTGTTTCAACGCCATGGTAAGTATGATACGCCATCGTCATCGCCTCTTGAAATCTTTTTGCTTCATCATAGACTCCTCTCGGACCTACCGGATTGACGTGTCCCCAATATTCTTCAGTTTGTGGGTGTACTTGCGGGTCTCCATAAACTTCTGAAGTTGAAGCAATCAAAACACGGGCATTTTTCACACGAGCCAGACCTAAGCAATTATGAATTCCGAGAGAACCTACTTTTAGGGTTTGAATCGGGATTTTCAAATAATCTATCGGGCTTGCTGGAGAAGCAAAATGCAAAATATAATCTAACTCACCAGGTACGTGAATAAATTTACTCACATCATGGTGATAAAACTCAAAATTTGGATGTTTAAACAAATGCTCGATATTACGTAAATCGCCCGTGATTAAATTATCCATAGCAATTACATAATGACCTTCTTTGATAAATCTATCGCAAAGATGCGAGCCTAAGAAGCCAGCTCCACCTGTAATCAAAACTCTTTTCATATTTTAATAAATTTAAGATAAACGAATGAATTATTTGATAGTTTCACGTCCAACACTAAAATAAGTGTATCCTAACTCACGCATATCTTTTAATTCGTACAAATTTCTACCATCAAAAATCACCTTATTTTTTAGATTAGCTTCCATTTGTTCAAAATCTGGAGTTCTAAATTCAGGCCATTCGGTCATAATCATCAATGCATCTGCCCCTTCTAATGCCTCATAAGGATTTTTAGCATACTTCACTTTTTTGCCTACTACCCCTCTGATATTTTCCATTGCTTCTGGGTCATACACAACCACTTTGGCACCTGCTTTTCTCAACTCTTTAATATTATACAGAGCTGGAGCTTCACGAATATCATCCGTATGAGGTTTGAAAGCCAATCCCCACAAAGCAATAGTTTTTCCTTTCAAATCTCCGCCGAAATGCTCCTTGACATAAGGCATCATTTTGGTTTTTTGTTTTTCGTTGACCTTCATCACCGATTTCAAAATCTTGAAATCGTAATTATGTTCGATGGCTGTTTTTTCCAAAGCTTGAACATCTTTCGGGAAACAACTACCACCATAGCCGATACCTGCAAATAAGAAACGTTTTCCAATACGAGTATCAGTTCCAATTCCTTTACGAATATCATCCACATTTGCCCCTGCTTTTTCACATAAATTAGCAATTTCATTCATAAATGTGATTTTCATTGCTAAAAAGGCATTGGCTGCATATTTGGTCATTTCTGCCGAACGCTCATCCATGAAAATAATTGGATTTCCTTGACGCACCAACGGGGCGTACAATTTTTCCATTACTTTTTTTGCCTTTTCAGATTTAGTACCAATTACTACCCTATCAGGCTTCATGAAATCTTCTACCGCTACTCCCTCTCTCAAAAATTCAGGATTAGAAACTACATCAAATTCTACTTTAGCATTTGCTGCAATACGGGCATGTACTTTTTCGGCAGTTCCAACCGGAACAGTACTTTTGTCGATAATAACCGTATAGTTTTCCAATATTGGTCCTAAATCACTAGCAACTCCTAAAATATATTTTAAATCGGCAGAACCATCTTCACCTGGAGGTGTAGGAAGAGCCAAGAAAATTACTTGGGCATCTTTAATTCCTTCTGCCAAATTTGTTGTAAATCTCAATCTGCCTTCTTTAGTATTACGCTCAAAAAGAACGTCTAAACCTGGCTCGTAAATAGTTAATTTTCCTTTTCTTAATTTTTCAACTTTTCTTTCATCAATATCTACACAACAAACTTGATTTCCTGTTTCGGCAAAGCAAGTCCCTGTTACAAGTCCTACATATCCGGTTCCGACTACTGCTATTTTCATATTTTCAGATGACATTTATAATGTTTTAGTAACGAGTTAAAATATCGAAGTATCTAATAATTTCTCTATTGAAAAATTGTTTTTCGATTAACAATACAAATGTATGACTTTTTATAGAAACCTTCATTTGATGTTAAAGCATTTTTTTGAAATATTTTTCATAAAATACCCACTTAAAGAAACATTCATCTCATTAAGTGGGTATTTTGTGAGTTGAAAAGTGCATTTTTAAATAAAAAGCAAATAGTAAAAAATCAAGAAACCGCTTTTTTATTTCTTCAAAAAAAGAATTAAAATATCCAGAAAAGGCAATTTGGGATTTGCAACTATCAATGATATTTTCGTAAATTCAAGCTTTATTTTAATTTAACCTTAAAATATATATATAAAATTGAATAGAAGAGATGCCATACAAAGAGTTGCCTTCCTGATGGGAGGAGCTTTGTCTGCCCCTACCATGATTGCCATGCTAGATAGCTGCCAGTCTAAAACAGCCTCTGAAGCTAGTGGCTCATTCGCATTGACCAGCGATTTTAAAAATTTGGTAGCTGAGATTGCGGAAATTATTATTCCGAAAACAAGTACTCCAGGAGCAAAAGAGGCTGGTGTTGGACCTTTTGTAGAAATGATGCTCAAAGATTGTTATTCGGCAGCTCAACAAGCTCATTTTTTGAAAGGCTTAGAAGATTTGGAAGATGCGTCTAAAGAAGTAAACGGTGGAAAAAGATTCTTAGAAAGTACACTAGAACAACAAATTGCTCTGTTGAAAAAATTTGAAGTTTTGGCAAATGAAGAGGCAAAGAAAAACGAAGCATCTAAAAAAATTGTAGATAATGAAACGGGTTTGGCTAAAGATACCAAAGGAAAAACAGAAGAGCCTCCTGTTCCTTTCTTCAAAATCATGAAAGAATTGACACTTTTGGGCTATTTCACTTCTGAAATCGGTTGCAAACAAGCATTGGCTTATGTAGAAATTCCGGGAAGATACGAAGGCTGTGTCAAGATGACTCCAGGACAAAAAGCGTGGGCTCTTTGACAGACATTTTATTTATTATCTTAAAATTATTCGTTCATTACCGAAAATATATTAATAGAGTCGGAATGAGAAGAATACCTAAAATCTATTCAAATCGAGATGAATATTCAAGGCAAAGTAAAAGAACAAATGACCTATGACGCAATTGTTGTAGGCTCAGGAATATCGGGCGGTTGGGCCGCAAAAGAATTGACTGAAAAAGGTCTAAAAGTTTTGATGTTGGAACGTGGACGTGAAATTAAGCACGTAGAAGGTTATGAAAATGCGATGAAAAACCCTTGGGATTTTCCGCATAGAGGAAACATGGACAATGTGGCAAGAGAACAATATTGGGCTAGCCTCAGAACTGGATATACTGGTCGAGAAGAACATCGTAATATGTTTGAAAACGACAAAGAAAATCCATATTTAGAGAAGCGAGGCTTTGATTGGATTCGTGGTTACCATTTGGGTGGGCGTTCGTTAATGTGGGGTCGTCAAAGCTATCGTTGGAATGAAAGAGATTTCACAGCAAATCTTGAAGACGGACATGGCATCGATTGGCCTATTCGCTACAAAGATTTAGCACCTTGGTATAGCTATGTAGAAAATTTTATCGGCGTAAGTGGTACTAAAGAGGGTTTAGACGTACTTCCTGATGGTGTTTTTCAACCAGGTATGGATATGAATTGTGTAGAAAAAGAATTCAAATCTGTAGTTGGTAAAAAATTCGGTGGTCGTGCCGTTACAATCGGACGTACAGCTCACTTAACAGCCCCTACAAAAATCCAAACAGATTTGGGTCGCTCTTCGTGCCAATTCCGTAATGCTTGTATGAGAGGTTGTCCTTATGGCGGTTATTTCAGTACTCAATCAGCTACTTTGCCAGCTGCCAATAAAACTGGAAATTTAACTTTAATTACAGATAAAATTGTACATCAAGTAATTTTTGATGACGAAAAAGGAAAAGCAGTTGGGGTAAAAGCCATCGACCAAAATACAAAAGAAGAATTTGAATATTTCTCAAAAATCATCTTCTTGAATGCATCTGCTATCAACTCGGCATGGATTATGATGCAATCAAAATCGAAAACACACCCGAACGGACTCGGAAATGAATCTGACCAATTGGGTAGAAATATCATGGATCACCACCTATCAGTAGGTGCGTCTGGTACTTACGAAGGCATGGAAGATATGTATTACTACGGAAGACGTGCCAATGGTATTTATATTCCTCGCTTTACTAACTGGGGTAATGATAAAAAACGAGATTTTGTAAGAGGTTTCGGATATCAAGGTGGTGCAAGCCGTTCTGCTTGGGGAAGAGGTAACGGAATGGATGGCTTTGGTGCAGATTTCAAAGAAGCGATGACACAAGTCGGGCCATGGTCTTTCAATATCGGAGGTTTTGGAGAAACATTACCTGATGAAAATAACCGCTTCACACTTTCGGACAAAAAAGATAAATGGGGCTTGCCAGTAGTAGAATTTGATGCAGCTTGGGGAGAAAATGCTTTGAAAATGCGTATCACCATGATGAATGAGGCGGCAGAAATGTTGGAAGCAGCGGGGATGAAAAACATCACCCCTTACAATAACTTAACACCAAACCCTGGTATTGGTATCCATGAAATGGGAACTGCCCGTATGGGAAAAGACCCTAAAACTTCAGTATTGAATGGATTCAATCAAGTTTGGGGAGCTTCAAATGTATTCGTAACCGATGGAGCTGCTATGACTTCAGCTTCTTGTGTGAACCCTTCATTGACATATATGGCACTAACAGCACGAGCAGCGAATCATGCCGTAGAAGAATTGAAGAAAATGAATCTTTAATAGTCATTTCACTTTGAAAAGGCGGACTTTATAAAGTTCGCCTTTTTTATTTATCTATTAAAAATGAATACCTACAAAATAGAAATTCGGGAGCTTTATGCAAAAACGATTGAAATAGAAGCTAATTCTATTGATGAAGCTCTTGAAAAAGCCCAGCAAGATTATCAATTAAAAAATATAAAACTTGATTATGTTGCTACAGAAATTGATGAATACTCGGATGATTGTACCTCTTGTATAACGCCGTTCGATAATTAATCCGAAATAGTCATCTTGGAAATGGTTAAAATTATTATATTTAATCAAAATTACAAATAGATAAAATGCTTATTATTGATGCACATTTAGATATTGCCATGAATGCCATCGAGTGGAATCGAGATTATCGGCAGACCATCGAGCAAATTAGAGCGAGAGAGTTCGGCATGCAAGACAAGCCAGACCGTGCCAAAGGAACGGTATCACTTCCAGAACTACGTAAAGGAGAAATCGGGTTGATAGTGGCTACACAAATTGCACGGTATGTTTCCCCCGATAACCCTCTACCAGGTTATCATTCTCCTGAAATTGCTTGGGGCATCACACAAGCTCAATTGGCTTGGTATCGAGCTATGGAAGATTTAGGAGAGATGGTGCAAATTACTAATTATCAATCTCTTACAGATCATTTATCACTCTGGAATAACAAAAAAATTCCTAATGAACAAAAACCAATAGGGTATATTTTAAGCTTAGAAGGAGCAGATTCCTTCATCAATTTATCCTATCTCGAGAAAGCGTATTCCTATGGATTACGTGCATGTGGACCTGCACACTACGGGCCAGGAAGATATGCCGCTGGAACCAGTATGACAGACGGGTTTAGTCGCATAGGTAAAGAATTATTGAAAGAAATGGACAAGCTAAATATGATTTTAGATGTCACCCATCTCACAGACAAAGGCTTTGCAGAAGCCATGGATTTATTCCACGGAAATATTTGGGCGAGCCACCACAATTGTCGGGCTTTGGTCGATTATCAAAGACAATTGACTGACGAACAAATAAAAATATTAATCGAGAGAAATGCTGTCATCGGAGGTGTTTTAGATGCTTGGATGCTTATTCCTAATTGGACACGAGGAAAGGATACTCCCCAAGAGAGAAAGCTCACTTTAGAAAAACTCATCGACCATTACGACCATATTTGCCAAATCGCTGGAAATGCTAATCACATTGCCATAGGAAGTGATTTGGATGGATGTTTTGGTATCGAACAAACACCCTGTGACTTAAATACCATTGCTGATTTACAAAAATTAGAGGTTTTACTGCAAAAAAGAGGTTATTCTACCGAAGACATTCAAAAAGTTTTTCATGGAAATTGGCTTAGATTCCTCGAAAATGCTTGGAAATAAGTTATTAGATAGACAAATATCTTCGATTTGCCATAATTTATGATTGTTTAGTCTTATTTCAAGAAAAAAATAGAAAGAAAAATAACGATATTTAGTAAATTTGAATTCATTAATTATTCAACCAAAAAAAGATGGAAAACAAATCAACATCGACAAGAAGAAACTTCCTCAAAAGCTCTGCCTTAGCTGCTGGCGGATTTTTTATTGTGCCAAGACACGTTTTGGGAAAAGGATATCTCGCCCCAAGTGACAAACTGAACATAGCCTCTATCGGTGCGGGAGGTAAAGGCTCTTCCGACATCATTAATGCCTATAACATGGGAGCAAACAATGTTGTAGCCCTGTGCGACGTAGATATGGCGAGATGTAAACCAACTATCGACAAATTCCCAAATGCCAAAAGATATAAAGATTTTCGGGTGATGCTCGAAGAAATGAAAGGAGATATTGATGCTGTAACCATTTCTACTCCCGACCACCAACACGCAGTGGCCGCTATGGCTGCCATGCAGATGGGTAAGCATGTCTATGTCCAAAAACCATTGACTCACGATATCTACGAAGCAAGGATTCTGACAGAAGCTGCTCGCAAGTATAAGGTAGTGACTCAAATGGGAAATCAAGGTGCGTCTAACCCTACTCAAAAAGTAATGATGGATTGGCTTGATAAAGGGCTAATCGGAAAGGTAAGCGACGTACACATTTGGACAAACAGACCTGTATGGCCGCAAGGAAATCCAGTACCAACAGACAAACCAAAGCTCATCGATTCTATGGACGAAAAAGATTGGGATTTGTGGGTAGGTACAGCATCTTGGGTTGATTATCATCCATTATACCATCCATTCAAATGGAGAGGTTGGTGGAATTTCGGTACTGGTGCATTAGGAGATATGGGTTGCCACCTAATTGACCCCGCTTTCCGAGTATTAGGATTAGGATACCCTACTGAAGTAGAATGTAGCGTCGGACAAGTATTTTTGAAAGATTGGACACCAGAATACAACCCTGAAGGCTGCCCGCCTTCGTCGAGTGTACAAATCAAATTCCCGGCAACAAAAAGAAATAATTCACCTGTCACGATGTATTGGACAGATGGTGGCATTCGTCCTTTCCACCCAGAATGGATTCCAGCAAATGAACCATTGGCAGAGGCAGATAGTAGTAATGGAGTAATTATGATTGGAACTAAGGGAGTTATGACCTGTGGTACTTATGGAAATACTCCAAAAATTTACTTAAAAACTGGCGAAAAAATAGAAATGCCTGCTCCTGACCCGAACTTCAAGGCTCTTCCTGAACACGGACACCAAGCGTCTTGGACTGAGGCATGTAAAGCTGGATTCAATAGCAACCAACACAAAGCTCTATCTTCTTCTTTTGACTATTCAGGCCCATTGACAGAAACTGTCTTGATGGGAAATTTAGCAATCAGAAGCTATATGTTGCGTAAATCTAACGGTAAAAATGGCTTCAATTACGATGGTCGTAAAAAATTAATTTGGGACGGCGTAAATATGAAAATTACTAATTTTGATGAAGCAAATCAATTTGTGTCTCGCCAATATCGTGAAGGCTGGAAATTAGTATAAAAAAACTAAAAGGTGTGCTAAAATTTTAGCACACCTTTTTATCTTATAATTGCACTAATCGCTCAAAATCTTTTACCTTAGTTAAATAAATATAATCTGCCAATAAAGCATTGGTATTTTCAATCAAGCGATGTCCTTCTATAAAAGGCACTACTAAAGTCGTGATTCTTTCAAATTCGTAATCAGTCCCCATTTCTTTGTTATTAAACGCCTCAATTTCGGCTTTTGTCATTTCGAGTTCACATGCAAACAAATAAATTGCTTCGTCGCTTGTCCCGGTAGAAGGAAAAGTTCTTTTTCCCGATGTCAAATCCCATAATTGATTTTCAGTAACCTCTAATCCTGTTTCTTCCTTCACCTCTTGAATGGCAATTTCAACTGGACTTTTAGTACCATCAACCATACCCGCTGGATGCTCGTAAGTAAATCCCCCCTCTGCAATTCTGCGTTGCTTCACCAATAACAGAAATTTCTCTTTGCTCACTTTATCAACCAAACAAATCAAAATACTTACAACCTCGCCTTTTAGAAAGCAAATTGGCGGAATTTTATCTCCTTCAGGAGTATCTGCATCAAGCATTAATAATGAAAATAGAACTTCTCCGTTGTAACGTCGTCGAGTGAAATGTTCTTCTATGTTATTTATTTGTAATCCATTTTTAAGCAAATTTGACTTCCAAAGCTTAAATTTATGAGCATCTTCCAATTTTTCCATTCTCTTTCAATTAATTTAATAGAATTTCGTTTTAATAATATTCAATTTTCCGTGCAACCAATTCTTGTTGTAATTCGTCCTTTATAGACATTTTTGCAAATTTCATAAAAAATGAAACATAGCACACTATATATTTTTTTATTTTTAGTCTTGGTAATGTCTTGCGATACAGTCAAAGACTTGCAGCCCAAGCAAAATCTGAACGAAATTATTCCAGAGGTTGTGGTACAATCCCTGAAAGCAAATTATCCCGAAGCTAAACAAATCCGTATGTTGGTGATGGAAAAATCAAAAATCTTCCAATCAGATTTTGATTACAAATCAGATAAAATGTCTGCTATTATCAATTATCAAGGCATTATCACAGAAATTTACAAAGAAAGCAACGAATCAATTTTGCCTGAAGGCTCTAAAATATATCTTCAAAATAATTATAAAGATTTTACTATTAATTCTGTAAAAGAACAAATCACCCAAGAATCGAATACATTAGGCTTTAGGGTAATGGTAAAAAACGAAAAAGGTACTAATACTGATTTGTTTTTTGATAAAACCGGAACTATTACTTTCCAAGTTGCTGATGAAAGAAATATGCCTTTCAATACCCCTCCACCAAGAGTTTTCTTTATTCCTGTAAATGAAATTCCAAACAGTATCCATGAGGCATTGAAACAAAAACATGGTGATTTTGAATGGGTTAAAACAGGAGCAATCATACAAAATGATACTAAAAACTACTTAGTTTTGGTAGCAAAAGATTTGGTTAGCTATGATTATCTCTTTGATGAAAAAGCAAATGTACTGAGAAAAAATACCTTTGGAATAAATGCCCCTCCCAACCTGATAGAGGATAAAAATTTGAATTTCAATGAATTAAATTCTAATATTTTAAACTATTTAAACAAAGAATTGAAAGGATGGAAATTTGAAAAAGGTATTGTTTTCTATCAAAATGAAAAAATTCAAGGCTACAATATCATTGTTACTTATATAGGCAAACAATATGCTTTGCTTTTCGATGATTCTGGGAATTATGTCCGAACCGAACAAT
>JACCEC011313546.1_pt1 | contig 28402 bp, 30 predicted proteins | sample 7450121 | NCBI WGS metagenome assembly JACCEC01 (sample SAMN15323455, study PRJNA562643) | freshwater metagenome | isolation source: river surface water | place: USA:Blue River Watershed | collected 2017-08-18 | reverse complement strand
CCATCATCTTCATTTTTTTCAAAATAGAAATGTCGAATCATTTTATATTGATTTCCGTTTTGTAAATCTTCATGTTGGAAGATGGTAAGGAATGAACTAAAGATGTTATGATTGAGAGTAAATTGTATGTTCATTTCGATATCTTTTATGAATTTGGAAATGGTTTTTTCGAGATTTTGAGTTTTGGTTTGATGTTTTCTGATATGTTTAATGATTGAATCGATTTTCATTTCTATTCATCTCTGTTCTTATTTTTTAATTTTTCATAAAAAATAAAACTTATTATTTAAAAAGAAATATAATGAGAGAGAGATTGGTTCCAATCTTTTTTAATCTTCATATTTAATTGGTTTTCTTAAATCATCATGTGGAATAACTTGGAAATTGGCAGAATTAGCTGGTTGCATATTCATGACACCAGAACTATATAAAGAGAATTGACTTTCTAAAGAATCATAACCAACAATTCCACCACCCATACTACCACCATTCATAGGCATTTCATTTTTGTATGTCCAAACAGGTGGTTGTTCAGTTGAGATTCTTCCAAAGGGACTTCTTGAGTCATTTGTATCATTGGATAGATTGGGGATAGGAGTGCTTTTCATGACAACATCGGAAGAAGTGCGTTCATTTGTGTAAACTTCTCTCTGAGAATCATTTGAATCGAAATTTTCTTTGATGGAAGATTCGAGTTGGTTTTCACTTAGATTATCGAATTCGATATTTCTTTTATAGAATTTTTGGACATCTAAGACATTTGATTCGAAATTGGGCACATTAACATTAGAGGTGAAAGAATTGGAAGGGAGAATGGGATAAACATTACGGTCTTCAAAAGATTTCATGGCTGATTCGGATGGTCCAACAGGTGTTTCTTTTTTGTTAATGAATGAGAGTAATTTCTTTTTGAAGTCTTCATCATTTTGTGCAGGAGAAGAATTGCTGTCTTGGAGGAAACGGAGTGATTGTTCATATTCCATTTTCTTTTGTTCTTCTTCTTTATTATCGGGGACACCAAGTTGACGACCAAAGTTTTCAATTTTCTTGGGTATTCCGATAATTTGATGATAGTCAATATTGCTTAAAAATATATGTAAAATGAAGAGTAAGATTAGAGCATTAAAAATAACATGATAATTCATATTTTATTTTATAAAATATATTCCTATAATTAAATGATAGAAAAAATATAAATGAAATTAAATTCGGATGATAGTTTTTAAAAAAAAGAATTATAAATAATAATATTGTTTATAATTTAAAAGTTCCAAATAAAAATGGAAATGTTTTTCTCTCAATCTAATCTTTCTATTTTTCTAAATGATTATAATTCTAATCTTAATCATCTTGAAAAATGTATTTCATATATTCCCCTCTTTATTTTCTTTTCACTTATTCATCGAGAACTTCATATTTATTTACCCGTTTTCCGTAAAAAAGATTTTGATTTTTTTATTCTTTTTTTTTCAGATGAAGCATTAAATAAAATAACATTTCTAAACAATCAAATTGTAAGGACAACAACTGAAAATAATATAGTGATTTCATTAAATGATGATGTAGAGAGGACTTATGAGAAATTAAATGTTCCTTATTTTTCCATTCGAACTATACATTCTTTTTTTAAAAGAAATCATGAAAAAGAAAAATTACTTTATCTTTCATTTCATCAACAAATTTACAGAAATCCTTATATTTTTACCACTTTTATACCAAATCAAATAAGTGAAGACTTTTATATGTATAATCCTGATGAAGATATTTATAGAGATATGAATGAACATTCATTTTATGGATATTGGAGGAAGGTGGATGGTGAGATGTTTGAGTTGGGTAGAGTTATAGAGGGAGCAGAAGAGATTTGGATAGATTCTAAAAGATTGGATTGGTTGGAGATGATAATGAAATTAAATACTTTGAGTGTTAAAAAAAAGAAAATATTTTATGAAGAAGAAAATGAGAAAGAGATGATAAAGAGAAGATTTCCAAATTCCGTTTTATGGATTTTCATTTCAAAAAAATCATTATAAAAAAAAATAAAGATTTAATATTAATATAAAAAAAGAAGAATCATGACATCAAATAGTGTTTCAGTTGATGAAGAAGAATTGTTATTACAACCAAGAGAGAAGATGATGCATTTGAAGATAGGTGTAATAGGGAAGATGTGTTCTGGTAAGACAACCTTATCAAATTTTATAAAAAATCATTTATTGAGAACATATGGGATTCAAATGGAATCTATGACATTTGCGGGTAAATTGTACGAATTGGCTTATGATTTGTTCGATATGGATAAGAAGAATAAGGATAGGAGATTATTGCAGATGATAGGTTCAAATATGAGAGCGATAGATAAGGATGTTTGGGTGAAGTATGTGATGAAGAAATCGAGAGATAAGGATGTGATGGTTGAAGATTGTCGTTATAGGAATGAATTTGAAGCATTGGTAAGAGAGGGATTTATAATGATAAAGATAAATATAGATGAGGATTATCATAAAGAGAGATTGATGAAGACATATCCGGAGACATATGAGAAACATATAGAAAATTTATATCATGCGAGTGAGATGGATATAGATGGTTTAGAGGAAGAGAAATGTGAGTTAGTATTAGATGCGAGAGATAATGAATTGAATTATGAGAAGACAGTTGAATTATTGGATAGGATAATAGGTGAAAATAAGATTATGGAATTGAGAGAAGAGAGGAGAAAGAAGGGTATTAATTCGGAATGGATAGGTCAATATGAATGGTCTTAGTGGTAAAATTCGTTTTGGAATCTGAGGATAGGTTCTTGAAAATTAACTTGACTTCCGAAGAAGAAGGCTTGTGGTCTTTTTTTTACAATAATTTCTTTAATATCATTAAAGTTCTTTTCTAAGAGTGACATGAGGAAGACAGCGACGAAAGCACAACTTCTTTGTGAACCAGCGAGACAATGAACTAAAATAGATTTACCATGAAAATATTCATGATAAATGAGTGGCAGGAGTTTTTTGGTGAGATTGTAGAAGGCTTCCATTTCGGAATCTTTAAGATTATCATCAATAGGGAGACGATAATATTTGATTGAATTAGCAGTTATCCAATTTTGGACTTCTTGGGGAGCTGATTCGATGGGACTAAGGAAAATAGGTTCAAAATGATTTTTGAGGTCTTTGGTGCAATTGATGATGACGGATATGTTAGCTTTTTTGATAAAGTCGGCATCATAGGATGAATCAGAACCACCTATAAATAAATTTGGAATAATTTCATTGGCAACTAATTGGCTCATTTCTTTAAGTTCAATTAATTTATTTATTTTAATAATTTTAAAAATTTGGCGCGCGTTAAATGAATATAAAGAAAAATAAACAGAATAGTAACAGAAAAGAATAAACAGAGATGTCAAAGTTTTCAAATCAAGTTGAAACCGAAGTTGAGGATTATTTAGAAGTTGATGACCCTATTCCTGGTCAAAACTTCGTGTGTCTTTCATTTGTCACACCTGAGAAAGTATTAAAGAAGAAGGAAGTTTTCAAGACATCAAAGTTTTTGGAACATATTTTCACAGATAATGAGAGACCAACACAAGATATTCGTGAGAAGTTGATGAGTGGTAATAAGGGTGAATTCAGTTATGAGAAGGTGAATGAGATGTATGAGGATTGGAAGTTTTCGAGAGAACAACAATTGGAAGAGGAATTCCATAGACTTCAAAATTTCCAAACAACAATTCAGGGTATTAAGGTTCGTGGTGTTTATAGTACTGAACAAGAGGCAAGAATGAGAGCAAAGAAGTTACATAGTCGTGATAAGAATTTCCATGTATTTGTTGCTCCAGTAGGATATTGGTTACCATATGAACCTGACCCAAATGCTGTTCAAGACCAAGAACATCAATTGGAAGAGTTGAATACATTAACGAAACAATATTTCAAGAATCAAGAAGGAAAGGATGAATTGTATCAACAAGTGAAACAACAAAAGTTGGAACAAGCAAGAAAGGAATTGGAAGAAAGAAAGAAGAGATTAGCTGAAGAGACAAAGACAGGTGTTAAAGTATCAACAGAAGAGGATATTAAGAATATTCAAGAATTAAGAAAGATTGTTGATGAGAGTGACAAGGCTTTCTATGAATCAGTTCAACAAGAATATGCTACAGCAAAGGGTAGTGAAGATGAGAATCAATCAGCATCAAATTCATTAAGTGGATTAGATAGTGAAGATCCATGGATTCAAAGAAAGAAGGAAGAGAAGAAGAATAGTGAGAATGGTGAAAGTTCGAGTTCGGCTTAGATAAGAAAAAAATCTTGAGAAAGAGTATAGAAATTAAAAGAGATGGATACTTTGGATATTGGTGAAATAGTTGTTCGTATATTGAAATATTTGATTGAGGGTTTAGCAGTTGGTATAGCTTGTTATTTTGTTTCAAAGAAATTATCATGGGATGAGATAATGATTATATCAATAACAGCATCAGCAACATTAGCAGTATTAGATTTATATAGTCCATCAATTAGTGGAGCTACTCGTTTAGGTGCTGGTTTAGGTTTAGGAACTCGTTTAATTGGATTAAATGTTGGAACAGGAGTTGGAATATTATAAATATAAATTTTTTTTGATTATGGAATATAAAGAATAAAGTATTTTTTATATTGGATAATAGTAGAAGATTGTGATGATGAAGATGAAGATAAAGATGTCAGATAAGAAAATGAGGGAGATTATAATAGGTATTTTGGTTATATTGGTTCCATTATATATATTATATTATTGTTTAAAGAATCGGATGGAGAATTTTGAAACGATGGATGGAAAGAAGAAAGTTTCGATGAAATTCCCACCAGCACCACCTACAACATTACCAACTGGTGTAGCAAGTGATTTAAAAACAACAATGAGGGGGAGTGATGATTTTGATGGTTCACCGAATGATGAGTTATTGAATCAATTGAATCCGAAGATGCCAGTACATAAAGTGGATGGTATGACAAAGAAACCGGATGATAAAAATAAATTATTAAATTTACAAATAAAGAAGGAATTGCAAAAGGGGACAAAAGATGATTTCAAAACAAAACAAGAAACACAACAGAAAACAACAGGAAATTTAAAGGGAAAATGTGGATTTTATCCGGAATGTCCAAGTGGTTATTATAGTTTAGGGATGATATCGGGGCAAAATATGCAATGTGGTAGTGGTTCAAGGGGTAATATAAAACCGGCTCGTTTAGTAGCAGAGATAGAGAATGGAATTATAAAGACAGTGAATGTGATGGATGGTGGAAGTGGATATAATCCTCAAAGAAAATATACACCGAAAATCATTGGAACAGGAAAGAATGCAAATTTGGAGGTTATTATAGATGATTCTGGAAGAGTTCAAGTTGTTAATGTTATTTCAGGAGGTACTGGATTTACAAATACACCAAAAGTGGTTATAGAAGATGGGAGTGAGAATAGTAATTCACAATGTAATTTTTGTTGTCGGGATTAATAAGATTAATAAGAGATATATTATAAAAAGAAATATTTTTTATAATTAGAGTTGAAGAGTTTAATATGGCATCTGTTCAAATACATTCCAATTATTTTATTTTATTAATTATTTTTCTTGTTATTCTTTTATATGTTATTGTCAATCAATATAAAGACAAATTCTGTCTCGAATGTATTTTCAAAAAAGAAGAATTCCAACAACAACAACAACAACAACAAGACCCATCCCAATATCTCAACATTAAACCCAATGTTCCCCTTGATTTTGGTCCCAATAATAGTATGATGGTAGCACCTTTACCTCCTGCATTGAAAAAGATGGATAAAGTTTATCCTCAAAATGATTATCCATATAAAGCTGATGGTTTTTATGACCAAGGATGGTATCCAAATCTTAAATTACCTTTCCAAGTTATTGGTGGAGGTTATCGTATGATTCCAACTTTAGGTGGTACACAAATCCCTATTATGAATCCTCCTCTTCCTATTGATATTAGTGACGATAACATTGCTCCAAATAATATTGAAGTGGTTAATCCGAATAAGAATTTACAACAAATTGGAGTGATATATAAGGTGTTTGGAACAAATAATGATATTTATCCTCTTTATCAAAGTCCTGCAAGAAGAAATATGAATCAATATAATTATTATACAAGAATGGGACCTTATGCTCTTCCTGTTCCAGTTGTTACAAAAAATAAAATAGACCAATTAGATACAAATGATGTTGTTTTCTTGAAGAATTTACCTGGAGCTTATAGAGTCACAATATATGACAATGATATTGGTTCATTTGTTTCAACATCATTCTAATTTAAAATAAATATTCTATAAATGAATAATCAGAAAATGGAATCAGAAAAAGGAGATAATCCATATTTTAAAAAGAATCTTGTTATTGAAAAAAATAATGAGAAAAAGATAATTATTATAAAAAAAATAGAAAAACAACAACAAAAATGGTATTATAAAGAAAGTTCAAGTTCAAGTTCCTCTCCCAATTAAATTCTAACAATTATTTATTGATAGAATTATATATAAATTTAAATTAATTAATTATCATCAATTATCATCAATTATCATCAATAATTCTTTTTGAATTATTTAAACCGGAAAAAGCTGGTGGTTTCCAATCCGTTTCAATCTTCTCTTCCTCCCCCTTTATTGATAATCCAACTAATTTCGCTAAAGCCGGATCCATCCTTGTCATTATTTCTGAAACATTTATATCTTCCTCTTCATCATCATCATCTTCTTCTTCGTCATCCTCATCACTATTCAACTCTGATTCACTTTTATTTTCTTTAAGTTCAATAATAGAATCAACATTTTGAATTTCATTTTGTATTTCGGCGATGAGAAGATTCGTTTTTCGTATTTCTTCCAACATTTTCTGTTTACGAATTTCGAGTTCGTCAAGGATTCTATAAAGAGTTCCTTGTAGATGTGTAAATGTATATGACATGTTTCTATATTTTATATTTCTATTTTTTTAACATGAAAAGGTTTGTATGCTTTTTCAATTTCTAAATTTTGACTATCATGAGGAATAATATAATCATCAACACTTCTCGCAGTTTTTTTAAGTCCAACATCTGGATTACGAATTTCACCATCTAAACCATAAACATCATTATTTTGACTAAATTCGGAATAATCATTGAAATTATAACCTAACATGGGACCAGTTGTTGAATTTAATGATTCAGCTAATTGGAATTCATTTGTATCAGTATTATATAATTTTTCGAAATAATCTTCTGCATTCATAGGAGGATGATAATAAGCTGGAGGAGGACATACTCCTTCTTCATATTCTAATTTTTTACCCATTTCAAGTTTTTCAAGATTCCTTAAATGATTATATGTTAATTGTTCTTTTTTGTCTTTGAAACACCATAACCAATTCACATAATCTTGCATAGTGAAATTAGGTGGATAATTCATAATAAAGATATTATAATCAATGGGAGACATGTCTTTGGGGTCAGCATAGTTTGTGACACCATAAGAGCAATCATTATTTCTTCCACGTTTTTGATGGGAATGATTTTTATAACAGACTTGTTGAGTTTGTTTGGAATCGGAAGGTGTCCAGTCGATTTGATTGGAAGAAGGTTGATTAGTAAATCCTTCAACTTTATTATATTCGTTTTGTTGTTCATAATATTCTTTGTCGAAACGATATTTTTTTTTATGAGGTAGTTGGGAAGTGACATCTTTGAAACGGGCATTTCCATTTTCATCTTCTTCTACATCCACAGTTTGAAAAATGATGACTTCGGATGAATCTGCTTTTTCATCTTTTGTGGTTTTTGTAGATTTGTTGTTTTGAAAGTTTTCCATAAAGATGGATTGAGAAGATTGTATTTGGTCAAAACGTTTATCAACCATACGGACTAAGATGAATCCGAAGATATAAGCAATGGCAACAGTAATAATGAAAATAAAGAGAACATCAAGGATGGAATTAGAACTGGAACTTGAACTGGATTGGAACATTGTTAATAAAATTGTTTTCTATAAAACTCCTATATTATAAATAGATTAATTTTCCTCAAGTATAAAAGTTGAAAAAAATAAAATTATCAATAAGTAGAAGATGTCTGACTTGCTCAATATTCAGATTCCAAATGATATTACTCTTAATAATGTCCTACAAGGGAAACCCTACCTCGTTAACATAGAAGGTTCTGTTAATATTTGTATGACTTTATGTGGACAAGATATTGAAGGATGTAATCAAGTTGAATTCATAAATATGAAAAATGCAAAATCCCTTTTAATAATGGAACCCAAACCCAATTCAGTTAGAAAATGTGGTATAAAATTAGCATTTGATTCCACATCAGACACAAGTATTGATACTGGATATGGGAATTATGTTTTGGAGAAATTATTTATATCAGTTCCAAGTTTCCATCGTTTAAATAAACAAATTTTCGATTTGGAAGTTTATCTTGTTTATTCATCTAAACAGAAAGATGGTTCAAAAATATATGTTGTAATGTGTTCACTTTATACAGGTGTTGATAGTGTTGCCCCATCTGATTGGAGATTTGTAACCTATAAATTGATGAATGAATTATTTGGTAATTTGGATAAAATACCAAATCCGAATCAAACAATGGGAATAGGAGCTCCACCAAATCCCATTGATGTTCAAAGTTTTATACCGAGAGAAGGATATAGGAACTTTTATGAATATACACATCCGAGAAATACGAAAGTGAATTTCCGTATATTTTCAACACCTATGTTTGTAAGTACTGCTGTTATTCGCAATTTACAATCTAAATTATTTTTTGGAAGTGATTACACAAATTTTAAATCAATGATTCAACAATCAACAAATCCTCCTTCTGGTCTATTTATCTTCTTCAGTCAAGATGTCACCAAAAATATAGATTCCGCTCTTGGTGGTAAATTATTGACTCCTGATACTTGTCCTCCTCCTGTTTCTACTCCTTCAAAACCCAAAACAGATATGAAAAAAAAAGCAAAAAAGAAAATTAAAAAAGGAACAAAAACTGGAAATAGTAAATCGAACACGAAATCAAAAACAAAATCAACAGAAACAGGAAAATCAAAAAATAAAAATAATAAAAAAAAGAGTGGTGTTGAATCTTTTGCTAATCAAAGTGACGATGAAGAATATGATGATGATGAGGACGAAGAAGATGAAGATGAAGAAGAAGATTTTGAAAATGAGAATGAAGATGTTGAAGATGTTGAAGATGAAGATGTTGAAGAAGAAGATGAAGTGGGAGAAGAAGATACAGGTGAAGTAGAAAGTTATGCTGAGAAAAAACAGAAATCAACATCAGCGAGTGAATTTGGTTATATAATAGGTGCAATATTTATAGCAGTTGTTGTCACTGTTTTGTCATTATTTGTTATGAACCTATTAAAGGTGGAAACAAACAAAAGTATATTAATTTCATTGACAACTGGATTCATTTTGGGAATGATATCCTATTATGGAATTAAATCATCAGAACAAGGAACAACAATGAAACAAGCAACTAAAGATACTCAAAAACTTGATGAGAGAAGACCTAAAGAGGATAGAGATTTGAAGAGTGATATGGAAAAATATGGAACAGCAAGAACTGCTCAAATGTTTGTATTAGGTTTATATATAATTATCCCATATTTCTTCTTTTTGTTGATGACGAAGTTGATGAATGACCCGAGATTTGAGGGATTAGGAAATTATAATTTTGAACCTAACAAAGTAGCTGAATTATTAGGAAATGACAAATTCCAAAATATTTTAAGTTCAAAATTCTGGTATTTCATTTTCTTATTTGCTCAAGTTTTGATTTCATTAATTGTATTTTTACAATTAGCTCTAAATGATATTTCATATTCAACAATTAGTGGAATTCGTTTAGCATTAGCACTTTGTATTTTCTCAATTTTTTCAGTTTTCATCTATATTTATAGAAGAAGTCAATTACCATTTGATAATGTTACTGTTTGTGAATTAGATTATTATTCACTTTTATCTTTAAATATTCCTTTTGGTAAAATTCGTGAATTATTATTTAATTTTGGTAGTAATCCAGTTGATATAGATTTGGGAAGTTTACAGATGAATGTTAATTCAAATGTAAATAATATAAATAGTCTTCCACAAGCAAATGTTGCTGAAATAAGATATGCTCCAATTGTTAAACAACAAGGTGGTACAATTGAAAATAATAAAATTAATACTTCAACCAAAGTTCCAGGATTGAGTCATACTAATATGAATAAAGCCGTTCAAAAAATAATGCAAAATTCAGGATTAGAGAAAATAGGTAATTGGGATGAATTATTAGCAGATATATCACCAAGAGGATGGATTTATTTGACTCTTTATGTTGTATCAGTTTCAGTAATAAGTATAATTTTGACATCAGTTATGGCGATGAATAATTCAAGTAAATTTAATACAACAGGAAGCGCATTAGGTATAGTTTTTACATCATTTTTAGTTATTGGAGGTATCATTTATAAATATTTTATACTTAAAAAACCAACAGCGGAACAAGCTACAAGGTTTGTAGGAACTCTTTCAAGTGTTGCAACTGGTATAGGATCTTCATCATCAGGAAGAGTATCAGGACAACAACAACAAACTGGAAGAGTTGAGAATGTATATGAAAGAACATTAGGAAGACTAACACCAGAAGAAGATGATGAAATTAGTGAAACTTTCAGTGAGAATGTTGAAAGAACTGAAGAACCATATGAAGATGATTATTTACAACCTTTATCAGAAAGTGATGATGAATTACAAAGTTTAGTTGATGAAACTGATTTTACACCAGGATTAAGAGAAAGAGGAATTAGTGCTTTAAGAGCTACAAGAGAAAGAGCTGGTGATGTATTAGGAGTTGCACAACAAAGAATACAAAGTTTGAGACAAAGAATTCCATCTATTCAAATACCAAGTTTATCATCATTGAGAAGTAGGACCTCATCTCAACCAACATCTTTGATGAATGAATCATTAGGAAGTTCATCAGATATTGATGACAATGAAATAGGTAATTTAAATGATTCATATGTTTTTGACTATGATGACAATTCATCACAAGTTTCAACCCCTTCATCGAGACAATCAATAATAACCCCGTTAGGTTCAACATCTTCATCATCTTCAATACCACCACAACAACAACTTCAACAACAACAACAACAAGAACTATTAATAAATCCACCACCATCAGTAATATCAACAATAGTAGAAAATCCAGACCCTTCATCATCATCAACAGCTACATCTTCACCAATAGTACCACCAAATCAATCATCATCGATGCCAACAACACTATCATCAACATCAACAATAGCATCCCCATTACCATCAACATCACTACAACAAAAGATAAATGAATTTAAAAAAGAGATAAACAAAAACACCGGGATTCAAATAAAAAACCAAACCAATAAAATATTAGGAGAAATTGAAAATATACAAAATGAATCGGAAAAAAATCTAAAATTAGATAAACTGATAAACACTTATAGACAGGTGAAAACAGTCTCAGGAAATAAGTTTCTTAAAGAAATAAAAAGAAAACAAGAAATAAAAAAAATATTGAATAATAGCGAATTATTTAAAAATTCGAGTAGTTCCGCATCATCAACACCAACCTGACGACGCGGACCAGAAACAGGAACAGGACAACCAGGAACTCCTATCCCTAATCAGACAACATCTCCTGTAAGTTCCCCTTTGAAAATAACTCAGAGAATCAACCAAGTCGGTTCTGTAAGTAATCCTGTTTCTGGTCAAAATGAATTGCAAAAAATTTTAGATATATTAAATACTGATTTGAATAAATTAAGAAGGGCACAAAATAAAATAACCAAAATGATGAATAAACTCAATCCAGAAGATAAGAAAAAACAAGAAAACAAGTTAATGCTATTAAAAAAACAAGAGCATTATTTAAAAAATATAAGGAATAAAAAATCTCAAGAATTATTATCCCTTTCTGCATCATCTTCACACCAATCTTCAGCATCTAATCCAATTATAACAACTGAACAACAACAACAACAAACAGAAATTGAAAATGACCCTTTACTTAAAAATGTTATTAAATTAGAAAGCCAAATAAAAAAATTACAACAAACACAAACACAAAAAATAACTCCCAACAATTTAAAAATTATTCGGGATAATTATAATAAAATAGAAAAACAATATGAAAATTTAGAAACCAAATTATCTGAAAGAGGAAATGATGTAAAAAATTTATCCGAATCCAAAAGAGAGTTATTGAAATCATTAAATACAGATATTACACAAATTGAAAAAAATATGAAAATTATTTAAAAAACGTTGAAATTCCAATAACTAATTTTACATTCCCAAATAATCCTCTATCAACAGAAAAACCATAAATTTTACAAAAACCAACAAAAAAAAATGAATTATTTTCTTTTAAAACCATTGATATTATCATTATAATATCAAAATTAACTAAAATACGTAAGATTCCCTTTGGAACAAAAGAATTCTATAAGGAAATGAGTCGTTCACGTAGTTATCTTTCATATGAGGATTTGGTTGAACGTAAAAAAATACTTGAAAATGAATTAAGAGGATTAGAAGATGAGATAGAAAGACGTAGAAAATCGGGTAATTTGAAACCACATGGTTGGACAAATACTGAATTGGATATACCTATTTCAATACCTTTTTCATTTGAAAAATTACAAAGTAGACAAAATATACCTTTAGAAGATTGTTCAGCCATGAATGAAAGAAATAAAGACATAATGAGAAAAATAAGAGAGAAATCATTAGTTGAAACTGTTGGTGAACAAATTGTTGAAGGTGTTCAAAATGCTATTGTCGAAAATAAAATAAAGAAAAAGCCAATACCTATCAAAAAACATATTTCTATGATAAATTCTTCTGAACCAACAACTAATTCAGCTTCAAATTCCACTTCAATGTTTTCTGATGATTAATAACAGAAAATAAGAAAATCATGAAAATCATGAAAACCCCGGAAATTGAAACTAAAAAAATTATAAAAAATCAGAATTCGTTTATTCATTTGTTTCCTTTATATTGAATAAAAACAAAGATGAACAGAACTAAATATTTAATAGCAATTCCATGTGTTAATCGAAGTGAAAAAGGTGTTCCAAATGTAATTCATATCACATTTCGTTCATTCGAAGATGGTGGACTTTTCAGGTCTAAAGTCCCATTCGATATTTTTCTATTTGAATCTGGTTCTCAATCAATTGATTATTTAGATTTTATAAATGAATATAGAACAAAATATCCAAATGTGAAAATAAATATTATAACAAATGATTTCCCATTAGATGGATATACTAACACTCATCGAATGTTCCTTCATTTTAACAAAATGATACAAGATGAGACAATGAAAGAATATAATTATGTTATGTGGATGGATGATGATATATTAGTTTGTAAACGTTTTTTGGAAAATACAGATGGATGGATGAGAAAATTTGGTCATAAATCGATATTCACATCTTTATATGTTTGTTATCCATCTTTTCCAGCTAAAATCCATCCTTCTGTAAATTATTCTTATATACATAATTATTATGGTAGTTGTTGTACAATATTCGCACCATTTTTATCTAAGTGCGTCCCTCAATATTTTTTCAGTATGGTTGGTAAACCAGATTCCAAATTCCGCCGATGTGTTGAAAAATTCTTTCCCCGACAAACCACCATTTTAGTTCCTAAAGTCTCATTTGTTCAACATTTGAATGCTGGTTCTGTAAATCATGCTGGAACAAAATATGGAGGTCATTGGTCTCATAATTTTATTGGTGTAAATAAAGACCCTAAATATTGGATGGGAATAGTACAATAATGATAATGATAATGATAAAAAAATTATAAGCTATTAATGGATTTTAAGCCATTAACGCGATTAGGTGTTGAGTTTAAATGAACTCAATTGGTCCTTCACATGTAGTTAAAATAACACCACAAGTTTTGTTGTTTCCAACAATACCTGTTGAAATAATACGATAACCAAGATTTTGGAGTTCAGATGAATCACAAATTCGTTGAAATTGTTCAGCATTGACTTCTTGAAGGAATAAATAATTTAATTCCCTTCTTTGAATATGATGTAAAATATAATCAATAATATCAACATTAGTAGCATTGGCGATTGCAATAAATTGCTTAACGAATAATGGTTTTAAATCAGTATGAGTAAGAACTCTTTCATAAAATAATTCCATCCATTCGATAAAAGGAGCTATTTGTTGATATTCTGATTTTAATATTTTATTATTAATAGTATTTGCATCATCAGAAGATTGTTCATACATTCCATTTTTGACTTTTTCATAGGTTTCATAAATATTCTTAATAAAATCAAGAACATTTTGACCACATTCTTCAAAGTTTTCTTCAGTCAACCATGATGGGCAATGAACATTTGCTAAATCCAATCTTCTCAATACTGATGACAAACCATGTTTTTTTGATTTGCTCATTAACATTTGAGGAGTAATTATCTCATTATTATTATGTGTAAATGATGGCATTCCACTCAATATTTCATCAATAATTGCCTTGTAATCAGGGATTTCAAGGAAATCAGAAATGTTAGCGAATTCAGCCCAATTTAATGGTTTCCCATCTGATGAACTACTTTCACCACACATATTGAAAGTTCCCATATTAAACATTCTACTTGTTCCATTAATAGATGGAATATGACAGACTGTAAATAAATGGTCACTTGGAGAAATTAATCCTTCAGGTGTAATTTGAGTGGTAAGAATGTCTTGACCTTCAATACGTTTATTAAACAACCATGAGGTTGCTGTTGATGTTGATACAGAAACATTTCTGTCTTGTAGAAACATCGGTTCAAAACATATGAAGAAATCCATTTTAGCACCAGAAGGTTTATACTTGTATTGTGTTGATAAAGTTCTCATTTTTTTAGTTGTGCGAACCTTAGGAACATAAACAGCATAAATTCTTCCCTTTTCTTCCAAATTATATGACCATTCACCACCATCTTTTTCATGTAGCATCTTACCATCTTCAGAAATATCACAATTGAAGTCGCCTCCAATAATGGTTCTTGAAGTTTGGTAGATGTTCGTGTTCATGAGATTAAATATTTCATCTAATTGTTTTTTGCGAAGTTCATTATTTGATGATGAAAGATGAACATTAATATAAAGAGTATATTCTAAATGGAAAATAACAGTGTCTGGTCCTAAAATTTTATATGCATCTTCCGAAAAAAACAAACCAAAATGGAAATTTCCAGAAGATACGTTATTTCCAAATTCGTTTGCAGGATTTTCAGAACCAGGACCGAGTCTAATATTAATACTTGAAGTATTCATTTTTAGTTGAATCAGCTTATAGTGTTGTTTTAAATTGTTTTTTTATATCAAATTATTTGTAATTTATATTGTTTTCTGTCATTTTTTTATAGAATAGAACGTAAAAATAATATATTTACGTTTTAAGTAAAATAAGAATAATCTAAAGATAAAGAAAGAATAAAGATGTTTAATCTTTTAATAGTTGGAGCTGGATTAGGAACACGTGTATCCAATATTACTTTTCAATTAATTCCCAAATTTCTCATAAATATTGATGAACATTCAGGATTACATCACATGTTATCTTATTGGTCAAATTACACAAATGATGTTTATTTGGTGATACATCCGATTTATCAGGATGTTACAGATTTCTATATAGAACATTTTTTCCCAAATTTGAATGTCACATATCTATTTTATGAAGAGAGTGATGGAACTGCTTTCACTATTAGAAATGTTTTAACAAAGTGCCATGACAAAAATCTATTGAAACATAAAGAAACTCTTATTTCATGGTGTGATATATATCCCGATAACACTGTTTATATCCCTTTCAAACAAATTGTTGAAAACAATGAACCAGATTATTATAATCATGATATTATTCTTTTTACATATGGAACAGAATGTAGATATAATTGGGATGAAGAAAAGAAAGAGATAAATAATGTTGGAACAACAGGTGGGAATATTATTGGTTTATATTATTTCAAAAATTATGAAATGATTTTAAATGAAAATGTTGAAATAGAAAAAGGGAGAGATATTGTTGAATATTTAATTGATTTTGTAGAGAATCCAGATTTGATAACACATATTCCACTTTTTAAAATGAATGATTTTGGAGATGAAGATAAAATAATGGAATTAAGAAGAAAAAAGAAGAAGAATATACAATGTCGTCATTTTAACGAAATCACCATCCAAAACAATAATTTTATGAAAAGAGGATTAAATAATCAGGGAAAGGAAATTATAAAAAAAGAAATACAATGGTATCATTTTCTTCAAAACCATCGTTATTCCAATGATTTCGTTTTTCCTATCCCCGAAATCCGAATTCTCCGCAATGATTATTTTATAATCGAATTTTTGAGTGATTATAAACCTCTTTATTTGTTTTTAAATAATGAAATAGAAGGGAATGGTCAAAATATAAATAATTTAGAAATGATTATGGAAAGGGTTTGGAATGAAATGAAAACATTACATTCTATTGAAAAACGAAATATGGATTCAAATAATTACTTTGCTAATATAAAATATGAAATCACTGATAAAATTATTGAGAGAATAAATGAGATAAAACCCTTGTTATTAGGTTTTAATAAAATTCGAAATGTGAATGGAATACGGATTCAACCTTTTGAAAATATAATGTTACAAACTAAAACAATCATCATCGATTATTTTATAAATAAAATAAAAAAAAATAAGAAAAGTGAATATAATTTTATACATGGTGACCCCAACTTCTCTAACATCCTCATTCATCCCCAAAACCTTTCCATCAAATTTATTGACCCACGCGGTTATTTCGGTAATTCCCCCCTGTTTGGACTACCCGAATATGATGAAGCCAAATTCCTCTATGGTCTATCCGGTTATGACAATTTCAATTCTAATCCCAATTTTCAACCCTCTTCCATCGATTTAGAAAATGGAACTATAAATTTCAATATACCTTTTTATCCCCTCTCCCCTGAATGGTTATCCAATAAATTTAATATTGTTCATTATGCTTTTTTAACAATTATCTGGATTGGTCTCGCTCAATATAATAAAAACAATTATTGGAAATGTATTTGTTCTTATTTTCATGGTCTTTATATTGGTTCAAAATATCTATTTTAATAGAATCACATTTCAAAAATATTTTGCTTTAAATTCCTCTAAGTTTTCTGTTCCCATCGATAAATTGCAAAGTGCACATACACATTCCAAATTATTGAGATTATCCGTTCCTCCATTTCGAACTGCTATTTTATGTCCACAATGAAATGTATGATAATCTATTTTAGTATTGCAAACATAACAATTCCCCTCCAAAGTACTCATTCCAAACCTCTGTTCCCATAATGCCTTTTTCACAGCTTTCGGTAATTGTCTCCTCCCATCCTTATTCTCCGGTTCATCCTTCTTATATATCAAATAAACCATATATAATCCACCCTTATTTCGAATTGTCATATAATTACCAATATCTTTATCCAATAACATCTTCTCTGTATCTCTATTTGATTGTTCCATCCTCTCAATGATTTGGTCTGATGTTAATCCACTAAATCTATCCAATAACAACCGAACAAACGAATCCATATTTATATTCGGAAATTTCGGTTTCTTCGAATTCGATAAATGCCCCTTGTATCTATTTGATATATATGTCTTCAATATATCAGCTGTATCCATCTCTGATAACTCCAATACCAAATCTGTAGTGTCAAAATGGTCATTCAATCTTATAAAATAATTTTTAAATTCTTCAATATCATCACATCTCTTGAAAATAATTGTCACTCTGAAATCCTGACCCATCGAATCCTCAAAAAACCTCTTATATGCCATATATCTATGTTGCCCATCCATTATATAATACTCATTATCCCATTCAGCTATATGAATCGGATTCAAATAATATATCTCTCCTGTCGTTGTGAATGTTGTTGTCAAATGTTGATAAAAATATTCAACACGTTCTTCTATATATGCTCTTTGAATCTTCGGGATTTTAGGTTGATGACCCATTAAATAAGCAAATGACATAAAGAAAAAAGATGTTGTCGAATTTAATTTCACCTCATCACTCATCTTATCACTTCTATTTTCAATTTTATAACAAAATAATTCTCATTAAATTACGCTTTATTTCTTTATATTCATATTTTTCCTAAGGAACCAGCGGGATGATTCATTTTAAATAATTCGCGTGTAATATTTTGACTACAATGAATACCGACCATATCCAATACCATCATAAAAAGTGAACTTGAAATAGAAGGTGTCATATTTATATTATCAGCTTCTTGAATATTTTGTAATTGGAAGGTGAAATCGGAGTATGTTTCCATTGCGGAGTTTTGATTAGCAACAATTGAAATAGTCATAATTTTTTTGTGAAATTGGTTTTTGAGATATTTGAGAATCCAGACGATTTCCTCGGTATTTCCAGAATTTGAAATGAAAATAATCATATCATATTCTTTAAGTATACCGAAGTCACCATGAGGCAAATTTGGCATATCCAAATATGTACATGGTAGAGAAAGTGATTGCCATGTTGATGCCGATTTTTTACATATATATCCTGATTTTCCCATTCCTGTTAAATAAATATGACTACAATGATGTCTATTATTGATGAGTATGGAGAGTGTATTAATGATATATTGGATGTTTGTGGTATTTTTGTTAATTTCGGAAATATATTTTTGAATCATGTTGTTTATGATTTGATTTTCAATTCTCTGTTCAATTTTTATTTCCATTCCTGATAATTCATTTATAGAAGTTGTTATGATTGGATTAGTATTTGGATTCATGTTTTCAATTAAATTCATAATATTTGGAAGATTGGAATAATTGGGACGATGAATAAGAACGGGAAATATATGGGGGACTTTGAGGAGAGAAGAGAAACCCCTAAGACTATCTTCAAAACCGATTTTGTGAGGATATTGTGATTCAGGGAAATCTTGTAAAACATGAAGATAACCTTCAGGATGTGGTTTTTTATGATGAACTAAGTCTTTAGTATATATTTTTGAGGCATTTTTGAGGATGGGGAATATTTCAAGGAAGTGATTGATATGTTTTTGGGAAGAATTTGTGACGATAACGAATTCTTTTTGAGATTGGATGAGTTGTTGGATGAAATCGGGGATTCCTTTACAGAATTCTATTTGATAAGTTCCATTGATTATGTTATTGATATATATTTTCTGTTTGTTTTGATAAAAGATTTCATATTGGTCTTTGGATATTCCAAAACGATATTTAAGAAAATAAAACATTTCATTGACATCAAGTGAATGAGCGATTTCTTCATAAAGTTCATATGTTAATATTTCATTTGTTAAAATGGAAGAGAGGGATTCTAAATAAGAGAGATAATGGAAATATTCAGTATCAATGATAGTTCCATCTAAATCGAATATATAAAGATTGAAATCATTAATAGTTTTGTGATTTTCAATAAAATTCATGGTTTTTTCTGAATAGTAATTTGATATTTCTTTTTATTGATAAACTAATAAAAAATCGGGGAGTAATTCGTTTAATAAATAATAAAAAACTAATGTTTTTTTTTAGAAAAAGATGTGTAGTATAAATCACGATTTAAAGGCTATATTTATACATATTCCTAAGACAGCTGGAACTTATTTGGCTGATGTACTTCATAAAAATTATGGTTTTAAGAAATATTATTTAACACGTCCGGACCATGCTCAATTCTGTAGAACATTTGATAATTCCATAAAATCTCATGAAAATCATATTCATGGAACATTAATGTATTATAAGACATCAGCATATTGTAATAGAATAATGGGGATGACACCTGAGAAATGGGATGAATATTATAAGTTTTGTTTTATAAGGAATCCTTATGATAAGATTATTTCGGGTTGGAATTATGTGAAAGGGTCAAATAATGTTCCATTTGCGAAATATATACAGAAACCGATGAAAAAGAATAGTTGGGATTATTGGCATGTTTTTATGCCACAAGCCCGTCATATTATAAATGAAAAAGGTAAGATTGGTGTTGATTTTATTGGTAAATATGAAAATTTAGAAGATGATTTTCAACTCATATTAAATCATCTTCATTTACAAAAAACACATATTCCATCAAAAAAAAATAGTCGAAAACATCTTCCATATTTCCTCTATTACAATCAAACCATTCTCGATTCTGTTAATATCTTACTCCGCGAAGATTTTAACATCCTAAAAGACTATTATCAACCAACCACATCTATCCAATTATTACATAATCGATTATCATCTGAACAATCTCAATCATTATCTACAGAAGAAACAGGTGAAGGTGATGATATTGTTCCACTCATTCCATCTTCATCTTCGTCTTCATCACAATAATTTTCATCATAATCATAATATACAATACTCTTTGGCTTTTTTTTAAAAAATTGAATCCAATCAGCATTTTCAAATAAATATTCTACTTCTTTTGAAACTTTTTTATCATATTGATTAAGATAAAAAATAATTGATGCCATTATTTCATTAATTGCTGTTAAAACAGTTCCTCTTTCAAATCTATTCATTTTTTATCTTTATAATCTATTTTTTATTTAATTGTTATCCCCACTCTGATAATAATAATTCATTTGTTCTCTTACTAATCTCTCACCTAAATCATCTGCCTCATCCACCTCATTATCACTATCACTTTCATAATATCTTCCTCTTGGTTTGTAAGATTCATCAGGTTTGAAATAATCAAAATACTTATTAAATTTTCTATAAATTCTTTGTGCTACTTCTTTATTTATACTATAAGTTTTTAACAAGAAATAACGATAAGCAATATGGACATTATTTATTGAATAAAATAATAGGAAATAGACTAAGAATTGTTGTTGAAAAGGGGTTTGAGCCGATGTTTTTAAAATACATTGATATGTTTTGTTTGCTAATTGAAAATTTTGATATCCTAAATAAGCTAAATAAACTAAAATCATTTTATCCCATGGATCCAATTCTCCATTTAATAATGCATCTCTAATATATTTAACATCATCCCAATCTTCTTTGAATTCAAATGGAATATTAGTATTGAAATCAAAATCTCTCTGAAAATTACCTACACCATCAACATTTACATCAACATCAACATTTATATTTACTTCCATCTTCTAAATTTTCAATATCATATATCTTGATTATTTTCTTTATATTGATTTATTTAAACTTTAGGAAACCAGATTTCTTTAAGTTCAATTTTTAGATAAGGAAAGCCTTCGTGTTACTACGGCTGAGCGACCCCTTAATGGGGTCGCATGCGGGCCGAATGGCCCGCTTAGCTGGCCTTTAGGTCAGCGGTTTCCCAGTTTCCCTATTACAAAATGGTTATTTGTTGTGATTGATTTATATAGTGGTCTGTATATTTTCTTTCGAGTCTGTCGGATTCCATATTAAAATCGTGAGAAACGAGGGGAGGATTAGTATAAAAAACATTCATGTTGGGGAAATAATCGCGGATTTGGTGATCATACATTTTGTGAATTCCCTCTCTTTGGAATTTATCAATTATTTTCTCTGCTCCCCTTTTTGAAATTAAATAACCAAACGCACCAGCATTACAATTTTTATGTATTTGTTCAGCTTTTAAAAGAGACTTTGTGAATTTTGTCCCACAAACACGTGTTCCTCCCAAAAATATAATATCAAAAGATACATCTTGTGTTTCTAATTCAAATGATATTTCTTTTAATTTTTTATATAAATCAGGTGACATATCAACATCATCTTCCAGAATGATGGCATATGGTTTATATGATTGGATGAATTCTTCGAGACATTTGATGTGTGATAAGAAACAAGCTATTGAAGTGTTTTTCATTTTTGGTTTTTTTATGATGTTTTTATAATTTTCGCGATTTAGAGTTTTACCATTAACAGCATCAACACGAACACATTCATAACTATTCTTGACACATTGACTTATTATTTTATTTTTACGGTCTTCACTCGATTTAAGATTTATAAAATAAATTGTTGGAGACTCAACAGGTATCGGTCCAGCTTCAAAATTTTCTATTTTAAAATGAAAAAAGAAATAATAAAGTGCAACAAGAAAAAACAAAGAAATTGAAATTATCAAAATGTTTCTATTTTTTTTCATGTTCTTTAAGTTCAAATAATTTTTTATATTTTTAAAGGTTTTCATGTTTTTCATGTTTTTAAATATTTCAAATATATTCTATAAATAATCAACTTAAAAAAAATAAAACAGAATTAAATTAAATATTTAAAAAGATGCAAATGGAAAGTGAAGTTAATAAAGTGAGTTTAGTTCCACAAATTAGTTGGTATCAAACAGAATCACATGTTTGTTTGGAAGTATTAATTTCTGATTCAAGAAATGTGGTATTTGATGTAGAAACAGCGGAAGATGGTGTAACTTCAACATTTTTGTTTGAAGCGGATGTTGGGGATAAACATTATAGAATATGTTTTCAATTATTTGCGGGTGTAATAGATGAGATGTGTTCACATAAAGTATTCGCGAATAGAGTTAAAGTATTAATGAAGAAGAAAGAAGATGATAAAGAATGGAGTCGTTTACCATTTGTGAAAGATTCATATAGAAATTCGATTAAAGTAAATTGGGACAAGATGGAAATAGAGAATGATGCGAGTCCATTGGGTGATATGGATATGGACCAAATGATGAGACAAATGGAAATGCGCAAAATGATGCATGATATGGAGAATAGGAAAGTAATTTACGGAGAAACAAATAATGAAGAAGATGATGAAGATGAAGCTGAAGATGAAGATGAGGAAGAAGAAACTTATTCAGAACAATTTGGAAAACCGATGAAAGGTGTAGATGCAGACCTTTATAATAATTTCATGAATAATGTATTGAAAACATATGATAATGAAGAAGAAGAGACACAAAGAGATAAATTGGGTGAGATAATGGAACAAGTGAGAGGTGAAGATGGTAATATAGATATGAATAGATTTGAAGAAGTGATGAAGGGGATGAGTTTGGAAGATTTCCAGGGTGTAATGGATGATATGGATCCGGAGGAAGTTGAGAAAATAATGGGAGAAGAAGATAATGAATAAAAAATATTGGAATATTATAGAGAAATGAATTTACCATTTACACAAAAAACATTAATGAGAACAGAAGATGTTAATGGTGAAGCTTCGATTGGTGGAGTTTCATTATTAAATATGATTATGAAAAAATTGGAAATGAAAGGGACTATAAACAAGAAAAATAATAAAAACAATGAAAAATATAAATTTATGAAAGCGAGTGAAATGAAGAAGGGTGGTGGGATTCAAAATGTTATATTCCCAGCTGGTTTAACTGGTGCAGTTTCAGCTTTAGCATTAGCATCAGCACAACATTATATGAAGAATAAAAAGGGTGGAAAGAAGAAGAATGTAAATAAATAAATATTATGTAGAAATAAAATTGATAAAAATTATTTATTTTTATCAAAAGGGGAATTGGTAAAAAGTGCGTTTATTTGAAGAAACATGGATAATTATATTTAACTGTTGCTTGATATAAGTTATGAACACCAGTTTTTGTTGCTGTTTCGATATTATTACTATAGCCTTTATTGGTGCAAATGAGTGGGTCTTGATAATCATTTGTTAAAATAGAATCTCCGAAGAAAATGGAAATGAGAGGAATGAAGAGATAGAGGAGTCCGATACCAATATACCACATTTTTGAATTAGAAGTATCTCTATAAGCAAACAAATAAAGACTAATAACAACAAGGAAGAAGAAGAGGGGAAGGAAGAATGAGAAATATTTTTCATTAAGTCTCTTGTTCATTTCGGAAATGTATTCTTTATCTTTTTCTTCTAAGTATTTCTCACCTTTAACTAAATAATTTAATTTATGAGAACTGATAACAACTAAAAGGGGAGGAAGGAATATTAAAAGGAATATTCCTAATTTAATTGGGAAACTTCTTTGAATATCGAGTTGTGTCCATTCATAATTTTTAACAATGTGATAAATGAGAATAGGAAGAAGAAGTAAGAATGAGAGAGAAATAATTTTTGTATATTGAGTGTGACTTTCTTGAGTAGGTGAATCTTTAATTTTCGTCACAACATTTGGATTATTATAAGGATTTATATTTGGATTTTGTTGAATGGATTTGAATACATTTGTAAAGATGTAATTAGAAATCATATTTTTGAGGAGAATAAGATAAGCGAATCCATAAAAGATGAATAGGACAAAATACGAATATTCACTTAGTCCATAAAAACGTTTACCTTGAATAACAGGACAATCAAAATAAAGAGGTTGAAAGTATTTATCGAGTGAATGAGTTATGTTAAGAATACGATTTCGAGTAGCATTATCACCATATTCACTTTGTCCTCTTTTTGCAGTTTGATATGAGAATATTTGCATACGAATGGTTTGTAGGAAATAGAAAGAGATGAATGTAATGAGAATAGTATAGAAATAGAATGAGACACCACTCCAAGACATATCTGAAATGAATTTTTCAGTATTAACTGAGAATGATTTTGTTCCAGTATTGGGGGAATTATCCGAAGACATTATTTTTTATATTGATAGGATTCCTTCTATTAAAAGGAATTATTATTTTTTGTTCGATTTTTTAATAAATGTCAAAAATTCCACAAATTAAAAGAGCAACGAGACAGATGAAATAGAAGAAAGCCATATAGTATCCTGTAGCAGAACCAGATTTAAGAGTATCAACAACATCATAAATACCTCCCATTTCTTGAATGGTGACACTTGTATTTTGGACAAGAGTGAATAAGTTACAAATAGCATAGAAGAAGAAAACTTTGAGGAAATGATTCCACCAACCGGAGTTGGATGGTATATAGGTCTGTTGATTTTCGACTGAAAATTCTTTAAGTCTTAATTCGAGACGATTTAGATATTCTTGTATTTGTTCTTTTTCACGAACAGAATCAGATGATGGATATGCTTTTTCAAGGAATGCTATAGCAACCAATATAAGATTTGTATATATTTCCATTTTTTTAAATTGTTCTGTATATTTGTTAATAACTTCATAAAGAAGCATACCAATTTTGGAATATCTCTCGGGTGAACAACAATTTCCTATATTTAATCTTTTCTCTTTAGGAATTTCAATTTTAATATTGTTATCACGGTTCTTACTATCTTCAATTGATTCATAATGACTCTTGAATTTTTGGAAGAATGAATTAACTGACATATCACCTGAACCACATCCAATATCAACAACTGTGTTTACAAATGACATTGCTACATCCGCCATTTTATCCAAAAAGACATAATATATTCCTACTTGTGGATTTCTCGATACAGAAACATATTTCATATTATCATATGTTTTATGAAGTCCTTCTGTAATTGGTGCTCCTACCATCTGTGAAGCTTGGTCTTTCTTATAAAATCCTTTAAAAAAGTCCAATACATTTCCGAAACCCCTAAAATACGAATAGATTACCATATAGAGTACTGTTAAAACGATACCAGTGATGAATGCAGCATTAGATGGACTACAAAGGGAAGTTGGTGAAGCAGATATTTCACTACCTTTGAGAGTACATGTTAATAATAAAAGTGGGAATGTCATTGAGACATAAGCGATTAAAATAAAAATAACATATTTGATGATACCGATGATAAATTTAAGACGGTTATAAAGGGAATATTTGCCGAGATTAGTGGCGAGATAAAGACCAACTTTTTCAAAAGTTTCATCCATAACAACTTTGAGAAGAGAAGCTGAAATGGGGATGAGACCAGAAGGAAGAGAGAAAAGGGGTAAAAGAGCAATGATGAAAGCGATGATGACAATACCCCAATGTTTTTTAAAGAAACGGAAAAAATCTTTAATACCACCTCCCTTCAAAATGGGTTCAATTAATATTGTATCTTTTTCTTTGATTCCTTCAGCATCAGGTGATGAAGAAGATGAACAGGGAATTTTTCTGTTATTAGGGAGAACAAAGGAATAGTCAGAGGGTGAAAGGGAAGGGAAAGAAGAAGAGAAGATGGAATGAAAGGATTGAAATGGATGGACATTAACAATATTATTTTTATTAGAATTGGAAAGTTGTAAAGAAATATACATGGAAATGGAATGGAATAGAAACCTCTATAAAAGAATTATATAAAAAATAAGAAAAAGAACCAAAAATAAAAAACAAAAAAACAAAAAAACAAAAAAACAAAAAAACAAAAATATGTTTGTAAAAATTCGAATGGAACATTAGGACTTATTAATTCTCCAGATATGAAGAAAAATGTATTAATGTTTTATGGGATTCTTGTGACATTTTTTATTTTTATTATATATTATTTAGGAGTGATAAAAGGGAAGAGTCGTGAGGAAGAAATAAGGGATTGGATACCAAGTAAATTGATTGTTTCAGAAAGAATTGTAAAAATACCCTTTTCTTTCTTTTCCAAATTTCATATTAAGAAAATTATTGAACCGGTTTCTTTAAATTCAAATTATTCAAGAATAAAAATGGATGTTAATTGGTTAGATTGGTATATGGATATGAGAAGATTAAAAGATGAAGATTTTCAGAGAGGATTAAATGTGTATTTGAGGGGGAATGCGTAAGGAAGGGATATATTTTGACTTGTGTCTTTTTAGAAAAGAAATGTCGATAGAAACACTTCGTCCGAGATTATTAACGAAGAATTTTATACAGAAGATAACTCAAGAACAGAAAACACATGTAACTGAAATAAAGACTTCAATTCTTTCAGGTAATTTCCATGTTTTTATTGGTGTTATTGGATTGGGTCTTATTTTATTTATAGTTTATCGTTATTATGAAAAGAAGGAGAGGGAGAAACAAGAAGCGATGGAGAGGGAGATGGAAGAACAAGAGAGATTGGAAGAGGCGAGAAGAGATAGAGAGAGGAAGATAGAGGAATATAGAAAAGAACAAGAAAGAGCAATATTAAGGGAACAGATGAGAAGAGAAGAACAGATGAAATCGATGGAAGTTCCAGGGTATTTGGGTCCAACGATGAATGAGAGTTCAAATGGTCAGAATAGGGGTATAGGAGAGAGGATATCGGATGGATTACAGGTAGAAGTGCAATTTCCGGATGAAGTAGTGATGGGAGGAGATGATGAGATGGATTTTGAGAGTATAGAAGTGTCACCATATTCGGATATGGAAAATAAAGAAACGCCATTAATTAGGAATTAAAGGATATTAAGGGATATTAAGGGATAATATTTTTTTCTCAATTATTTATAAAGAAAAATGTCAAACGTTCTCATGAACCAAAAAAACAATCAAAATGGCGGAGTTCATCCCTATTCAAATCAAATCGGAATGTTACATCCTGGTCCTAAAACTGAAACTGTTGTAACTGGTTATCAATATTCAGATTTAGGTTCACCTCTTGAAGGTGCTGGAAAACGTAGACGTCGTTCATCCTCTAAATCCAAGAAAACAAAAACTAAGAAGAGTACTCGCCGTCGTTCAATGCGTGGTGGTAGTGCTTCAGGTTTAGATTTCACTGGTCTCTCACCAAGTTCTTTAAGTAATTCCGCTCCTGTCAGTGCTGAATCACAAAGAAATACTATTCCTTTAGATACTTTAGCATCACCTGATTGGGTAAATAAGGGACAACCTGCTGGTCCTCCTCCTTATGCTGCCGATTTATCAGTTGGTGTAAATGAATATCAATTTGGAAGAACAACTCCAAGTGGTCAATTTATAGTAGCTACAGGATTAGTTCCTAAGGGTCCTGGAGCTATTGAAATGATTGGTGCTGGAAAGAAGAAGAAGACTCGTTCAAAGTCAACAAAGACAACTAAGAGTAAGAAATCAAAGAAGAGTACAGCTGGTGTAGTTTTCAATAAAACCAAGAGTGTAATTACAACTGTTGGTGATGTTGTTATTAAAACAGTTCAATACATTGGAAAGAAAACAAGTAATACTGTTAAATCAATTTCAAAGAAAAAGTAAATGGGATAAGATGAGTGTATAGTGTAATGAGTTTTTAAATATATATATTTTTATTATGATTATATAATAGGAATAGATAGAAAGATATGGAGATAGAGAAGATACCAGACAATGTAAATTTGGCGGAACTTTATAAATTACAAGATGAGATGAAGTCAAATGAGAATTATCAAAATTATATAAAATATTTGACGAGATATTTTCAAAAAGATGATGAGAAGAAAAAGAAATATGAGAGAGCTCAATCTGATGATGTTGATTATTTGTATCTTTTAGTCAATAGAAAAGATGAGAAAAAACAAATATACATTGAACCATCTAAATATGT
>JACCEC010467923.1_pt1 | contig 28413 bp, 42 predicted proteins | sample 7450121 | NCBI WGS metagenome assembly JACCEC01 (sample SAMN15323455, study PRJNA562643) | freshwater metagenome | isolation source: river surface water | place: USA:Blue River Watershed | collected 2017-08-18 | reverse complement strand
GTAACCATCGTTACAACTGAAACAGGCGCGGCTATCCGTCCTTACAAGTCTAACCCTGAATTCGCTTACATCCAGCTTCAGAGCATGGAGCAAGTGATTGACGGAGGCTGGCTTCGCACCAAGAAACGTTCAGCGTTACTGCGTGCGGAAACCAAGACTCTTGAGGCTTTCCTCTCTGTGCACGGTAAGACTGGCTCTGTTCCAGGTCGCATCGTTGTACGCGAGTTCGTGGAGTCTCAAGTTCCAGGTCAGTTCACCGCACGTTTCAACAAGAAACTTGACTACGAAGATGCCATTGCGCCTTTCGTCAAGCGTGCGGGACAGGACGGAGAAGAGCTCACCGTTGGTGGCGAGCGCATCCTTCGCTTTGCTGACTACGATCCATCTGGTCAAGAGCAGGACATCCGCGTTCAGCATGACGTGGCACGCGCAGATGCACCAGCCGTAGCACAGGCCGCGGAGATCACGGACGAAGACGCTGCGTTCTAAAGCACATTGCACTGATTCAGGGCGGGGGTAACACCTCGCTCTGATCAGCAGTGCTTGAAAGTATCAGTTCCCACTGTGTTAATGTAACAGTTCCCACAGTGTTTTTTCCTGTCACCCTCCGGGGGTAATCCCAACTGGAAGCTAGAAAACCACCCTGAGCTGAAGGCATTGTTCTTTCCCTTCAACAACCCTTGAACCACCCTTCTACACACAACCCATAACCCCCCAAAAAAAACAGGTATTAACTCAATTGTTTAACTCTTAATTTTTACAAGTATGTCTAAAGTACAAATTGTCCCTAACAAGGACGGAAAGGTTGTTAGCGCCTATAAGTCTAATCCTGAGTTTGGCTACATCCAGCTACAGCAAAATGCTATGGCGATTGATGGTGGCTGGATCCGCAACAAAAAGAAAAGCTGCTTGTTGCGCGCTGAGATGACGACCTTGGAGGCTTTCTTAAAGCAGTATCCAAGTCTCGCTGTCCCTGGTAACATTGTGACAAAAGAATTCCTGGAGTCTGAAGTACCAGCAGATATGGCTCAACGTTTCATCCGCAAAGATGGTGACTATGAAGAGAACATCGCTGGTTACATCAAGCGTGCAGGTGCTGATGGTGAGGAACTCACTGTGGGTGGAGAAAGAATCTTAAGGTTCTCTTTCTATGATCCAACAGGTCAGGACACTGACAAGCGTGTTCAGCACGATGTTGTCACTGAGAACGCTGAGATTACTGCTACTGCGAATCACGCAGAAACTGAGAACACTGCGTTCTAGTAGCAGATCACCGCATTTCATGTGTGTATGAGTATATATAGAGAGTAAGACGTGCGGATCATTCCCCGCTTCTTGCTCTCTTATACTCTATATATACAGAAATGAGACAAGTCAACGCTAACTATCTGAGAATCAGATATGTTTTTTTGTTGCTGTGCGTGTGAGTGTGAGTGGCTATTCACCCTCCAACCATCTCTTCACCTCTAGAAATGTCCTCAGAAACAGCCTAAAACCGCCGCAATAGATAGCTATGTTACTCTGAACGTGAGTGATAGCTTATGTTATGAGGTTAGGTAGTGCTATATGATGTTATGTCTATATAGTACTTCTATATATAGTGTTATTACTCTCTAGTGAAAGAGAGTCAAAGCGTCCCGCCTTCGCGTTAGTGAGGCAATGTAATGCACCATTTCTACTTCCCAAGGGTAGACAGTTGTAATGCAAGTATTGTAGAGCCTTGCTCTGATAGTTATAGCACAATAAGACTAAAACTATTACAACTGAGTGCAGAGGGATTTTGATCCAACGCCCATTTTCTGACAGGGGTTTAGGTAACAACTCCTGTTAAATACTCTCATCCAAGCAGGTAAACACAATCAGTAATGCTGAGCGTGTGGATACTATACCATGGTAGTAGCATATGAAATACAGTAATGTGCAGTGGCTACCGCATACAAGGGTTGCAACCTTGTGAGAGTACGAGAAAACCATCCACCAAGACTAGAAGCTTTCTTTGTAACGTGTAGGGATACACGTGAGGTTGTTAGAAGAAATGCATCGTATAGTATGGAAAGGTAGAGATATTGATGCATTCTCTCTACGACTTCTAGTCTTTTTTTCACCCACCCTTTAAACTCTGATTCCTATGGCTGAACTAAAGCTAACTATTGAACTTGTCCCTAAGACTTCCTGGTATGACAACGTCAGATCACAGGTGAGTAAACAAGAGTGGGACGTCATCCGTAAAAAGTGTTATCAGAACGCTGGTAACGTGTGTGAGATCTGTGGTGACGTTGGTACCAACCAAGGCGTTAAGCACAAAGTTGAAGCACATGAGATCTGGAGCTATGATGATACTCACCATACACAGACACTCACCGGCATTATTGCCTTGTGTCCCAACTGCCACAAAGTAAAGCATCCTGGTCTTGCACAGATCAAGGGTGAACTGAATGTTGTGGTCAGTCAGCTCTGTCATGTCAACAACATCCCTTATGTTGAGGCTATACAGTATTTACACCAGTCCTTTGAAGTCTGGAGACAGCGCTCTCAGCATCAGTGGACCGTGGACACGTCCTTCCTGGACACCTACAAGTAGTATTGTTTAATTTTTTTCTATATCCTATGTTAATTTCTAAACTACCAGAGCCATACAAGACATTGGCTAAATTCTTCAAAAAAGAAAATACAAACGTGCTTGAGCGCGCTTTTGAATGGTCAAGATGTACAGGCCAACATTATGGCTCTCATAATGAATTCTGGCATTCTGTTGCTGCCGGCAACACACCTAAAATTCCAATAAGTCTCCTTAGATACTATAAGGACACGACAGGTGAAGAATTTCCTATTGCGATGCCTAAGCCAAAGACTAAAAAGAAGCAAGATGAAGCAAAAGCTACGCTTCGCGGACGTCTAGTTGAAAAGCTTGCCGAAAGAGCTGGAGCGACTGAACCAACTTTTGAATCATTGGTTGTTGAAATCCCTGAAGGCTATGAATTTGACCAGGAAAACACCATACCTGGTAAAATTGTCTTCAAAAAGAAACCTCTTACTCTTGAAGAACGTATGCCTAAATCATGGATGGAACTTAAGAAAATCAAGGGCTATTACGTTAGCAGCCAGTTATCAAAGATCTTTTCAGTCGATCGTGTGAACATTAATGATGCTGTGGATAAAAATGTTTTTGCAACAGAAGATCAAGCTGAAGCAGCTCTTGCTCTTGCTCAGTTATCTCAGTTGCGTGAGGTGTATCGTGAAGGATGGACTCCTGATTGGCGTGATCATTCTAAAGATAAGCAATGCATCATCTATAAGGAAGGTGATGGTGGTCTTATGGTAGTAGAGTTTACTTTCACGCGTCATTTTCTATCTTTTCAATCCTTTGAAGTAGCTCAGTTGTTCTTAAACAACTTCAGAGACCTTATCATGGAGGCATTACCACTCATGTCTTAAATCTTTCAGCCCTGGTGTAACAGCCGGGGCTTTTTGTTTTACCAATACCTTTTACACATGAAGAATATTTTCTTTTTACTTGCCTTTACAGTATTGCTGGCAAGCTGTTCTGACAGTACGCACGATATATCAGATTTGGACGAGCTTAGACCTCCAGTTATAGTCAAAGGTATGGGAAGACCAGACGGGTTTTTCCCTTATGTCCTACTCATGGACGGCAGAGGTCGCACAATGACCATACAACACGCTGTTTTTGACAATGCCAAAGTTGGAGACACGATCATACCAGTTAACAAGAAACACTAACCCCTTTTTACAGTACCTATGAAACCTTTTATTCTTATTACACTTAGCCTTATTGGCATTGGCCTATTGTTCATGATGTGGTCTGATTCAGAGATCACACTCAAACCTTTCTCTGTCACCATTAAAAAGCCCTGGCTTGGACTAGTCAGCATCTGCCTTTTCGCTTCGTTTATTGCGTTTATCAACGTCATGAGACACTACGAGTACGCAAGAGGACTTAGAGAGATGCGTGAGATGATCCAAAACTCTGAGGTTGTAGACAAAGAAGTACAGAGAGTCTACAACGAAGGCTTTGATGACGCCATTAACGGTGTTCAAAAGAAACTTGACAAAGAGTTTGGTGAAGGCAAGATCGTCATCAAACTTGAAAGACTTGAAAAAGAGCTCTCAGAAGATCAATAACTCCTACTACAACATTGCATGACTGCAGCTGCAGAATAAAGCAGGGATAAAGCCACCCTGTCGGGCTACCGGTTCGCATGTGTACTCTTTTTACCTATGCGTGAAGGCTGGGATAAAACCGCTCAGTCGAGATTTGGTGTCTGCTGGGTATGTCATGCATAAGCTTGTGTTGTTCCTTTGAGAAAGGAATGCTATCATATAAGAGAGTAAACAAACTCTACAACACAGAGGGGTTCTCTCCCTCAAAACATACCAATGAGATTTTTAAATCTCCTACTTACTTACGCAAGGAAGGATTTGGTAGGTGGCACCATATAGTAGTGACGGTGCCTACAGAGTCAGGTCGCTTAATTGGTAAAGCACTCAGCGATTAACTGAGAGCTGCAGGGTCGTTCCCTGCCCTGACTTCAAAGCTGACAACCTAGTGATTGGTATAATGCAAAAATACAAGTTGTTGACAGCCCGGAAAGCACGGGCAACAGAGTCAGGTAGTGCATAATGAGGAAATGGTATCTCACCCTTAATGGTCGCATGTTGCAGGTTCGAATCCTGCCCTGACTGCAATGAGAAAGAGATACTCAGAGTCTTTTACCCAAGACTTAAACAATGGGTAGGGTTAAAAAGTGCCACCCTAAGGCAATCGTATGTGGAATCACAGGGCAACGTTCAGCTCTGCCACCGTAAGAACTGACGTTTACAATGGGGTAAGACCCGCAGGGTTACAAACAGGAAACCGGGAATATCTACTCACCTGGAATCTCAGGGTGAGGTATTAGCAAGGAGTGGCGGAATGGTAAACGCAACGCATATCATAGCGACTGAGTACGAGGAGATTAGCTATCTACCCGTAGGAATCTTGGTCTTACAGGTTCGAGTCCTGTCTCCTTGACTATGAAGTTACACTTCGCACAAAGAGTCATCGCTAAGTCCGTACCACGTGACACGAATGGCAGCAACGGTGAGGCTAACTCCAGAAGACGTGAATTGCAAATTGAGATCAACAAGTACAAAGTACAAATTGATCGCTCTGTATTTGCAAAGACGCCTGAGGAGAGAGTTGCACTGAAGATTGCCAAACTGCAGTGGAAAAGACTTGACGGTCGCTTTTAAAAATCCTAAGAAAAAGGTTGGCTGGCGCTGGGATAACCATAAAGGCGCCTCTATTGTTTAACTATTGATTTGTGAGTATGAGCGTATTTGTACTGAAAAATAAACTGACTCCAATTAGGGTTAAAGCAGAACCTAAAAAACAAATCTGGTCTGCTCCTACCAGTGATCTTTTATGGTCAGTAAGCAAACCTATCATAGGTTTAAAAGTTGCACGCAAACATAAAAATACGTCAGGAGGAATAAAAGACCAAGGTGCTGCTTATGGTGTCATCACTGCAATTGATCTAAAGCGAAAGAATGGAGATGATCAGTTCAGAGTTGATTGGTTCTTCTCAGATGGAAATAGAACAGGTTATACTGACTACTTTACTGTCAATGATGCAACACATTATATCTGTGTATATGATCTTGAAGAAATGTTTGAATGGGCCAAGACACAACATGTCATGGATCCTTCGGGAGAAAGTGAAAGTTTTTATAGAGCCTACAAAACAGACGTGATCATTGCCCTCTACTTATCAGCAAATCCTTATCCTTATAGTTATGGCTACTAAAGTAAAAGAAGGACACAAAGAAGTCTCTGTAAAATACCATGACGTTGGTGCCAAAGTAGTCAGAGGAAAAGATTGGCATTGGAAAGATCAGGATGCACGCGTTTTTTATGGTTTTATTTTAGAACAACAACCTGATGAACCTGGATGGGTTAGCGTTGACTGGGTGAATAAACAGGGTAAATATGTCAGTAACAATCACTACCGTGTAGGTGCTGATGGTTGCTATGACCTTTACTATTACGAAGATCCCAAGCATAACAAACCACCTCAGCTTCCTGAAGACGTATCTGAGTTTGTACAGTGGGTTCTAGACAAGGCATTAACAACAAAGGTTCTACACACAGAGAAGACATTTGCTGAGACCTACAGCCCACAAATATTGTATCAACTTTATCTAGACGAACATGGCAACAACAGTTAAAACAGGAAGCGCAAAGGTATCCGTTAAACACCAGGACATCGGAGCCGTTGTAGTCAGAGGTCGTGATTGGAGCTGGCTTAACCAAGACGCTGATGCATTATATGGCGTCATTCATGACACAGGTGGTCCACCTAAAAATTGGGCTAGTGTTACATGGTATGACATGTGTCATAACGTAATAGACAACTATCATATGTACCGTGTTGGCCATGGTGATTACTATGACCTATACTACTATGATGCTGATGACATATACGGCGTTAACGTTATAGGAAAAGAAATGACTGTCATTACAGATGAATCATCTGATGATCTGCCTGGCAACATGTACCCTGAAGACTTTGTAAAGTGGATCATCAGAGAGTCACTGCAAAGACAAGTAAAAGGTCTCAATCAAAACTTTGCTGAGGTCTATACTGTAGAAGTACTCTACCAGATATACCAGGACGAACTTAAATCCCTAGAACCATGAGAAAATTCTTATCTGAACACTGGCTACCGTTTACTGCGCTGTCACTGGGTGTACTACTGAGTATCATAGCAGTACTCAAAGAACCGCGTCAGCAGCCGTTCTCTGGTTACGTTGTAGCCAAAGAGAACATCCGTCCTGGCTCATTCATCTTACATGTAGCCAACAAAGAAGAGGTCAAAGCAATTCCGGTGGACTCTCTGACTTACACACGCACAGAACTACTTGAACAGTTTACCTACTACTAACTACTAGCAGGTATGAACATGTGACGGCAGAGACATTTGCAGTTTAAAGGTTAGTAATACTCAGTTGTGATTGATTATCACTTCTGCCGTCACCTCTGTTCTCAAAACTTTATTGACTATGGAATCACGTAAAAACTTTACAGTCTACGTTACACTCCCAGACGGGAACACACACAGGCGCATTGCATATGCCTGTACAAAATTTCACGCTAAAGACTTAGTGTACAACGAATTGGCAAGCATCCAGCCTGACAGGAGCAAATACAAAGTTTAATTTCTTATTCCCTTATCCTATGTCTAAGAACAAAATCAACCGTTCAATTGCTAACATTTTAGCATATCGTGCACAAGAACAAATCAGAAACATCAATGCTGAAAATGCTGAAAAAGCAAAAGCTGCAGTAGAGAAGTCTAAAGATTACAAAGAGTATCTGAAGCTCTATGCACAAAAACTTGAGCTCAGCAAAAAGATAAATGAGCTAGAGTCAAAGATTGAGGAAGAGAACAGCACATCTGCTTACTCTATCACAATTCACAATTATTGCGGTGATAGTCCTTCTTTCTCAACTCGTGTTGGCTATCCTAGCGCTAACGAGATTGCAGATGACATCATGTTGGAAGCTCACTTTGCAGACTCTGACATGAGCCACGAAGACCTTCTCAAAAGCATTGTTGCTAAGCACATCTAAGCAACTGAAGATAAAGAATGTGCTGTGGAAGTCCTGACAGCAAGGCCCATATGCAAGGACGATCGAACAGTGAGTGCGCTACGAGTATCTTGTGTAAATGCAAGAGAAATGGCAAACAATACCTTATTAGTGGGGACACGCATGCGACTATGAAACTTCCACGCACATTTAGAGTTTAACCCTTTTTTATTTACACATGAAGAAGTTATTTTTTATTGCATGCCTTGTGGCGTTGACCGCATCATGCAAATCTACCAAGTACGCAGACTATGATTGCTACAAAACCAAGTACAAACCAGTCAAAGGCGGCAAGATGCACGTTAAGTGTGACGCATACAACTAGGTCATGATAGTGATAGAATTCTTTGTAGGACTGTTTGTATTAGCAGTCCTACTTACCCTGTTTTTTGGCATTGGTTACTATATAGGTCAGGCTATCAAAGTAGACGCTGATGAACCAATTATCATCATGATAGGTGGCTGGTTGTGCATTCTGTTTGTATTTTTTGTACTCACAATTCCAGTCATCATTGGTCATGCCATAGTGCAAGCCTGGACCTCTTAAATCCTAAGCCATGAACATCCACGTAAAAACATCGCTTACACTTATTGCACTTGTGCTGATCATTACTTTGATATGTCAGTTTGAAATCGTAGGTCAAATTGTAGGTGTGTTACTTTTTATAGCACTACCGTACGCTTTGATCTACTCTATCTACTTGAATGATGACGATGATCATAACTACTATTGACAATGCCTTTACTTGACTTTATTGTACTGTCCTTGTACATTGGCATTGCCATTTACTACTGGGATGATTACTAAAGCAGCAGCAGCTGTAATTCTTGATTCGCGAATTGCAAATTACACCCCAATCCTATGAATAAACCAGTAGAAATCCCTGAAGCAGGGACCATTATGTGTGACAATCCAAAATGTGATTACACACTTGACAACGTGAAGTTTGAAGATCTTCATAACCATATCAACTCCCTCTGTCCAAAATGTGCAGAGGTATTGGTCACCAACGATGATTACGTGCACGTCATGGCTCTTCATGAAACCGCGCGTCTTATCAATACCTTGTCACCGGAAGAACTTGAGATGCTCAAGGCCATTGTGCCAGAGCAGGACCTTATGAAGTTCATGCATGGCCAGGCAACCAACAAAGATGAGCGCTTAGCTGTGCTCTTCAACTCCCGTACAGGAAAGTTTGACAGTGTCTCTGACGCAGAGATCCTTCCTGATACACCAGAAACTGAAGTATAACTAATTTCTCAGAACATGTTTGACAAAAACACTATCAAGTATCAAAAACCCTATGCATTAAAAGTCGCACAAATCGGTAGCTTTGCAGCCATTGGCGCTATCATCGCTGCCATGCTCTTTTTCCTGGGGTTCAAAGAGGGACGCAATGACGCTCCCGCAGTTACTCAACTAGAAAGGTCCATCAGTATCACTGAAGTGGACACATTCTCTGAAGAAAAGCTTAAAGAATACTTGCTTGAACTTAATCTCAAGTTCCCGCACATCGTGTACGCACAGGCCAGAATTGAGACAGGTAACTTCTCTAGCAGGATCTTCAAGAACAATAACAACCTTTTTGGCATGAAAGAAGCGCGTCAGCGTGCTACTACCAATGCCGGAACTGAACTAGGCCATGCCGTGTACAACAACTGGCGTGAAAGCGTAGTTGATTACGCGCTATACCAGTGTGCATTTCTGTCAAAGATCCGTACAGAGGCAGCCTATTACACTTACCTGCGTGAGAACTACGCAGAGGATCCAAACTACATCAGACTGGTGCAGAGTATCGCCAGTGATTTCAAAGAAAACTTAAAGTCAAACTCATGAAGCTTATTCTTGACAACACATTCAAATCAGGATCTGTACTGTACAAATCCTTTTCAGTAGAGCCACCTCAGGCCGGTCTCTTTGACCAACAAGACACCATCAAAGCACTCACTGTGGACTTTGAATTAGAACAAGGCCTGGTCGCTGTGTTCGCTACTACTGAAGATGACTGCACGCTTGAAGAGGCCGTGCTTGTCATGAAGCTTGATGATCATGTTGATCCTTATTCTGACAAAGCTGATAAGATAGTTTTCAAAGAACTATTCCAGCGTGACGTCACCATGGAGATCACAGACCATGCGCTTGAGCTTCTCGCGCTTCTACAGGATGACTAATTCCTAAACACTTAAAACCAAAGTTTTACTATGGGCAAAATGAAAGAACTCGCCATGCAAATTCGTGAGAAAGAGCTTGGTGAAGCTGAACATCAACACCTGGATGATGAATACTGGTATCAGCAGTACATCCAGGAGAAACACAAGAGCCCTAAAAACGTATGCTTTATGCATGACAGTGAAGGGGCTCTTGTAATGCTGCAAGGCGAGACAGAAGAAGAGATCATGCAGACAGCATCAAAGCATCACTTGGAAGGTGAATTCATGATTATGAAACCAGAAAAACACCTGTTCCTATGACGCTACTTATTGTTTACTGCGTGTTCTTGTACCTGTTTGGCTTTTTCGCGCTTTACCAAACCCTTCAGGAAACAGGTGAACTAAGCGTGATGGATGTCATCATGGCCGTATGTGCACCCGTTACTATGCTCACCGTGATGGTGACCCACCTGCTAAGTCACATTGTTGACCTGGACATGGTGGTCTTCCGTAAGGGAGGCAAAGAAATGTAGAACTACTTCTACAAAAAGACTATCCTAAGTTACACATTATCAGGGACCAGTGAGGTTACATTCCTTGCTGGTCTTTTTTTTGACAACAATTTTGTAGAACTCTTGGTGAGAACTCTACAACATCCTATTTTCACATTACTGACAATTTAAAAAAGCAGACCATGAACAAGTTTCAATCTATCACAGCAACTGCACAAGGAATCATTTCCTATGACAAGAATGGCAAGCAGATCGTGACACGTTACGACAGAACTTTCCAGGCATCTTCTGCCAAAAACAGAACCCAACGCATCCAGGCATCCATGGAAGACATGCAGAAAGTGCATCTCAACCTGGTTCAGCGTCAAATGTACCGCCGTTTGATGTACGGGATCAAAGAATACACACCTGAACAAATCGCTTCAATGTCTCCAGCAACTATCTCTCGCATTGTGGAGGATTACAAGAAAGCTAAGCGCGCATTGCATGTGCTCAAAGCCAAGAAGTATTTCCACGCAGAGACCAAGTTGATGAATGCATTGTTTCCAAATGCCAACATCGGGTCTAAAGACTTTGACTGGTATCTGGACATCCCCAAGAATGTAACTCTGAGAAGCCTTGGTATTGGTACCAAACAGGTCATTGATGAGTTCATCAGCAGAAAACTTCTGCCAAAGAATTTCTATTCCATCAACCCTGAAACAGTTTCAATGCCATGAGCGAACAAACTACTACCACAATGGAGAGTGCTGCCGTCAGATTCGGTGGCCTCTCCAATGAGGAGATCCTGATCGTCTACTTCCGCTTCAAGAAGTACGTAGATGACCTAGAAGAAAGCTTTGAAAAGAAGCAGATCTCCAAGCCTGTAGACACCCCGTTTGGTAAAGGCGCTACCATTATCAAGGTGAACCAGGAGCAAATTGACGAATTCCGCAATACAGATTACTATAAGTTATCTGTTAGTGTCGTGAACAAACTCAAGCCTATTGTTGAACTGTTACTAGAATGTGACGACACTTTCAAGAAGCTGGCAGATGAATTACGGTAGAGTAAATAACATAGTGTCTTTCTCAGAGCGTCTTTCACTGGATGCAAAAGGACTCTATGCTATTATTTGCTCATTGTGCGGTAGTAAGAACTTTTGCTATCCTTCTCTGCAGAAACTGGCTGAATACACAGGAAAGAGTAAGTCCACTGTGCAGCGCCTGTTAAAAGAGCTCATAGACAAAGGAGTCATCTCCCGGACTTATGATCCATCCAGCCAAATGACCATCACTTATAACCTGATGGACCCAAAAACCAAGTAGTAATCCCTTAATCCTTATCCTATGTCAAAATCAATGATTGACACAATCCGCAAGTTTGTAGAAGAAACTGGCAAAGAACATCTTCCTAACCACGTACTGATCTGTATTGAAACAGATGACGAAGGTATCCCTGTAGGCACTGCCATCAACGTAAAAGGTCGTCCGTTTGAAACTCTTGGTATGATTGAACTGGCTTTACACAAGCTGGAAGAAAACCGTCAAGAAGTAATTGAAAGATTTGAAGCTGTTGAAGCAGCATCAAGCAGTAGCGGAATGCCAAAAGAAGCTCAGGACAAACTTCGTGACCTGGAGAAACGTGCACGTAAGGCTGCTCAAGATGGTGATCTTGGTGCTTTGTTTTCTCTAAAAGCAGAAGCTGAAGAGTACATGAACAATCTCAAGGAGAAGATGCAAAACGGTGAAGGAAAAAGTGACGATGATGACGATGATTCTGAGTCACCAAACTTCAATGTGTCAGACTTCAAAAACCTGTAAAATATCAAGAGAGGGTAGTCATGGGTGACCACCCTGAAAAGTGGCGGTTCTTCTCTTTATATTCTTCTCTTTCCTTACTAGTCACTGGTGACTACCCCCTGTGGTCACTGGTGACTACCCTAAGGTATTCCGTTAACAAAAAATTAACAACTCCAAATGAGTGTAGACATCTATGGGTTAAAGCCCACAAGCAGCGTACCTGAACCTCAGGTTCCTCACAACTATGACGACATGAGTGAGGAGGAAAAGCACGAGTTCTGGGAAGCACATGAGCATTGGAAACAAGACTCACCTGGTTACCGCTACAGCAGCAGTAACTGGGACTGGCGTCCTATCCAGCAGATGATCAGGAAGTTCAACGCTTCTTACAATCTGAATATTCCGGAAGATGAGCTGGAAGCCTTGGAGTTTAACAACAACAAAGGCGTCAGTGATCCAGTGCAATGCAAACTCCTGGCTGTCATTTTTGACCAACTGGTCAGTGACATGAAAGAAAAAGGCCATGAGAACATCTACATGTGTACTGGCGACTGGTATGTGCGCGGTATCTCCGTAAGCGGAGGACTGGCCAGATACAAAGTGCTTGACAAAAATGTTATCCAGCAATTGGATGACCTGGTGGTATCCGTATTCTTTTACGAGTTACCACAGGTAAAAGAAGTGGAGTATATGCCTGCATATAGTACCACTATTAGACAGTTGGAAGAGTTTGCCGCCTTCCTGGAAAACTGCAATGGCTTCAGAATTATGTAACCCAATACCAAAAACAAATAGTTATGATCCTATTACAAAGCTTTATCTCTGGAACAAGTTATCAAGTAAAGACCTTATCAGGTCAGGCGTTTGAGCGCGATCTCACACGTAGCTTGGAAGACATCCGCATCACAGCACCTATTGCTGAGTTTGCAAAGTACCCGCTTGGTACTATCTTCTGTGCTGAAAAGTTTGACTTTCCAGAAGCTGATCATTTGAACATCCGCAAAGAGGATGTAACCGCCATCATGTATGAGAAAACGCTCATGCCTATGGCAGGTATTGACAAAGACCGCATCAATGCGATTGCAGATTACACTGTAGAATATATGATTGACCACGCTGATTTTGGCGTAGAAATGGCCAAGAGTGTAGCGGAACAGTTTGCTGCATTTGGCTATGAGTTTGACTGGGATAGCAAGATTGCCCCTAAGCCTATCGCTGGTGGTGAACTTCCTACTGGTACAAACTTACGCCGTACCATTGCTGCCAATTACCCTGTGCCTACAGTAGAAGACTGTGGTTTCCACATTGACCCGGACATGTGGTTCTTGCTTGTACGTAACGTACTTCGTGGTGAGAACATCATGCTTGTGGGTCCTACTGGAAGTGGTAAAACAGAACTTATTTCTTACCTGGCTAAAGCCATGGAAAAAGAAATGTTCATCCAGGATATGGGAACTGTGCAAGATGCGCAGTCTGCTCTTCTTGGTGTTCACCGTCTCAACAAAGAGGGTCACTCTGTATTTGAGTACGCTCCGTTTGTGGGCCACATCAAATCTGGAGGTATCGTTCTCTTGGATGAGTTGAACCGTAGCCCGTTGGCAGCTAACAACATTCTCTTCCCATGTTTGGACAAGAGACGTTACTTGCCAATTGACGTGGCTTCAGAAGAGTCAGAGCGCATGGTACCGGTGCATGAGGACACTGTCTTTATTGCAACCGCTAACATTGGTTCTGAGTACTCTGGTACCAACGCTATTGACCGTGCCTTGATGGACCGTTTCTTCATCGTTGAAGTAGGTTATCCTACTGAGAAAGATGAGATCAACGTCCTTCGTTCACGCACAGGTCTTGAGGAGCGTCCGGCTTCTGCCATTGTAAAAGTTGCTAACGAAATCCGTAAGCAGTACAAAGAGCAGGAACTTTCCACTCCTATCTCAGTTCGTCACACACTCCAGGCTGCAAGCTTGGTGACTGACGGATTTGAAATGGACAAAGCTTTGCTTGCTACCATCATGCCTATGTTTGAAGATGGCATTGGTGTGTCTGAGCGTAGCAAGGTGTTGTCTATCATCTCTGCATTTTAAAGCTGTTAGGATCAGCTATAGTAAGAACAACGGGAGAGTGTAACAGCTCTCCCTTTTCTTACAATTCCTACCCAATTACATGAAAGACATGAGTAAATTAGTAAAAGACTGGTTTGGACGTAGAGCAGAAGATGCCTACACATATGCTGATGATTCAAAGAGATTATTCAGCTGGGATAAAGGTAGAAGTTCTTATTCTTCTTACTTTATCCGTAGTGACGAAACCCTAAAGAATGCAGCCAAGATGATTGGTTCCATGTTTAGAGTAGTTGGTGTTCCCAAAGGATACAAATACAACGCAAACGCGCAGACAGGACATTCACGTGATGATGCACAAACTATCCAGGTGCCTATCCAGATGCTGCGTGATGAAAACGGTAACTACAAGGACAATGATCCTCAGTTACTGGATGCATTCTATGGTGCAGCTATTCAGAATGCAGCGCTTGCAACCATGCAGACGCACAGTGAATATGCCGCTACCATGCGTGCAGAACACCGCGGTAAGGTTTCTGACCTTATGTTCTCTGTGCTAAACAAAGAACGTATTGACAAAAAACTTGCTGACCGCCTACCAGGATACCTCAAGTTTGTTCAGAAGTACAAAGACCATACGTATGGTAACATACCAGCTCCGGATGCAATGGCCTCTAAACAAGAGCGCCTGATGGACCTGATCGTAAAGATGCTGCGTTACCCTGCTAACCTGGATCCTGACACCCTGGAAGAGTTTGACAAACCTATCAAGCAAATTGAGCGCCTGCTCAAAAAGCATGGCGGTATTCCTGAAACCTCTTCAGAATGTGGCAACATGGCTACTTCTCTGGCCAACATCGTGTACAAGTATATTGATGAAGAAGAACAACCAGAGGAGGAAGAAAAGGGACCAGGTGATGGTGACGGTGACGGAGATGGAGATGAAAAGTCTCCAAAGAAATCTCCTTCCAAGTCCAAGTCAGAAATGGATGAACTTGCCAAGTCCATGATGAAAGCAATGAGTCCTGATGAAGCACCGAACGATGAAGATTTCCAGGCAGAAATGGAAGACTTCAGCGAAGACATGGATGAGGAAAAGCCTAAGGCTCCTATGCATCACAGTTATGAGCAAGAAGGTGTCATTGCAGAAGGAAAAGTTGTCTGGAAGAAAACCGTTGTGAAAGAATCCACCAAGGACAACTATCGCAGTGCCTTGAAGAAAATTGATGTGACCAAAGCTGCTGTATTGCAAAAGTTATTGCAACGCAAAAGTAAGGACCACGCCTTTGTTCTCAAGTCTATGCGTTCAGGTCGCCTGGATACCAACAAGATTGCAGAAGCACGTCAGAATGTACCTACTATATATGAGCGTATTGGTCACGTAAAGACCAATAAGATCACTGTAGGCGTACTTATTGACGAATCTGGTTCCATGGATGGTTCAAAGATCCAAAAGGCACGTGAGGCAGCTATTTTCATCAACGAAGTGTTCAGAAAGATGCCGGATGTAGATCTGTACATCTATGGACACACAGCAGATGAAGGTGGTCCTCATAACGTGAACATGCAGATCTACCGCGAGAAAGGTAGTATAACAGATCCTTTTGCCCTTGGTGAAGTGAAAGCTCGCTCTAACAACCGTGATGGTGATGCAATCATTGCTACGGCAAGACGTATTCGTCAGTTCACGCACAATGAAGGTTTGTTATTCGTTCTCTCAGATGGTCAACCAGCAGGTTATGACTATCACGGGCAGGAGTCTATCAAAGACACCCGCATCAAAGTGAGCAAAGCCCAGGCTTTAGGCTTTCAGGTGATTCAGATTGCCATTGAAGAAAGCGTACCTTCTGAGCAGATGTTTGACTACTTCATCAAGATGACGAACATCAAAGAATTGCCACGTGAATTGACCTCTTACATGTCCCGCAAGGTTGACAAGATGATCAAGAGCACGGTAACTCTATAAAAGAACAAGCCCCAGATGTTTAAGTCTGGGGCTATTTGTTCTACAACATCAGTTAGCCGACACGCCATACACGCACAAACCTTTCCTCAGGCTTTATAACAGCCATTCGCACCACCATATGCGAATACTGATCTGATTTGCAGACCTTCTTTACAGAGTGTGCCTTCTTTTTCGGTACAACAAAGGACTGCTTAGGTTTAATGTGTGTGAGAATAGCGCCAACTTTTGCAATGAACTCAGGATCCCTGACTCCTCTTGCAGGCATTGGAATGTTGTTCTCAAGTTTTAAAATGTCCATCCCATCTTCTTTAGATGATGGACGACCCCTCTTTTTATGAGGGGCTTTAGTAGCATTTCTCATGTGGAAAAGTGTTTTAAAGACACAATATAGAGCAAAGTCTCTAAAATGCACCTCTACATAAAGAAATTATTTTGTATTTTTACTGATCCAATAGCCTTATGAAGAATCTAAAATGGGCAGGCAATGCCTCTACCATCAGCAAAATGTCTGGTGAAAACTCTTTTGACGAAATTCCAGCAGGAGTCTGGAAACTGGTCATAACTATGTCAGGTGCATTCCTGACTAAAATTTGTGACCGCTTTGAATTTGGCCACAAAGTCTACGGCCTTGAATCTCAGTTCATTAACCATGCGTTGACATCATTCAGTGCTTCTGAAAAGAACATGGGTGTATTGCTCAACGGTTTGAAAGGTTGTGGTAAAACAGTTACTGCAAAGACTTTGGCAAACATGTCTGGCTTACCGGTGATCCTGGTGGATGGTGATACCATTAACAACCTGGGTTTCTTTGAAGACATTCAACAGCCTCTGTGCTTCATGTTTGATGAATTTGAAAAGATCATCAACCACGAAAACATGGGAGCCATTGCGCCACTATTAAGTTTTGTGGATGGTACTGCTACAGCTACCAAGCACTTGATGTTGTTTACGTCTAACGACACAAAGATCTCTGAGTTCTTCATTGACCGTCCAGGACGTATCCGTTACATCAAGAACTATGGTTCTCTTTCATCAGAGGTAGTACAAGAAATTCTTGATGACAAACTTTTGCATAAAGAGTTTGAGAAAGATATCCTTGAGTGGGTTGCTTACTTTAAGTTCCTTACCATTGACATCTTGACCTCTATCATCAATGAAGTGAACCTTCACAAAGTTGGTCCATCTGTATTCAAGTCGTTCTTTAACGCTGACAATGAAAAAGGCACATACAATGTGAACTACAAGTTCACTGACCCTGAAACAGGACAGTCACACATCTTTGAGAACTACTACTCAATTGAAGGAGAATCTCCAGCTGATCATTTCAGAAGACTCATCAATGGTAATCGTGAAATGTATGTAAGCTGCATTCGTGTACGTTACACTCCTGAAGGTCAGATTGTTGAACAAATTGACAACTATGCTCAACAACGTGGTTTTGACAATGATGACTATGAATTAGACTATTCTGCTAAACCTGGTGAGTTCAAGTTGATTTTCAACAAACTTGAACAAGAGCGTGTTTCACTCATGAACACAGCAACTGCTGTTGAGTCTGAGAATTCAATGTCAATGTCAGCAGAGTCAAAATTCAATGAAGAAGCGCGCAAGCATTACGGTCATTTGCCGTATGGTTTCTGTTCTTCTGATGGTAAATTCATGATTAAAGCCAACAAAGAATACTATGTAGAAGCGATCTACACAGCACGTGAAACATATAACAGAAACTCATTTGCATTCTAGTCATGGCCAAGGTATTTTCTGAAGGTACCAAAGTCACATGGCATGGAAGACTTGATCATAAGGGTGTAATAAAAACGTTACACCCTGACGATCCTCGTTATGTGTATGTGGTGTTTGTTTGTTATAATGACTGGGATAACTACAAAGACTACAGTGCTCTGAGAGTATTACTTAGTCAATGCACACACGGGTGGAAAGATGACCCCGATACCAACTCATCTAAAGTGAAGTATGACATAGAAGAAGGAACATGGAAAACCAGTTAGTTTACAATGGCGGTACATGCTTAGTATGTAAAGAGACTATCGCCTCTTATGCCAGACATGATTTTGTTACCTGTTCATGTGGTAATCTTTCCATTGATGGAGGATTGGCTGAATATTCACGTGTGATATGCGGTGGTGGACCACATAGTCTAAACAAAGTATACGCTAATGACCCTTTTAAAATAGTCCGTCAGTATGCAACACGTGGAGCCAGAGGCAAAGATGGCAAGCAACCATTAAAATGGATTGCCCTTTGTGATATGACCAACGGCCACCTGGAAGCTGTCATTGAATATGGCGGACCAGCATGGCACCTTGAGCTGATCAGTAAGGAACTTCAGTACAGACGTGAAAACAACATCTACATTCCTGATGAGGATGAGGAGATTCCATCACCTGAAGAAGAACTTGCTGTGAGAATTGACAGTAAAACTGAGCTACGCAAAGGTTCCTTGATTACAGTAGCAGAAACTTCATTGTCAGCAAGTTTAAGAAAAGGAAAACCTTATGAAGTCTTAGATGCAGATGGAGTTGGTTTTAACGTTGAAAGTCATCATGGTACCCTGACTTGTCTTAAAAGAGGTTGTGCTCATCTAGGAGGAGATGACACTACTAATTACTACATCCGTTTAAAATATTAGCCTATGGAACCAGAAGATAACTTTGACTTACATTCAGCTATGCATGACTATTACGAGCGAACAGATCAAGAACTCCGCGAGCTAATGCATAAAGCTTTTAACCTGTCTGAATTAATATCAGGCGCTAACCCTGTCTCATCAGATTCTACCCCTATAGGTATATGGCCCTCCAAGTCTTATAAAGACATGTTTACAACAACGAAGTCCTTTAGTGGAACTGATAACATATCACATGGGTCCGGTGCTGCAGGAAGAACAGCTACCTACATGCATGCAGTTCAGACTCCTGATGAGGAAATTGAGAATCTCAACCTAGGCATTCAGTCTATTTCTGAGAGCATCAAGAACCTTGTTGACAAAAAGAATGAGCTGATTGAGCGTAAGACTGAGCTTCAGAAAGAAAAAGGATTTGATCCAGGTAGTATCGAAACAGAAACAGTAACGCATCATTATATAGGTGCAGAAGGAACCAGGCTGTATCAAATGGAAAATGCTATTCATAAAGCCAGGATCAGTATGTCAGCCGTGCTCATGAGCCCTGAGTTTCAAATGGTATGCATGGTAAATCCATCAGACTATACTCAGATCAGACGCGAAGTAGAAAACCATGCATGGGGTACAACATCTGCCCCGGCAGGCATTTCAAGTGAAGGCTTCACCTATGCAGGTGTAGAAGTAATCCCTGGTTACTATATAAGAACAGGAGAATTTAAAATTTTAGTTGAACCAACATCTATCTTATGAAAACAGAAAGAAAAAGAACCATGTCTGAAGGCTGGGTTAACGCGCGTATTGAGCGCATGTTTACATTACTGAAAGCTATCCACATTCTGGCAACAGAAAGTCAGTCAGCTTTTAACATCAGTGAATTGATCAGAAAGCATGGTTTCCATACTAGCGTAAGCAAAGTGCTTGTGAACAAAGGCATTGTTGAACGTGTAAGTGTCGGGAAGCAACGCCAATACGTGTGGAAATCAGTTCGTCCGCATATGGCTATGGCTAAAGCTGTCATGGAAGCTTGCGACAAACACGTAGAGTCTTATGGATACAACAACGTGTCCAGAAAGAAGTCTGTAGAAGCAAAGCCTAAGCGCACAGTTAAAATCCTTTGGGGACTTTTTGAATTTGACCTAAAATAAGCCCCATGAGTTGGTCAGAAATAGTAGAGTATGTAAGTACCCAGATGAAGACCAATCAGTTCTTCAGTGCAGCTGCGTTTGCTTCGGCAATGACAGCTGTGCTGATGTCACTGAAAGGTGTACCTCTCAAGATTTGGAATCGCATCAAAGTCTTATGTGAATACAAAGCCACTGTCTACCAGACAGATGACCTGTACTACTACCTCAGCTTATGGATGCGTGACAACAACCCTGGCAAGTTGCGCAACGTAGAGTATGTGTCATATCTGAACAGTCGCGAGAAGATAACTAACGAAACAACAGGTGATTACAGCACACGCAATGAATACAGAACTGACATTTTGAATGTAGCAAAGCCTCAGAAAAAACTTTACCAGTTACCTGCCAATGACTTCTTTTACAAACGCATGTATGGTAGATTCTTACGCATAGGATTTGGTAAGGAGAAAATGGAGAATGCTTCTGACACCCGCAATGCTTATCTCAAGCACTTTGTGCTCTCTGGTTTCTTTGCAAAGAAAGCTATTCACAAGCTCATGGAAGAAGTTCAACGCAACTACGCACCGGGTGAAGAAAAGAAATGTCTCCTTTACACAAATGATACGTACAATGACTGGCAACGCTCTACTGAGATTGAAGGGAAATCTTTAAGCTCTGTGATCCTAAACCCAGAACTAAAAGCTGACATCATCCAGGATATCAAAACCTGGATCAACAGCCGCAGCTGGTACATAGACAGAGGCATTGCATACAAACGCGGGCATCTGTACTACGGTCCTCCAGGAACAGGTAAGACTACACTGGCCAGAGCTATTGCATTGGAGACCGGCATGAACCTGTGCAGCCTGTCACTAAACACAGTATCAGATACTGCACTTGCAGAGTTGCTTTCTGATATACCTAAGAACTCTATACTGCTCTTTGAGGATATTGATACAGTATTTGACGGGCGTAAGAACCTGGTCAAAGGTAGTAAGCTAACCTTCAGTGGTTTTCTTAACGCACTGGATGGTATCATCACACTGAACGATGTCATGGTGATCATGACCTCCAACCACATTGAGAAGTTAGACGAAGCACTCATCAGACCAGGAAGAATAGATCGCCAGATCCTGATACCTGCAGCTGAGAAACCTGAGATTGAGGCGTACCTGACTATGTTCTATGAACAGCCTTGTCAAAACCTGGATATCAAAAAGAGCTTGTCTATCTCTCAGATTCAAAACATCTGTCTACAACACCCGCATGACATGCAGGCAGCCATAGACAAAATACTTACCCTTTAACTGAAAGAACCATGAAAACATTTTACAAGCAGTTTAAACTGACAAAGAGACGCTCTATTGCATTCCACAAGTTTCCAAAGACTGCTAAGAAAATCAAAACAGATAAATCTGTGTACCACACCGGAATCTACAAGTCAACAGATGATATCAACAGTTTTGATACATACTTCTTTGTGCTAGGCACATTCAGAGTAATGTGGTATGTTGAACACAAACATAAATGCGGACATGTTCCTGGATAAATATCAAAACCAATGAAAAAGATCTTTTTAACAGCAAGCTTAGTGCTTGCATCTATAGTTGCTCTTAGCAGCTTGACATTTGACGAGGCACGGGAAAAAAGTGCCGGTGATGCAGTTCCGCGAATAGTGTTTGCAGTACCTATAAAACCAAAATCAACAGTCATTACTGATGATGCACATGTCTACAAGTACCTCAAGAAAGGGTATCAGATTCAATGTGCCTGGAACAATCATTCCTATTATGAGAACAAATTTGTTGTTGTCAAATACTAGAGTCATGAACTTAGGAGTAGAATGGTTATTTGAGCAAATGAAAACTTTGAAAATGCATGTTGCTAGTGAAGATGCTTGCAAATTTGGTGAGTTATTACTTAAAGCCAAAAAATTTGAAAGGAATGGTAGAATTATGGCTCAAATTGAAGTACTTGAAAAACACATTGAACACCCCAGAAAGCCTGGTTACAAGCGACATGATGTGCTTGACAGAATCAAGGTCTTAGAAAAACGACTAAACTGAATGCTATGAAGCAGGAAACCTACTACCGAATTTTACACACACTGGCCGGCATTGCTATTGGCTACTTAATCTTTGCATGATGAAAACGCAACGCGAACGCAGAGAAGAGATGGGTGCTTATGGCACCATGATTATTATTGGGGTATGTTGCATCGCATGCATTGCAGCCCTCATAACCGCACTCACCTAATTACATAGGATACCAAGTTTGTGACCTGGGGTTAGAAATGATCCCAGGTTTTTCTTGGTTATTTTGTAGATGTTGAGTAATATTGTAGACTTTTTTCCCCACCTCCTATGAAAGCTCTTTATTTAGATGACGTGCGCGTCCCAACGCAAACCCTTGAAGGCTATGAGCCATGGGCAGTTGTGCGCAATTATGACGAGTTTGTTAGGTGGATCCAGGCTAATGGTATGCCTGACTACATTTCTTTTGATCACGACCTTGCTGATGAGCACATGCAGGATTACTACAAAAATCAGGCAAGAGGTAATCACAGCATTGAGTATCAAACTTTTAAGGAAAAGACAGGCGTTGACTGCCTGATGCACCTTATTGACATTGCACACGCTAGAGAATCTCACAGGCAAAAGCCTTTGTTTCCTTCTCACATCAGCGTTCACTCCGCCAATCCGGTGGGGGCCAGAAACATTCATTCACTGGCCAGCAATTTTGTAAAGCACATGTGCTTTAGCACCACTGTGTCTTATACCATTCACCCGTTTGTAATTGAAACACGCATAGAAGATGAGTAATGTAAAAGTGAGAATCAAGAAGATTCATGAAGATGCGGTGATTCCGCACTACGCTAAGCCAGGAGATGCTGGTTTGGATTTGACAAGCACCTCAAGAACTGTTATCAGTAAACCTGAGGGTGATGACTACATTGAGTATGGGACCGGCCTTGCAGTAGAAATCCCTAAGGGATATGTAGGACTTGTGTTTCCGCGCAGTAGCATCAGCAAGATGGACCTTTACCTGGCTAACGCTGTTGGCGTGATTGACTCTGGATACAGAGGAGAGATCAAGCTACGCTTCAAGCCAGAGCTTTTTCATGACGGATATGTCAGTGAAGACAAAGAGACAGTGACTTATAAACTTATTGATGGCAGCGAAGCATGGCTCAACGTGTATGCCATTGGTGACAAAGTAGGTCAATTAATAATCATGCCTTACCCGCAGGTTGAATTTGAAGAAGTAGCAGAGCTTTCGGATAGCTCCAGAGGTGACGGAGGGTTTGGCTCAACAGGAAAGTAATGCAAGTATTACTCACATTTGATGCATACAGGTTTGGCCTGGGTGCAGCAGTATTCAGAACCCGCATGAAGGAAAACCACAAGTATGTGTTCAGCCTTCAAGTAACATGGATAACCCTATGGATAAGGTTTAAAGCTAGAAAACATGGATATTATCAAGGAATCTGGTCAGGTGGAGATCATTAGTCCTTATGGACGTGTCTATCTTTACACTGAAAAAACAGCCAATCACCTGGTAGCAGATGTGTACAATGCCCTGGCAGAACACAAGAACTGGGATGACGCTGACCTTCTGGCTAAAATGGTCTTTTGCAGAATGACCCCTATGGAATGCTGGCAGACAGACTCAGGCTTTGGCATAGGCACACAGCTCTATGCAGATACAAACCTGCTGATCACCCTGGACACTGTCCATCAAGTGATCAAGATCCAGTCTGCTACAGATAAGCAACACGCCTATCAGGACAGCTTCGCAGCTTTTGTGAAAAGCTACATGTCATCTGCAGAGATTTAAACTTTTGGAGTTTAACCTTAGCTTCTTTATTTTTGTGCAAATACGTGAGTAACTAACACGTCTTTGCGCTCAAACATAGGACAGGCAAAGGTTTCAACACGCGGGTTCGAGTCCCGTCCGGTCCGCATGAGCGTTGTAACACTTTGATGTTCAACGCTTTTTTCTTGCCTGAATGTCTGAAAAACCTTGTTTTATTGTGCAAAAGCGTGAGCAGTGGTCAAACACTGCAAAATGTTGCTCACGATTGGTGAGAAACTAAACACCTACACATATGACAATCAATTTTTTTGTACGCAAAAGAGGTAAAGAAAAACGGTTGTACGCACGTCTTACTCATGACAAAAAGACAACTGAGATATTGCTTGACTACATGTACACTACATCAATCAAAGCAAAGCCTTTCTGTGACAAGATCCGTAAGGAACTAACAGAGATTTACAACCAGCAGCATCTGGTTAACGACCCCAGTGATGTGCAATCTGTCAAGCATGTCTACCTGACCAGGTTTAAGAATCACTACCTCATGGAAATCTTCAGGGATTACATTGACAAAAAGATCAAACCTAAAGTAGATGTGCAGGAAATGAGCCAGTCTGGTTACCGCAAGTATGAGGTTTGTTACAACCACCTCAAAGATTTTCTACAATGCAGGGGAACAGATGACATCAACATTGCCAGCGTGGATCGCGCGTTCATTGATGACTTTGATGCATTCCTCCGTCAGTTCAGCCAGCACAACTCTATTATCAAGCAGCTGACTTACTTCAGGTGTATCATGCGCTATGCAAAAAACATCAAGGGATATATCCTCCAGGATCCTTTTGATTCTGTAGAGATGAAAAGAAGAAAGCGCTATCCTGTGTATTTAGAATGGGCAGAACTGCAAGCCATCATGGGTAAGAAACACCTGGTAGATCGTCTTGACAGAGTCAGGGATGTGTTCTTATTCCAGTGTTTCACCGGTCTCTCCTATGGTGACATGGTCAAACTAAAACAGCTGAACATAAATGCTGAAACGTTTACCATCAACCGTAAGAAGACAGATGAGCCAGCAGTGATATATTTTTATGATGTCGCAAAAGACATCCTCAAGAAATATAACAACACGCTTCCTGTGATTTCAAATGTCAAATTAAATGCATATTTAAAAGAATTAGCAGTAATTTGTGGAGTGCAGAAAAGACTAACAACACACGTTGCCAGGCATACTTTTGCTACAACTATCAACCTCAACAATGGTGTGCCACTCAAAACTGTTCAGTTACTTTTAGGACACAGTTCTGTAAAACAAACTGAACACTACGCCAGACTTAATACTGAAAGCGTTATAACCGCTTGCAGGATGAATAATGATAAACTGAATGGCTATGCCTTGAATTCTAGCAACTTATCATTACCTTCATCCCCACAGCCTACATCAAATATTTAACCCACCATTTAAAAATTGCATTTGTATGGCAAGAAAAAAACTAGAGGCGGCACAACTAAAAAAACTGGAGGCCCTGGTCATGGAGGGCAAGACTCCAGAAGACATTTCCAAGTATTTCAACATTGCCGTTAGCTCTGTACACAACTACAAACGTATGCTTAAAGAACGCGGCATTAAGATCCCTGACATCAGGGGCAAACGTCCCGTTGGTTTAGGAAAAGCCAGCGTGGAAACAATTACCTCTCCCAAAGGTGAGACCAAACATGTCCCTGCTGAACTGACCGGCTTCATGAAGCTGGCTGTAAATGACGTGTTGATCTATGTATCACCCAACGCCAAGTCAGTGAGCATTCATGATCATGAGATCATTGTACAATTTTAAACTGTAGCACAGTTATCAGAGCCCAGGTTAACCGCCTGGGTTTTTTTTTGCCTATTTCTATAGCCATATAGTGCGCAGAAGTTCTACAATATGTATATTTGTAAAGCCTGAGTTCTACAAAATGTAGCTACTTTAGTGGGAGTAACCCATTATCCTACAAAGATGCTATATCAACTCCCAAATGGTAAGTGCATAGAGATTTCTGTGGAACAGTACCTGAGGATGTCAGATGAGGAATTGGATTTGTATGTCGCTTACAATATTGGCGAGGAGGTCAATGACCCTTTTGCACTGAGTGTACTGAAGTACGGCAGTGCCATTGAGAATGATGACGCCTTTGACGAATTGATCACTGAGACATTGATTGAAGAATCAGTGGAGGATCTCACAGATATTCTGCCAGAAGAGAAGCTTTACGATGAAGATTTTTTTGACTCTGAAGAGCTGGAACAGTAAGGCGCTGTAACAGAAGAGTATGATCCAACCCAAGCTAAAACAATGTGCAGGGTGTGGAGAGCTTAAAGTTATCTGGAAAAACTTTGAGGGTAACAAGTTCTGCAAAGAATGTTGGTCCCGCAAAGCACCAGTTAAGGTTCCCACCCAGTCAAAAACACTGAGTCCCGTTTCTGAGAAACGCAAAGTCCTGGACCAGTTGTATTCCAAAATGAGAAAAGAATTTCTCTCTAAGCCTGAGAACAGCACCTGCCGTGCCAAGCTATCAGGAATATGCCTGCATGTCACAGGCCAAGATCTAACAGTACACCATACAAAAGGAAGAGGTCATTACTACTTAGACAGTAGTACCTGGATCCCTTTGTGCCTTGCATGTCACGAATGGGTGGAGACACACCCGGCTGAGGCCAGAGATATGCAACTATCGGATACAAAACATTAACCCTAAAAACAACAGAAGATGTCAACATCACCAGGACCTTACGGGTCACTACACTTAGGCTATGGCAGTTTTAGCCAGGCCTTAACAGCAATCAAAGACGGACACCGCGTAGCGCGTACAGGATGGAACGGTAAGAACATGTGGATTGCTTATAGTCCGGGTTCTGCTGCACTTCCTGCTGCTAATTTCTGGAGCCCTGCCAACAAAGCTTTTGCTGAGGCAAACGGCGGAAGTGTTGAAGTACTTCCATGCATCACGTTCAAGACAGCAGATGATAAGATCCTTATGGGATGGTTGGCTTCTCAAACAGACATGCTTTCAAACGATTGGCAAATTCTTGACTAAAAAAACAACAGATGAAAAAGTTCATTGGTTATCACATTCTTGGTGCTGGTTCTATTGAAGAGGCACAAGCAGAAAAAGGATTGTTACTCTGGAGCAAAGTGAAGCCTTCTGGTTTCAAGCGCTTCTTCAACCGTTTCTTACTTGGTATCTACTGGGTGGACAAAGAACGTGTCTTTGAAGAAAGAGGTAAGACCGGTCAAAGCGGCAACTCTGATGTGGAGATGCCACGTTTAAAAAAAGCAAAAGATGCAAAACCTTACGCAAAGTCCTCAAACTAAGCGTGAACTAATTCAACAAGAAGCTTTACAGGCTACTACCGGGAGGCAACGCTGCAGTCTGGGAATATCCATGGGTGTGGGTAAGACCTTGATTGGTCTGCGCCATATGCAAATGGAATACGCAGAAGGCAAACGCAAGTTCCTGGTAGTGGCTCCAAAGCGCGCCATCTTCCAAAGCTGGATGGATGACGCAGAAAAGTTTGAGCTTTCACACTTGTTGCCTTACGTAACGTTTACCACTTACCTGTCACTAGGTAAACAACCGCAGGACTTTGATGTCATCTACCTGGATGAATGTCACAGCCTGCTATACTCACACGAGTTTTATTTGTCAATGTATCCTGGGAAAATCCTGGGCCTGACTGGTACACCTCCTCGTTTCAAGAATTCAGAGAAAGGGGAAATGGTGCAAAAGTATGCACCAATAGTATATACTTACATCACTGACGATGCCGTAGAGGATCAGATCCTCAATGACTATAAGATCATTGTTCACTACCTGCCCTTGTCTACAGCAAGGACCCACCGTGTCAGTAAAAAGACTGGCGGGTTCTTTATGACTTCTGAAAAGGACAACTACAAATACTGGAGTGAACGTATTGTAAGCTCATTCAACCCTGCCCAAAAGCAGATCTTCAGGATCATGCGCATGCAGGCACTGATGAGTTTTGGTTCCAAAGAGAAGTATGCCCGCTCGCTGCTGGACATGATCGGTGAAAAGTGCATTGTGTTTTGTAACAACACAGAGCAGGCTGACCGTGTCTGCAAGACCAGCTACCACAGCAAAAACCCAAGGAGTGAAGAAAACCTTGAGGCGTTTAAAGCTGGGGACATTGATGAGCTGTCATGTGTACAGCAACTCAACGAAGGTGTGAACATACCAGATTTAAAGTATGGCATCATCCTTCACTCCTACAGCAATGAACGCAAGAGTTCTCAACGCCTGGGACGTTTGCTGCGTCTGAGTCCGGACCAAAAAGCAATTGTTCACGTGCTTGTGTATAAAGACACGGTGGATGAAGAATGGGTACAGGACGCTTTGCGTGACCTGGATCCTGAGAAGATTGTTTATGCTGATGAAATGGTCTAGGTTATGCACAACACAGCAGTAAACTTTATCAAGAAAGACGGGGTACTTGTCCCTGCAACAGAGAGTGATGCCGCCAAGTTTAAACTGTACAGCATGTCTGTAAAAGAACAGGACCTGGTGGAAGTTTACATGTCACTCTCGTCTCCTAATGACAAAACACTTGGCCAGTTGGCTAAAGTACATGCGCAGGTGCGCGAACTGGCAAGCTTTACCGGCCACACCTTTGATGAGATCAAAGATGAAGTCAAAAGAAAAGCGGGCCTGTAT
>JACCEC011213315.1_pt1 | contig 28461 bp, 28 predicted proteins | sample 7450121 | NCBI WGS metagenome assembly JACCEC01 (sample SAMN15323455, study PRJNA562643) | freshwater metagenome | isolation source: river surface water | place: USA:Blue River Watershed | collected 2017-08-18 | reverse complement strand
CTCGCTGGCGCCCGCCGCCCCGCCGGTGCCGCCCGCAGCGGCCGCGCCGACGGCCGCTCCTGGTGGCGCCAATATCGATGCGCGCGTTGCCGAGCGAAAGGCGCAACTGGCCGCCCAGGCCCAGGCCAAACGCGAGAAGGATGCGGCCGATGAGAAGGCGCGCCTGCAGCAGGTGCAGGCCGCCAACACGCGCAACCAGGAGCCCGAGTGGCTCACCGCCGATCGCATCTCGGTGCTCACGCCCCAGGAGGCTTCGCAGTACGTCGACCAGTACGGCGCGCGCCTGACGCCCAGGCAGTCCTACCTGATCCTGCAGCGCTTTGGCGGCTCCTTGAGCGGCGCCCAGCGCAGCCAGCTGCGCCTGAACCAGTGATCTGAGCGCCTCGCCCGAGACCGACAACCCAATACCCACGACCCATGGCAGACACCCTCGACTTCGACCAGGATCTCGCAGCCGGCTTGGCGCCCGCCAGCACGGCGCCGGCCGCCGCCCCCAAGGCCCAGGCCAAGCCGCAAGCGCCCGCTGCGTCGGCGCCCAGCGCTGCCCCTGCCGTCGATGACGATCTGGCTGCCGGTCTGGCGCCGGTGCGCACCCAGCGTGCGGGCTCGTTCGCTACAGCCGATCGCTTCGTCGAGGACATCGAGGGCGGCTACGTCGCCAACGACGCCGGCGCCGGCGAGACCAAGTACGGTGTCAACAAGCGCGCCAACCCGGACGTCGACGTCAAAAACCTGACGCCCGACGGCGCGCGCGATCTGCGCAAGGCGCGTTACTGGGATGCCATCGGTGGCGATGAGCTGGCCAAGCGCAGCGGCAAGCTGGCCACGGTGGCCTACGACACGGCCATCAACCTGGGGCCAGAGGTGGCCAAGCGCATGCTCAAGGAGTCCGGCGGCAACGCCGACCGCATGCTCGAGCTGCGCGCCAACAAGTACCGTGAGCTCGTGGCCGCCCAGCCGCAAAAGTACGGCCAGTACGCCGACGGCTGGCAGACGCGCCTGGACGGGCTGCGCGCGCTGGACCAGGGCGCCGCGCCCCAGGACTTGGGCGTCGGCAGTGATGCCACGGGTCGCCAGTTCGCGCGCGTGAGCACCCGCCCCGAGCCCACCTTGGGCGAGACGGCCATGCAAGGCTTCGAGCGCGGCATCGACCAAAGCCGCGCCCTGATCGGTGGCTTTGCGGCCCTGGTCAGCCGCTCGATCAATGGCGGCCAGGAGACCGAGTTCCAGCGCAAGGCGATGGACTACTACAACGAGAACATGAAGGAGGCGCAGCGCCACACCTCCGACTCGTCCTCGTTCACCGATGTGCTCGATGGCAACGGCAGCCTCTCGCGGTGGGCCGCTGACAGCGCCGGCTACCTGGGCTACCAGATCGCCGAGTCGCTGTTCACTGCTGGCCTGGGCGGCGTGATCGGCAAGACCATCGGCAAGGGCGTGGTCACCTCGGTGGCCTCGGGCATGGTGGAAAAGGAGATCGGCAAGATCGCCGCCACCGAGGCTGGCAAGGGCATGGCCCGCGAGCAGGTGGCCAAGATCGCCGCCGCCAACGTGGCGCGCAACCTCGCGGCCGGCACCGCGGTGTTCGTCAATAACATCCGCCAAGAGGGCGGCTCCATCTACGGCGACGCGCTCGAGCAGTCCGGCAAGACCGGTGAGCCCATCGACCTGGGCCGCATCTGGGCCTCCACGGTGGCGGCCGCCGGCGTGGACACCGCGGCCGATGTGGCGGCGGCCCGCGGCGTGCTGGGCATGCGCGAGGGCAGCTCGGCCGCCAGCTACGCCGGGCGCGCCGCGCGCGAGATCCCCAAGGGCATGCTCACGCAAGGCGGCACCGAGTACGGCCAAACCGGCCTGGAATACTGGGGCGCAGGCAAGGACTTCTTCACCCCCGAGGGCCAGAAAGAGGGCATCGACTCGGCCGCCGTGGGCGCCTTCGGCGGTGTCGCCGCCGGCGTCGGCTCGGCCGTCCATCGCGCCGAGGCGCCCCCGGTCGCCGCGCCCAACCCGCTGCAGCATGTGGTGGATGCGGCGGCCAAGCCCGACAGCCCACTGTCGCGCGCTGCACTGTCTGGCGGTCAGGTGCCGCCCGCTGGCCCGGGCGGCGCGGCCGAGCAGCCGGCCCCCGAGCTGGACGCCATCGGCGAGCGCGCCAATGCGGTGATGGCGGCTGTGCGTCAGGGCGACACGCTGCAAAAGCTGCGCGAGCTGGGCCCGCAGATGGGCGCGGACAACCTCGCCAACGATTTCCTGTACGCCCTGCAGGTGGCGCGCGATCCGCGCAACCGGGGCGACCAGCGCGAGCAGGCCATCGCCCAGGTCGAGCAGGCCCTGCAGTGGACCACCCAGGGCTTCGGCCCGGGCGCGCCCGCCGCCCCCGGCACGGCCGTCGCCGTGCGCCCCGACAACGCCGTCGCCCCGGCCGGCCAGCCGCAGTTCTTCGACGCCAACACGGTCGATGGCGAGGCCACCCGGGTGGACAACATGCTGCCGGGGCCGCGCGCCCTGCCGGCGCCCCAAAGCGCCGTGGTGCCCGCGGGCCAGCCGGCACTGGCCGGGCCGACGCCTACCGCCGCGCCCGCCGCCACCCAGGAGCAGCCCGCGCCAGCCGAGGCGGGCTTTGCTACGCCTTCTGAGCAACAAACTGTTGGTGCAGACAACAAAACGGTGCAACAGCAGGCCGCCGCTGCGACCCCCGCGACGGTGGCCGAGATGACCCAGGTGGCCGCGCCGCAGGTGGCCACGCCCGCTGGCGAAGGCCCGGCCGTGCTGCGCAAGCGCAAGGCGGTGGTGCAGCAGCTGGCCGGCAACGGCTTCGAGTCGGTGGTGCGCGAAGGCGCCGACTTCTGGATGGTCAACAGCAAGACCGGCCAGAAGTTCCAGCTCGACGGCCCGGCCGACGCGCAGCTGGCGCGCAAGGCCATCGCCGACCGCGTGGACACCCTGGCGCACACCGCCGCGGCCAGTCCGAAGAACGACCTGCTCGAGCCCACCCCGGCGCAGATCGAGGCGGGCAACTACAAGAAGTCCGAGGTCATCGACCTCAACGGCATGCGCATCAAGATCGAGAACCCCCAGGGCTCGATCCGCCGCGGCGTGGGTGCCGACGGCAAGGCCTGGGAGACCCAGATGGCTCACCACTACGGCGAGTTCCAGGGCACCGAGGGCGCCGATGGCGACAAGCTCGATGTGTTCATCGGCCCGCGCCCGGACAGCCAGAAGGTCTACGTGGTGGATCAGCGCAACGCCGATGGCTCGTTCGACGAGCACAAGGTGATGATGGGCTTCACCTCCCAGGAGGCCGCGCGGCAGGGCTACCTCGCCAACTACGCCAAGGGCTGGACGGGCCTGGGCGCCATCACCGAGATGAGCGTCGAGCAGTTCAAGGCCTGGGCCAAGTCGCGCGCTGCCAAGAAGCCGGCGGCCACCGCCGCGGCCGCCCAAGAGATGGCCACCGGCCGCGCCGACACCCGCACTGCCGCGGGCGCCGCCGACACCGCGACGGCCATCGGCTTTCGCCCGGCCAACGAGCGCAAGCGTGACGTGCAGCGCGCCAACGCCGCCCTGGAGCTGGGCAACGGCGGCCGCATCCTGTTTGCCAAGGCCGACGGCGACCTCGTGGTGGTCGGCCCGGACGGCAAGGAAGCCGGCGTGGTGCGCTTCTACGACCAGCGCCAGGGCGCCATCCGCGAGGCCAGCCAGTTCCCCGCCTTCGTGCCGCAGGCGCTGCGCGAGCCGCTGCTGGCCTACCAGCGCGCCTTCTACGCCCAGGCGCGCAACCCCAGCGCCGAGTCCGCGGCCGCCATGGAGCAGGCCAGCGGCGTGCTGTCCAACGCGGTGCGCGCGCACGCCCAGGCCAGCGGCAAGACCCAGGCCCAGCCCCAGGCCGGCGAGGCGGCCAATGAGCCGAGCTTCCTGAACGTGCGCAGCGCCAAGGGCCAGCACAAGCTGCGCATCGTCAAGCCCGGCGAGCTGCTCAAGAAGGCCTCGGGTGAGCGCAAGGGCAAGTACCGCGAGCTCACCCAGGGTGAGGCCAAGCTGATCGAGAACGTGGCCGCCATCATGGGCAAGCGCGTGGTGTTCTTCGAGCCGACCGATGCCGGCTTCAAGACCGACGGCTTCGTGCGCCCGGGCGAGCCGGGCACCATCTACGTCAACAAGAAGACCTCCATCAACGCCCTGGCGGTGTTCGGTCACGAGTTCTTCCACACCCTGCGCGAGACCAACCCCCAGGCCTGGGAGGCGATCGCCGCGGTGGTGGCCTCCAAGGTCAAGGACGGCGGCGCGCAGAAGTTCCGCGCCGACCGCTACGGCTCCGAGATCGCCCAGCAGATGGGCGACGGCGCGCTGTCCAAGGACAACGGCGGCGAGCTCGAGGAGCTGGTGAGCGACCTGGGCGGCAACCTGCTCAAGGACGCCGACTTCTGGAAAGAGGTCTTCGCCAAGGTCCAGGACGACCACCCGCAAGAGGCCAAGGGCATCCTGGCCCAGCTGGCCGCCATGGTCCAGCGCGCCATCGCCTCCCTGGTGGGCGGCCTGCAGCAGCGCGGCTTTGCCGCCGACAGCTTCGTCAAGGATCTCGATCAGGTGCGCGCCGCGTTCAAGGACGCGATGGCCCAGCACCTGAAGGACTCGGGCTTGAGCCAGCGCGCCATGGCCGCCGAGAAGCTCAAGGCCGAGCAAAAGCTCAAGAAGGCCAAGGCCGCCGGCGACGAAACCGTCAAGGCCTCGCCCGCGCGCGAGGGGGCGCTGAGCGTCACCGGCTACCACTTCAGCCACGCGCCGCGCGCCACCCTGTCCACGGGCTTTTTCGGCGCCGGCCTCAAGGGCAGCGCCCGCGACGAGATCCAGTCGGCCCAGGACCAGCGCCTGCGCGAGCGCATCTCGTTTTACGCCAACAAGGGCACCGGCGTGCGCCCCGAGGCCGGCGTGGGCGCCATTGCCCACAAGGCCCAGCTGGACAACATCTACGACGCCGATGCCGATCCGCTGCGCCTGCGCAGTGGCGACGCCCGCAAGTTCGAGGCGGCCGTGCTGGACGCCGGCTACCGCGGCTACCTCTCGCGCCTGGAGGGCAACCAGCCCGCCCAGGTGGTCCTGCTGGGCAAGCAGCAGGTCAAGCCCGAGATCCTGGGCCCGCGCACGGCCATCGAGGATGCGCCGGTGGTGCCCTCGGCTGCGAAGCGCAACGCCGACCTGGGCGACCGCATCGCCGGCAACCGCTCACTTCCCTCGGGCTCGCTCACGCCGGCGCGCTGGTCGCAGGCGCTCATGGCTGCCGACCCCGAGCTGGCCGCGCAGCTGCTGGACATCGGCGCCCTCACGGGCGAGGCCCCGATGTACAAGGACGAGCTGGCCGCGCACGTGCGCGAGCTGGCCGCCCCGATCAAGCACTCGGTCGAGCGCGCCGCCGACGAATACGCCCAGGTCGAGGCCAAGTACAAGGACACGCCCCAGTGGCGCAAGGCCCCCAACGGCCAGCCCTCGCGCCTGAGCGAGCGCCAGTGGGTGCAGGTGCGCACCCCCAGCTTCAAGGCGTGGTTCGGCGACTGGGAGAAGTTCGCCGGCCAAGAGGGTGGCGTGTGGAATGACGGCGACAAGTCCGTCTCCAAGGTGGTCGATGACAACGGCGAGCCGCTGGTGGTCTACCACGGCACCGACAAGGGCGGCTTCACCCAGTTCAACGAGCCGGGCGGCAAGGTGCGCGGCGACCTGGGCATCTTCACCACGTCCAACGAGGCGATGGCCTACTCGTATGTGCGCAAAGGCCGCGCCAAGCCGATGGACCTGTCGTCGCCCGACCTCTCGCTCGAGCAGCTGCAGGAACAGGGCTTCGAGTTCACGCAGGAAGACGGCGGCTGGGTGAGCGTCAAGAACCCCGACGGCTATGACGTCTATGGCCAGGACGCGGATGACGACGGCTTCTACCCGTCCATGGAAAAGGCGGTGCGCGCGGCCAATGCCGACATCGATCCCGAAGGTGGGCCGGGTGTCTACGCGCTGTTCCTGAACCTGCGCAACCCCGAAGAAGACAACTTCGAGGGCGCGCTGTGGAACGGCGACCGCGAAGACCAGTACCAAGTTCGAGACGAGAACGACGACCCCATCTACGACGAAGCGGGCCGCGCCATCTTTGATCGCGAGACGGCCGAGGCCCTGGCCTCGGTCAACGAAGGTGCCGAGGTGCAGCCGGCCGATCCGCACTACCACTCGACCGACGATGTGGTGCGCGAGGCGCAGCGCTGGGCCGACGGCGCCATCATCCATGACGTGATCGACGATGGCGGCGGCAGCGGCTACGGCCTGGAGCCCTCCGACGTGTTCGTGGCCTTCAAGCCCGAGCAGGTCAAGAGCGCCGACTACAACGCCGGCAGCTTCTCCCCCAGCGACAGCGACATCCTCCTGTCGCCTGCGCGCGCCAAGGGCCAGCGCGCCGCGCAAGACCCGGCCATCGGCGACAAGACCGACGTGACCCGCCTGCCCAAGGGGCGCGCCGTGCCCGCCGAGGTGGCTGTGGGCTCACTGGAGTCGTCCCTCAAACAGGCCGCCTCCAAGTCCTACCGCCGCGGGCGCGACCTCAAGAGCGACATCCAGGACCGCGTCCTGGCCGCTGCCCGCGCCGCGCGCGTCAACCTGTCCGAGCGCACCCAGGCCACGTTCCGCTTCCTGGCCGACATGGTCAAGTCCGACGCCCAGTTCGCCCTGAAGTCCAACGAGAACGCGGTGGGCTGGTATGACTCCAAGGTCAGCCGCGCCATCGGTGCGCTGTCCACCATCCACCCGGAAATCAACGACGACCCGCGCTCGCGTCTGGCCTTCCTGTGGGCGCTGGCCGTCACCTCCAACGGCCTGAAGGTCGACAAGAACTTCGAGCTGGCCGAGAGCGCCTACCGCCAGTGGAAGGCCAGTGGCGGCAAGATGCCCACCGACATTGGCATCGGCAACGCCGCCGGCGCGATCAACAAGGGCATGGCCCAGTACAACGAGCTGGTCGACAAGGTGGGTGCGGAGCGCCTGCTCAAGTTCATGGCCACCCAGTTCACGGTGGGCGAGATCGGCCGCATGCTGGGCGACAAGCCCGGCGGCGAATGGGCCGGCACGCCCGTGCGCGGCGCCGCCATCCTGGGCCCCAAGATCGGCAACGGCTTTTTCTCCAACCTCAACGGCTACTTCGATGCCCTGACCATGGACCGCTGGCTCATGCGCACCTGGGGTCGCATGACGGGCACGCTGCTGCAGATCGATGCCAAGGCGATCGCCGACGCGCGCAAGAAGCTGGTCAAGGCGATCGACGCCATGACCGCCGAGCAGCGCCGCGAGATGAGCAAGGTCATCGGCCAGCCGGTGCGCAAGGGCATGACCCAGGCGCAGCTGGCGCAGGCCGCCCAGGCCGTGGAGAAGGCCTCGATGAAGGCCGACAAGCGCGAGGCCCTGCAGGCCGCGCCGGCTACCGACCGCTTCCGCCTGGATGCGCGCAACCTGCACAAGACCATCGACGGCCAGAAAGAGGCGCCCTCTGGCCCGGCCGAGCGCAATTGGATCCGCGCCGTCTTCCAGGACGCCCTCAAGGGCCTGCAGGCCGATGGCCTGGACATGACCATGTCCGACCTGCAGGCGCTGCTGTGGTATCCCGAGCGTCGCCTGTACGACGCCGCCAAGTCCGACGAGGACGTGGCCGAGGGCTACGAGGACGACGAGGCGCCCGACTATGCCAACGCAGCCATGAATCTGGCGCTGGCCAACGGCGCTGACAGGACTCGCGTTCGCGCCGCCATGGATGCGGCCGAGGCCCGCGGCACCGTGGTGGGCCAGCCCCTGACGCAGGCCGAGAAGCAGGCGATGATCGAGGAGTTTCGCGCGCCGCCGACCCAGCAGTTCCAGCTGGCCTTTGAGGTCGCTCCCAACCCCGACGACCAGCAGGCCACGGCCGCCTGGAACGCGCTGAGCTTCAAGGACCGGCTGGCCATCACCAACTTGGTCAAGGACGCCGTGCTGGCGGACATGGCCGACGCGGTGGGCGTGCGTATCGGCAAGGCCGTGGTGGCCACCGGCGGCTTCGAGGGGCAGGTCAATCCCAGCGCCATCGCCCAGTACAAGGTGACCCAGGTGGAGCTGGCCCAGGCCCGCGCCCTGGCCGCCGCGCTGGGCATCGCCCTGGAGCAAAAGTCGGTGGCCCTGATCGATGGCCGCGCCGAGCAGACCCACGGGCTGGTGCGCATCACGCTGGACAAGAAGGCCGACAAGCACGCCGCCGCGATCATGGCCGCCATCTCCGAGCAGCTGCCCGGCCTGGACGGGTTCACCGCGCGCGGCAACAACATCGACATCCTGAATTTTTCCGACCTTCCCACCGAGGAGGTGGCGGCTAAAATTGAGACGATCCTCGAGTCGGCAGACATTGATGCCGAAGGGGTCATCTCGTTTGGCGATGTCAACTCCGAGCTGGTCAATGAGGACACCTATGAAGATCAAATCAACGGGGCACGACCCGAAGCTGGGCGAGAAGTTCTTGAGCGAGCACGACGGGCTCGTGATCGGGCTCGGCAAGTCGTCCGAGCAGAGCTCCGAGGACGAGCCGCGCCTGAAGTACATGACGGAGCAGCAGGCGCACGACGAGCGGATGACGCAGGCGCCGTCCGCCAATCGCCCGCCCGAGACGGAGGCCGAGGCGAGCCAGATCGCCGCACTGAGGCTGGCGCGCTGGCGCCATCAGAACGCGCAGCTCAAGACCAAGCGCTGAAGCCCCTGGCCGGCGCGCCCCGGATCCAGGGCGCCACCGGGCCGGATCCGCGACTGGTCGATGTGGCCGAGCGCTACGCCCGCGACCATGGCATCGAGCTGCGCCGCCAAAGCGAGTACGTCCAGGCTGACCCGCAGCGCGGCAAGCGCATCGCCGCCGCCTACGACGCCATGGCCCATGACCCGCAAAACCCGCGCGTCAAGGAGGCCTACCGCAACCTGATCGCCCAGACCCGCGCGCAGTACGACGCGCTGGCCGATGCGGGCTACAAGTTCTGGTTCATGGACCTGGGCCGCCCGGACAACGTGCAGTACGTCTCCTCGCCCTGGAACGCCATGCGCGACCTGCGCGCCAACCAGCAGATGGGCGTGTTCCCCACGGTCGAGGGCTTCGGCAGCGATGCCAGCTTCGATACCGAGAACAACCCGCTGCTGGCCGACACGGGCCTGCGCTGGCCCATCGGCGGGCCGGGCAGCCGCACCACGGCGCCGGTGCTGGCCAACGACCTGTTCCGCGCGGTGCACGACGCCTTCGGCCACGGCCTGGAGGGTGCGGGCTTTCGCGCGGACGGCGAGGAAAACGCATGGCAAGCGCACGTGCGGCTGTTCACCGGCTCAGCCGTGGGCGCCATCACCAGCGAGACGCGCGGCCAAAACAGCTGGCTGAACTTCGGCCCGCACGGTGACAAGAACCGCAACGCCAAGGTCGAGGACACCGTCTTTGCCGACCAGAAGACCGGCCTGATGCCCAGCTGGACCTGGGAGGAAGGACGTGTTGGCGACCAACCGAAAAAGCAACAAAATGTTTACAATCAGCGGATCCAGGCCCTGCAAGACCTGATCGCCTGCCTCAAGTAAAGCACCCATGGCCACCTTCTCCAACTGCCTTCGGATCGTCAACGCCATGCCCCAGCGCGACCAGGATGCGCTACTGGCGCGCCTGGACCAACTGCTCGAGCGCGGGCTCACACCGAAGGAGGCGCAGCTGCAGGCGGCCATCGATGTGCTGGCGCAGGTGCAGGGCGAGGCGCCCGTCAAGGCCTCGGTCGAGCGACTGACGCCGGATTTCGTGGATGACAACGTCGAAGATCTGGAGTACCCCAACTCCAAGTATGCCGAGTTCGACGACGGCGCGGCGCGCGTGAAGTTCTTTGCCGATGCCAGGGGCAACATTCGCGTGACCACGCTGAGCACCGAGGACTCCAACAAGGTGCGCGGCCGTGACGTGCTGCGCTGGCTGGGTCAGACCTACGGCAAGCCCATCCTGGTCAACGAGGTGGACCCGCCGGCTGCGGGCTTCTGGGACAAGATGCAGGACGAGGGCCTCATCAAGGGCTGGTCGCACCAGATCTATCGCGGCAAGACCCAGGCCTTGCCCGAGGCGGGGGTCATCGGCAACACCGGACAGTTCGATCCGAGCAAGGCGGACATCCGCCAGAGCTCCGAGCGTGTTTTCACCGACGATGTGATGGTCACCGCCATCGCCGACAGCAAAGCGCTGTCCGGCCTTGTCGCCTCGGCCATCGAGTCCGATGCCCAGGGCGTCATCCCAGGCCGCGCGCGCGAGCTCGACCGCATGCTCGCCAAGGGCTGGATCACCGAGGACGAAATCAAAGACTCGTTCAAGCGCACGCTCGAGCTGCTGCGCAGCGAGCATGGCGACGAGCTCACGCTGTGGCGCGCCGATGCGCCGGCCGATCGCAAGATCGCCGATGCCCGCACGGTCTACATGGCCGACCGCGACGTCGCCGAGAAGTACGCCAACAACGGACGCGAGGCCAAGGCCTACACCGTTCCGATGGGTGACGTGCTGGGCGTGTACGCTCGGCCGTCCGGCTACTACGAGGCCATCGTGAAGATTCCCGGTGGCGGTCTCGTCGCGGCTGGCCAGACCCAAGGTATTCGCCAGAGCTCCGAGCGCGCCGGCTGGAGCGAAGAGCGCATCCAGAACCTCACAAACGAGTACGACTACACCGACGGGCGCACCAAGGCCTACGCAGCCCTGGTCAATCCGATGGACTACCTGCACGCGACGACCTACTCGGACGAGCACCTCAAGGAGATCGAGGCCGAGTCGCGGCCACTGGACCTGGACGACCTGAAGCACACCGGTGTGCCGCGCCTGTACGTTGACATAGCAAATAAGACCATCGTCGGCCATGAGGGGCGTCACCGCATGGTGGCGCTTGCCAACGCGGGTGTCACGCTGACGCCCGTTGTCGTCGGCGTGCGGACCCGCCAGCTCGTTGAGGTGCCCGACCACTACAAGCCTGTGGACCAGATGCGTGTCAGGGGTCAGGACTTCGAGGAGGCCGGACGCGGCCAGCCGCTGACGCTCGACTCCATGGTGCCGCTGTCGTACGTGTACAAGAAGCAGCTGCGCGACACGTTCGGCGCGGGCGACGTCCTGTTCTCCACCGAGCGCGACTACATCCTCGTCCACGGTGGCGGCGACTTCGATAAGCCCAGCGAGCGCATGCTCGGCCGCGGCGAGCCGGGCAACATCCGCCCCTTGGGCAAGGGGCTGTACGGCTATCTTGCCACCAACGAGGATGAGGTGCGCCGCGCAGTCGACGCCGCCCGCGCCTACACGCAGCACGCTCCCGGCGATGATCGCGCCATCCACGCCTTCCGCGTGCACATCGCCCCCGGCGAAGCCTTCATCAAGGGCAAGGTCTGGGACGAGGAGCTGCTGACCGACGAACAGCTGGCCGCCATGAAGGAAAGCCGCGCCGCCAACGCGCTGCCCGCCGGCCCCGAGCGCCGCGCCGCCTTCGAGGCCATGGAGGCCAAGCGCCCGCGCAAGACCCTGGCCGAGGAGCGCCAGGAGCAAGCGGCCGCGCCCTATCAGGCCGAGTACCTGTCGGGCCTGGGGTTGGTGGAGCTGTCCGTCCAAGACCTGTCGCGCCTGCAGCGCGTGGGCAAGTGGCCCGCCGACGTGGCGAGCGCCAACGTGGCCAATGACCTGCGCGGCGCACTGGACAGCATCCGCAAGTCCGTCGAGCGCGAGATCTCCCCGCTGGGCTTCTACTCCTCCCTGGCCGATGGCATCGCCAAGGTGCAGTCCAAGGAGCTGGGTGCCGCCGGCTGGAAGCAGGCCATCAAGGCGCTGCTCAACAAGGGCCAAGTCAAGCAAGACGAGGTCGAGTGGTCCGGCATCAACGACTGGCTGGATCTGCAGCAAGGCAAGGTGAGCAAGGAGGCCGTGCAGTCGTACCTGCGCGGCAATGGCGTGCAGGTCGAGGAGGAGGTGCTGGGCTCCCCCAGCCTGTCTGTCGCAGAGGCCAAAGAGCTGCGCGAGAAGGTCGAGGCGGGCATCCCGCTGTTCAGCCCTGAGCGCGCCGACGAGCCCGCGCCGAAGTCCGATCCCCAGCTCGAGCGCTGGGCCCGCGAGGCCGCGGTGGGGCGCGCAAACCCGGCCGTCGCCGTGGTGGCTGAGCGCCTGCCGCACGCCGCGCTGCGCATGGCGGGGCTGCCCAAGCGGCCGGTGACCATCTCCAGCTACACGGTGGGCCACCTGAAGAAAGCCGGACACCCGGAGATCACCCCCGAGATCATCGGCAAGCTGCCAAGCCTGCTGGCGCGCCCGCGCATCGTCATCAAGGATCGCGCGCCCAACAGCAGCGGTGACGTGGTCGATCGCTGGCAGATCCTGGCGGCTGAGCGCGACCACCTGGACCGCCCCATCCTGGTGGCGCTGTCGCCCGAGGTCCAGGACGCGGACGGAAGGAATCTGAAGAAGGGGGATCGCCGCTACGAGCCCGCCCTGAGCGGCCGGGGCGAGGCCATGGCCATCGATGAGGTGCGCACCATGTTCGGCCGTGAGGATTCGCTGTACTACGTGCTGCGCAATCTGGCCGAAGGCAACGTGGTGTACATGCCTGAAAAAGAAATCGCCCAGCTTCGCAAGGTGATTGACGCGGAAACCCCGCCTGCCGGCCGTAAGACCGGTGCCAACCCGGTTGCGAGCCGAGCGATCACCGTCAGTGTAGCGTCTGACGAGGCGCTGCGCAAGTACGAAAGTGGCGACCCCAAGTGGGCCAACCACAAAGTCCAGGTCACGATCCCCGACTACCGCAGCCTTGACCTGCGCGGCGCCAAGTTCAGCCCCGAGCGTCCCGAGTTCAAGGAGTGGTTTGGCAACAGCATGGTGGTCGATGAGGATGGCCGGCCGCAGGTCATGTACCACGCCAGCTACCGCGACCTGGAGGACGGCGCCTTCAACCGCCTAAAGTCCACCGAGTGGCGTGCTCCGTCCATGGACACCGTGGGCAGCTGGTTCAGCTCCAACCCCAGCGATGAGGGCGGCGCCGGCATGTACGCCAAGGGCGTCGGCGCGCGCATCTACCCGGTGTACCTGCGCATCGAGCGACCCAAGACCTACACGACCTTCAACGACTTCCTGCGCGAGATGCACGAGGCCGAGGGCCGCAAGCTCGAAGACCAACGCGCCCGCGGCCTGGGCTCGGCCGAGGGGCTGCGCGCCAAGCTCAAGGCCCAGGGCTACGACGGCATCGCCTTCGTGCCCACCGAGAATCAGGCGCTGATGGACGAGATCGAGCAGTTCCAGGACGCAGTCCAGCGCGCCCGCCGCGAGGAGCTGTCGCAGCCGCGCGCCGAGCGCGAGCTCTACACCGTCAAGCGCGAGCGCCTGGAGCAAAAGCTCAAGAGCCTGCAGGCCGAGCTGCACGAGTTCGGCTACAGCACCGAGCTGGACAAGCAGTACGTCTGGGTGGCCTTCGAGCCCGAGCAGATCAAGTCGGCCATCGGTAACGCTGGCAGCTACAGCCCCGAGGCGGCCGACATCACGCAAAGCGCCGACCGCCCCTGGTTCGACGACCTGGACAAGCTCAAGGTCACCACCAACTACCAGCTGGGCGACCTGCTGCGTTCGAGCAAAAAGCTGTCCTGGTGGGACCGCACCGTTGGCACGCAGTACCACATCGCGCAGAAGCACCCGCAGTTCAAGCGCGTGTTCGACGCGGTGCAGCGCTTCATCAACGACGTGTCGGCCTATGCCACGCGCGCCGCGGATCTGGCGCCCAACATCTTGCCCAAGCTGGAGCACCTGAAGGACATCGCCAAGAGCCCGCTGTCCCCGGCCGACGTGCAGGCGCTGCGCGAGCCGATCTTCGGCGGCACCCTCAAGTGGACGCGCGATGCCGAGGGCAACCTCATCGAGGCCGATGACGTCTCGACCGCCGGCGTCGTGTTCACCAACGAGGAGCTGCGCACCAACTTCGGCCTGAACGATCGCCAGATCGGCCTGTACCGCGAGTTCCGCCGCGCGACCAACAAGAGCCTGAGCGACGTGGCCGTCTCGGACATGCTGCGCTACCTGGGCGCCGACGGCGAGGCGGTGCGCCAGCAGGTGCTCGATGCCAAGAAGCTGGACGAGGCCACCGACATCCTGGTGGCCCACCTGGACAAGCTGGCTGAGCAAAACCCCAAGCGCGCCGACACTCTCAAGGACAGCCAGCGCGTGGTCAAGGAGAAGGCCGGCCAAGCCATCGGCCTGATGGCCCGCGGCTACGCACCGCTGTCGCGCTTTGGTCAGTACACCGTCTACGTGGTGGGCAAGGACGGCGAGCAGATCTACTTCTCGATGTTCGAGAACGAGCGCGACGCCAACAAGATGGCCCGCGAGATGCGCGAGCAGTACCCCGAGGCGGAGGTGACCACGGGCACCATGAGCCAGGAGAGCTACAAGCTGTTCAGCGGCGTGACCCCCGAGACCCTGGCGCTGTTTGGCGAGACCCTGGGCCTGGAGAAGTCGGCCGACGACGCCAAGACCGAGGCCTTCCAGCAGTACCTGAAGGTGGCCAAAAACAACCGCTCGGCCATGAAGCGGCTGATCCAGCGCAAGGGCATCAATGGCTTCAGCGAGGACGCCGGCCGGGTGCTGGCAGGCTTCGTCTACAGCAACGCCCGCCAAGCCTCGACCAACCTGCACGCCGGCGAGATCGGCCGCTCGGCCGCCGCGGTCACCGACGGCGACGTCAAGGACGCGGCGATCCGCCTGATGCAGTACGTGCAGAACCCGCGCGAAGAGGCGCAGGCTGTGCGCGGCCTGCTGTTCACGCAGTTCATCGGCGGCTCCATCGCCTCGGCCCTGGTCAACTTGACCCAGCCGTTCACCATGACGCTGCCCTACCTGTCGCAGTTCGACGGCGCCGGCGGCGCGGCCAAGCGCATGGCTGATGCCGTGAAGCTGGCCAGCCGGGGCATCCGCGGCGACGACGACCTCAAGGCCGCCCTCAAGCGCGCCGAGGAGGAGGGCGTGGTCAGCCCGCAGGAAGTGCACCAGCTCATGGCCCAGGCCCAGGGCAAGGGCGCGCTGCAGTCGGGCGACGGCACCCGCGCCGGCGACGCTGCGGCCAAGGTCAACAACGCCATGGCCAAGCTCTCGCTGGCTTGGGGCAAGGTGTTCTCCGCCGCGGAACAGTTCAACCGCCGCGTGACCTTCATCGCCGCCTACAAGCTGGCGCGCGAGCAGAGCATGGCCGACCCGATGGCCTTTGCCGAGCAGGCGATCGCCGAGACCCAGGGCATCTACAACAAGGGCAACAAGCCCGCCTGGGCGCGCGGCGCCGTGGGCGGCACGCTGTTCACCTTCAAGCAGTACTCGATCGGCTACCTCGAGTTCCTGCGCCGCATGTGGGGCAACGGCCCCGAGGGCAAGAAGGCGGTTGGTCTGGCCCTGGCGGTGCTGTTCCTGTCGGCCGGCCTGGGTGGCATGCCCGGCGCCGACGACCTGGACGACGTGATCGACGGCGTGATGCAGCGCGTGCTGGGCAAGAGCTTCGACAGCCGGCAGGCCAAGAAGGAGTTCTTCGCCTCCATCCTGGGCCAGTCGGGCGCCGAGTTCGTGATGAGCGGCCTGTCGGCCCTGCCGGGCGTGCCGATCGATGTGTCCGGCCGCATGAGCCTGGGCAACCTGATCCCTGGCACCGGGCTGCTGACCAAGAAGCGCGACTACAGCCGCGACTACCTGGAGATCACCGGCCCGGCCGGCACGCTGTTCACCAACTACGGCTCGGCCATCGCCAACTTCGCCCAGGGCGAGGTGCGCAAGGCCGCCGAGGTGGCTGCGCCCCAGGCCGCGCAGAACGCCCTGAAGGCCATCGACATGGCGCAGATGGGCTACTACCGCGACATGAAGGGCCGCAAGGTGGTGGACGTCGACGCCTTCGACACCCTGGTCAAGGCCATCGGCTTCCAGCCGCGCGCCGTCGCCCAGGTCCAGGAGGCCACCGGCGTGCAGGCCAACCTGATCTCGCAGAACAAGCTGCGCGAGACCGAGATCGCCGACAAGTGGGCGCGCGGTCGCATCGAGCGCAAGCCCGACCTGATCGAGCAGGCCAAGGCCGAGCTGGCCGAGTGGAACCGCAGCAACCCGGCCAGCCCGATCAAGATCGAGGCCGGGCAGATCAACAAGCGGGTCCAGGAGGCCAACAAGTCCAAGGCCCAGCGCGTGGCTGCCACGGCGCCCAAGGAGATCCGCAGCGCCGTTCAGCGCGAGCTGGCCCGCGACACCGAGTGAGCAGGCCGGCGGCCTGTTCCAAACTGCCGTCACCTGCGCCTGGGTGACGGCAGTTCGCAACGCCCACCCTCACCGGGTGGGCTTCTTTTTTTTCGCCCGCAGCAGGCTGGGCGCGAGCACAATGCGCGGATGCTTGTCTCGGCAATTCCCATCGCTGTGGCACTGATCGCGATCGCCCTGGTTCACCCGGTGCTGGCCCTCGCGGTGGGCGCCTTGCTCGTCTACCTGTGGCGCGTCTCCTGAGCTGCTGATCGACCCCTTCGGCGTCGTAGCGTCGTGGGAATATTCAAATTGACCAGCAAGCGCTTCGAGCAACTTTACGCCGCGTCGTAAGTGACCTAAGTCGTTGATTTATATAGGTGCAGTGTTCCCGCATACTGGGCATACAGAAAGTTTGTCGGTGTTTGTTAAAGGGGCCTAACGGCCCTTTTTTCTTGGTAAATCAAGGACTTACGTGACAACAATTTGTAGAGCGCGGTTTCTTGAGTGGAGCCAAGTGGAGCCCAGTGGGGTATGAAAAAGGGTCTTACGACGCCTGATTTCTTGCAGTAGGGAACATGCCGGCCTTAAACTCAGCCATCCAATCAGCACAGGAAAGGCGGACCCGATGGCGGCCAAGGCAAAAATGGGCAAGAGCTGGCAGTACCGTTTCCAGCGCAAGGGGCTGCTGCCCAAGCACGTCTACGTGACCTTCGACAACGAGGAGGAGGGCGACCGATTTGCCGAGCGCTGCGAGCACCTGCTCGATCAGGGGATCGTTCCGGCCGCCCTGAAGACGGCCAACGGCCGCTCGCCCATCACCGCCAACGTCACCACCATCCGCGCTCTTGCCCTGGCCTACCAGCGCGAGAAGGTCATCTCCCGGCGCGACGACGTGCTGCTCAAGGTCATCGCTCGCGACTGGGGTGACCAGCGCCTGGGCGACGTCGGCGTGGCCTGGGTCGACGAGTGGATCGCCACGCTTAAGCGCGAGCGCCTGCTCAGCCCGGCAACCATCACCAGCTACGTGGGCGCCCTGGCCCGGGCGGTGGACTGGGGGCTGCGCAAGGGGCACATGGTGCTGGACGGCAACCCGCTGCGCACCCTGCCCATGGGCTACGCTCAGTACGCGCCGTCCGATGTGGCGGCCACCGGCGGCATCAAGCTGGTAAACCTGCCGCGTGACCGCCGATTGGTGGGGGATGAGTACGAGCGCATCGGGCAAGTCATCGCCCGAGGTGAGCTGCCGCGCAAGCAGCGCCCGCGCCCCTTTGATGTGGCGGCGGTCCAGCTCCTGGTCGACTTGGCCCTGGAGACGGCCATGCGCATGCGCGAGATGTACACCCTGACCCTGGATCAAGTGGACCTGGATCGGCGCACCGTCTTTTTGGACAAGACCAAGAACGGCGACAAGCGGCAAGTGCCGCTGACCAGCGTGGCCGTGGCCAAGCTCAAGGTCTACCTTGCCCAGCGAGACCCCAAGAAGATGAAGTTCGAGGACGCGCTGTTCCCGTTTTGGAATGGGTCGTTCGAGCCCAACTACCTGCACCAGCTGACCAACGAGGTCTCACAGCTGTACCAGCAGCTGTTTGATCTGGCCGAGTGCGACGACCTGCACTTTCACGACCTGCGCCACGAGGCCACTTCCAGGTTCGTGGAGCGCACCAACTTGCTGGACGTGGAGATTATGAAGATCACCGGCCACAAGACCTTCCACACCTTCATGCGCTACGCCAACCTGCGCGGCTCTAATTTGGCGACGAAGCTGTGGTGAGGGCGGGCGCCCGTCTCCGCACGCGCACCACCACCCGGCTGGTGCGCTCGATCGTCTGACGGACGATCAGTCGCTCCAGGTACTCCAGGATGTCCGCAGTCATCAGCACCCAGGATCGCCCCACCTTGCCGGCGCGCAGGACGCCTCTGCGAATCAGATCCTCGACCGTCTTGGGGTGGACCTTCATCAGCTCGGCGGCCTGTTGCAGGTCGCAGGTGGGGTTCATGCCAAGGTGGGCGGTGGCGCGGATCATTCCTGCTCTCCTCGGTTGATGGCCTCAACGGTGGTGCGGCGCCGGCGGGTCATCTCGGTGGCCAGTTTCATGGCATCGTCCACCTCCTCATCGCTCAGCGGATCGCACACCTTGCCGATGATGCTGTGCATCAGGCCGGCGGCTGTCTCGGCCAGGGACCGGATGCGCTCAAGGTGCTCGGCATCCACGTAGCTGGCGACATGCCCCACGATCTCCATCACCTGCATGGCCTCGAAGGCCACGGCGGTGGCCACCGCAAAGGGGTCGCCCTTGGCGCCGCGCGCCGAGGAGACCATCTCGTCGATGGTGGTGCTCAGCTCGTGGAGCATGGTCTTGGACTGGTCTTTCATCGCTTCCCCCGGTTCAGGCCCTTCCAGCAGCCGTAGCAGCGCCACTTGCCCGGGCCCAGCTCGATGCCGTTGGCCGGCTCCTTCAGGTCGTGGCAGCGCGAGCACTCCTTGAGGGGGTGCTTGTTCTTGGCGCTGCCGGGCAGCAGGACGGGCGCGCTCATCAGACGAGGTCCGCCAGGAAGGGCGGAGCGTAGCGAGCGGACTTGCCGATCTTGCCGCCAAGAAGGATCACCGGCGTGCCGTCCTCGTTGAGCTTGGACTCGTTGCTGGCCAGCACTCGTTCGTCGGCCTTGGCCTTGTCCATGCCCGCCAGGAAGGCCACGCCGTTGCCGGTGACCTCGCGGTCGCACAGCGCGTCCAGCGCGTTGACACGGTCGCGAAAGCGCGTGCCGATGTGCCCCATCTTCAGGCGGTGGGCGACGCCCTTGAGGCGCGTGGACACCAGCGTCACCGACTCGTTGTCGGCGTTGGAGCCGACGATCTGCAGCTCATCGAGGTACTCGCAGAACTCCTCGAGGTCCACGCCGATCTGCACGGCCAGCTGCTTGTCGTTGCCCGGCTGCTTGCCGCAGGCGGCGAGCCAATCGGCGGTGCGTTGGAAGTTGCTCTTGTGGGTCATGCTCAGTGGCCGCGCGCCAGACGCGCAGCGGTGGTGTGAATCAGGTTGTTGAACCAGCGGCGAATCGCGTACTGGCGCACGATCGAGATCGCGGTGTAGATCCAGCCCAGGGCGAAGTTCTCGCTGGCGGTGAAGCTCGCGCCCACCAGGGGCAGCAGCAGGAAGTTGGCGGCGTAGTTGACCGAGAAGCCGATGGCGATGTTCATCCAGGCCTCGACGATCGCGCCGCGCGGGGTCTGGCCCACGCCGGTGTTGTCGGTGTACGCGCGCGCCGTGAAGGCGGCGACGAACACGAACGACAGCAGGCCCAGGGCGGTCAGCATCACGCGGCCTCCTGCGCGACGGCCCAGCGGTCCCGCTCGATGGGCCAGCGGCGGTGGTAGGTCAGGGCGCAGCTCACTGCACGATCGAGCTCCTCCAGGCTGCCCTGGTTGAGGATCGTGTAGTCGTAGGGCAGGTGGTCGAAGTGCATCTCGCTGGCGTGCGAGCGCACCGCCTCCAGGCCCGGGCGCAGGATGCGCCAGACCACGCCGCCCTGGGCCTGAATCCAGGCCGCCTCGTTGGGAAAGCGCACGTCGCTGATGACGATGTGGTCGCCCTGCTGGCGGTACATCTGGACCTTGGCGCTGGCGATGCGCAGCCAGAAGTCCTCGCCGATGGCCCGACCCCACTCGGTGCCCAGGCGCTGGGCCATCTCGCGGTAGCTGGTGCCCAGCTCGGGGATGACCAGCTCCTTGAGGTGGCGCTCGGTCATCCACTCGCTGCTCAGGCCGATGCTCTCGAGCAGAGCGCCCAGCATGTCGCGCATCGGGTCGGCGAAGGCCAAGCCGAAGGCGTCGTGGTTTTTCTCCAGGATGGCGCGCACGGTGTCCTTGCCGGCGCCCGCCAGTCCCGTCAGTCCGATCAGCAGCTGGCTCATTGCTCGGCCCCCTCGTTGAGCACATCCACCAAGGCGGTGGCCAGGAGCGTCAGGGCTGAGCCCTCCAGCAGCGCGTCGGCGTCGAAGCTGTCACTGGCTGAGCCCTCCACCTCGGGGGTGGCAAAGCGCAGCTTCTTGAGGGTCATCGCGTCGGTGAGCACGAACTCGGTGCCGTGCTCGTCGGCCAGGGCCAGCTGGGCCACTTGCTTGCCCTGCTGCAGGTGGTCCTGGATTTCCTTGTTGAGCAGGCCGTGGTTCTTGAACGAGACGCGGGCCTTGGAGCCATCGACGGCGCGCAGCTCGCACTCGTTACCCACGAAGAACGAGCCCTCGCCGGACAACAGGATGTTGGCCATCAGGGAGGCGGGCGAACGGCTGGTCTGGATCGGCTCCAGGCGCACGCCGGCGGCCACCAGGGCGGACAGCGTGGTGTCGAGCGCGCCGCCCGAGGCGGCATCGATGATCACCAAACCCTGGGCGACGTGGATCAGCACCGAGACGTCCTTGCGCTTGGCGAAGGCGTGCGGCAGCAAGGCGGTGACCGCCTCGTCCTTGAGCTCGCGGCGCTCCTTCTTGCCCGGCTTGCGGCCTTGCTCCTGCTCGATCTGGGCGACGGCGGCGTCCACGCGCTTGGCCACCTCGCGCGCCGGCACGCTCTTGGTCTCGATGGCCAGCTTGGCCAGACTCACCAGGGGGCTGGTGGACTCGACCAGGGCGCCATGGGCATGGCCGCGTGGCGGCACCCAGCCCGCCGACAGGACGGCCGTGGAGGCGCCCAGGGGCGCGAAGGCGGGCATGGACTGCTCCATGTTGGCGGGCGCCTCGAGCAGTCGGAAGATGCTCGCCGATTTGAACAAGCTCACTTGGATCTCCTGTTTCAGTTGGGTGCTGGCGCTCAGGCGAAGCGCAAGATCTCGACGCAGCCGCCACTGGTGCAGGTCTGGTAGTTGCCAGATCCAAACAGGGTGGTGGCGCGCGAGCACACGACCTTTTGCATCTCCTCGGGCGTCGTGCCATCGGGAGCGCGGAAGGACAGGACGTCTCCGGGGGCCATGGCGGCGATCGCATCGATGTAGCCGGTGGCCGCGAAGATGTTGTGCCGGCGGGTGCGCGCCTTCGGGCGAACCACCTCCAGCGTGCCGTACTCCTCGCCGGACAGGCCGATGACCTTGTAGGTCAGCTTGAGTGCCTCGAGCACCTTCAGGGCGCCATGGAGGCTCTTCTCTTGAATCTTCATGCTCTTACTCCTTGATCGTTGATGGAGGCCTACTCGCTGCGTCCGCTGACTGCGCATTGAAATGCGCCTTACTGTTCAGTCGGCATCCGCTTTCGGCCGATCTCTTACTGCGCGGCGTCCGAGGGGGTCTCGGCCGGGCTCGGCTGGGTCTCGAGCTGCTGCTCGAGTTGCTGCTCCAGCTGCTCGGCCTTGGCGGCCTGACCCAGCTGGTAGGGCATCCACTGGGCGAAGCCGCTGGCGGGCGTGGCCTCGTCCTCGGGCTGAGCCAGGAACACGCTCTGGCGGCTGTGGTGGTTGCCGTAGGCGTCGATCACGCTCAGGTTGATGTAGCGATCGCTGTGCACGGCGGCCACCAGGGCGGCCAGGGGGCGGCCAGACAGGGCCGGGATGTTGTCGTTGGGAGCCGGCCAGAACCAGACGACGCGGCCAGGGGTCGGTTCGATCATGGTGTTCAGGCCTTGGCGACGGTGCCGGGGCGAACCGACTTGATGGAGGGGGCCTTGCGGTCGCCGAAGTCGACAGCCAGCCAGATGCCGCGGGCGGTGGGCTTGATCTCGACGACCTTGCCGGCGCCGAACGCGGCGTGGCGCACCTTCTGGCCCGGCTTGTACGTGGGCGTGGTGGCAGCTTTCGCAGTGGTTTTTTGGGTCATGGGTGTTCTCACAGTTGCTCCCGGCGACCGGCCGGGTGACGGTGGCGGTTACGACATCCGCCGACGGTGCCGCCCGGGATCCCCAGGCCTTCGCCCCCTGAACTGCCGGAGGCGCCGTCCGATTCAAGCGATCGGGTTACCAGGGGACGTCGTCGTCCATGTCGTCGAAGCCGGAGTTGCGACCGCCCTGGGCGGCAGCGTTGCGCGGCGGCTGGGACGGCTGGGGTTGGCCTTGCTGGGGGCGACGCTGCTGCGGGGCTTGGTCGGCCTGCTGGCGCTGGCGCGGCGCTTCACCGCCACCCTGGCCCTGGCCTTGGCCATCGCGGCCGGACAGCAGGGTCATCTCGCGGGCGATGATGTCGGTGCTCGACTTCTCGACCCCGTCCTTGTCCTTGTAGGTGCTGTACTTGATCTGCCCCTCGATGTAGACCTTGGTGCCCTTCTTGATGTACTCGCCGGCGATCTCGGCCAAGCGGTCATAGAAGGTGACGCGGTGCCACTGGGTCTCTTCGGTGCGCTCGCCGGTTTGCTTGTCCTTGCGATAGCTGGAGGTGGCGATGCTCACGTTGGCGACGGGCACGCCGCTGGAGAGGTAGCGAACCTCGGCGTCGCGTCCCGCGTTGCCGATGAGTTGCGCTTTATTCAAACTGGCCATTTTTCTTTCGCTTTCTGTAAGTTGCTTGCTGCTTTGCGTGGAGACTTGCGTGCTCTGACCGGGTCATCAGCTGCAAGTTTTCCGGGCTGTTGTTGGCCCGGTTTTCGTCGATGTGATGGACGCACTCATCAGGCAAAAGTGATCTGCCGATCAGCTCCTCCATCACAACTACGTGCTGCATGCGGCCCTTGTGGGGGCCGCGCGTGATCTCGATGTATCCGTTGGGCTTGAGGGAGAAGCCCTTGGCATTGGCCTCGCCTCGCTTGAGCGCCGACATCGACAACTTGCGCCGCCACTCCTCGGTGAAGGTGACGGAGACGCCGGCCCTGTTGGAGTACTTGCCCGCATCGGCGGCGATGCGCATGCCCTGTGCGCGGGTGCGCAGCATCGCGACGCGGTGAAGACGGAACCGAGCGGTCGACACCGAGATGCCATGCTCGCGACTGATGTCGGTCAGGCTCATGGACGATCCGACATACAGTCCCGCGAGTTCGGCGCAGCCGAGGTCTTGGTCTTGGCTCATCTCAGTAGTACTGCTGCAGTTGGTTGTGCGTCTCGATGAGAACGGCCAACTTCGGGTTGCTGGCCTCGGCGGCCTTGGTTGCCTTGGCCACGAGCTTCTTGAAGGCCACTGCCGTGTCGTAGGAGCCGGCGTTGACGCTGGCCGGCACGCGCTTCAACATCTCGCGGATGCCGCGGCGGTAGTAGTCGACTTGTTGCTTCGTGTCCATAATGTTTACTCTACCAACAAATTGTTGGTATCGGAGCAAAAAAATTTACTCTTCGGTGGGTCGTTGTTGTTTTGCAACGCTGCTGGACTTCGCGTCGCGGTAGGCGTCCTTGAGCTTGAGATAGAAGGCGCGCACGCTCAGCGGCTCATTGATCACGCGGTCGGCGCCGCGCACACGGGCCACCACCAGCTCGCGCTCGACGGTCTGGGCATTGGCGGACATCTCCAGCTTGGCCAGCTTGCGCAGGCGCTTGGCAACTTTTTGACGCATAGGTTTGTTTCCTCGGGTGGTTGAAAAAAGGGACGGGCTCAGTCGCGGTAGCTCAGAGACAGGGACTTGAAGGACCAGTTGGAATTGATGCTGCGCACCACCACGCCCTCGGCCTGCTCGCCGTTGGGGTAGGTGGCACGGTCGGCCAGCATGCGCAGCGACTCGTCGTCCAGGGCGCCATGGCCTGTCGCCGAGATCTCGGCCATCGGCAGGCCCAGCTGCTGGCACAGGTAGACCAGCACGCCAAAGTGGCAGCGCTCGTTGGCCGCGATGTTGAACAGCGTGAAGGCGCGCATCTGCAGATCCTCGAAGCCGCAGGGGTTGCCCTGGATGCCAGGGCCGCACACCTCGAACTGCAGGGCCAAGCCGGGCGGCAGACGGTCCAGGCCGAACTTGCGCGCGGCGCGCCAGTACACGTTGCCGCCGCCGCCGGCATCGAACTCCTCGAGCTCCAGGTTGCGGCTGCACACATGCAGGCCATCCTCCTCATCGACCCAGGCGGTGCACGAGCTGCCGTCGTACTTGATGCTGGCCACCCAGTCCCAGCCGGCCATGAGCTCCTCGAGGTTGCGCACGCGCTGCCAGTTGGGCTCGTCGGTCTTGGGGATGAAGGCGGGGAAGTTGCCACGGGCCTTGCCGGCCATCTCGGCGGGGATGTGCTTTTCGTACTTGGTCACGCCCAGCGCCTCGGTCAGGTCATGGCCAAGCTCCAGGTCCATCTCCTCGTCGGTGGCCTCGACGATCAGGCACTCGCTGGGCACGCCCTTGAAGCGGGCCATGCGCACGCGCCACTTGCTCTTTTCCATGAAGGCCCAGCGCTCGGATGGCGGCAGCACCGCGTCCTGCAGGAACACGACGACGGTGTCCTCCAGGCAGATCTCCTTGCTGACGACGCCGCTCCACGCGCCCTCGTCGCCGCAGTCCACGGCAGCCTGCACGATGCGATCGGCGCCCTCGATGGGGGTAAAGCCGATGATGGTTCCAACCACTGCCAGTTTCATTGCTGCATTTCCTTCTGTTGAGTCATTCGTTGCTTGAGCTCGGCCTGGATGCCGCCGAGCTCGCGGGGGTCGATCTGTTCGTAGTCCTTGGCTGCGTGCCACGCGTAGGCCGCGGCGCCCGGCTGGCGCGCCATGCGCACCAAGTGCTCCAGGATTGAGGCGCGGTAACTCAGTGGGTCACGCATTGCTGCAGCACCCACTGCGCGCTGGCCCACTCGCGCTCCAGACGGCCGGTCATCGAGCACACCTTGCGGCCGGTGAGCTCCACCAGCCCCTGGCGCTCGAGCTCGGGCAGACGCCGCGCGATGGCCACGCCGTCCAGGCCGGTCAGGCGCGCGATGCCGTCCTTGCCCAGGGGGCCGTGCACGTCCAGGCAGGCGACGATGCGGTCGGCGTGGGCGGTCGAGAAGTCCTCGCTGGCCGTGGCCGCGGCATGGCTGGTGAGGGGGTCGGTGCGGCGGGCGCGAATGAAGCCCAGGATGTTGCTCAGCATGGGGGTCTCCTTACGACAGGGTGGTGAGGGCTGCTGCCTCGATGCACAGGCTCGTGACGAGCAACCAGTTGGTTGCGATGGAAAACAAATTGGTGGTTTTGCAGGCAAAAAAAAGCAGCGCCAGGGCGCCCACCAGAAAGCCCGCGGCGACGATCACGGCCAGACCCTCTGGGTCAGGTCCAAGCGCACCGAGGCGCACAGGTCGATGGCGCGCTGGACGTCCGAGGTCTGGCAGTACTTGACGACGCGCTCGGGCGAGCTCCAGGTGCAGATGCCGTCGCGGTCCATGCAGGACCAGCCGAACTTGGTGAGGCGACGCACGATGTATTGACCGGAGTGCAGGCGGGCGACGTGCCAGCGGAAGGGGTTGTAGAGCTTCATTGGGCTAGACAAATTGCTTGACGATGAACCCGAGGATCGCGGCGAACATCGGGAACAGGAAGGCCAGGGAGGCGCGCTTGGAGGCGTCGTCCTCGCTGGGCTCGATGCGGTAGCTGCGCGTGAGCAGCGTGGCGATCAGCGAGATGCCGATGGCCGTGGGGATGTTGATGGCCGGCAGGCCCAGCGGCGCGAGGAACCATCCCCACAGGGTGCTCAGCGCGAGGCCAAACCAGATGGCCGACAACGGCCCCAGGATGAGCAGGACGAACAGGTGATTGGCGAGGGTCACGCGGCCTTCCTTGCGGCGAAGTCTCGGATCTCCTGGACGGTCACGTTGACCTCGGCCAGGAACTTGCTCACGCCGGCGTCGAGCTCGGCGATGATCTTGTCGTCCCAGTGGACGCGGTTGATGTGCAGCTGCAGCTCAGCGGGCATCTCCTCGCAGTAGCTGACGAAGTCATTCCAGCGCCGGCCGGTCACCCACATCTCGCCGTACACCTGCCACTTGTACTCAGCCGGCGGCACGCCCGCGGGCAGCTGCAGGTAGTCCCAGTGGATGGCGGGGATGGGGCACTTGAACTCGACCATGCCGTCGTCGTCCACCAGCCCGTCGGGCGAGACGCCGCAGGCCAGGAACTTGTGCTTGACGAAGGGCACCTCCTGGACGATCGAGCCGGTGATGGCCTCGTACCCCATGCGCGCGAACGGCTCGCGCTCGTGGCCACGCTCGGTATGGCCGTTGCCCTTGAAGGTGGACTCGAGCACCTTGCCGGTGACGATCTCCAGGGCCAGACGCATGCGGTAGTTGCGCCGCGTGGTGGACTCGGCGCCGCTCTTGCCGGCGGCCATGACCTCGCCAAAGTGGCTGCCCGTTGGCAGGCCCAGGCGCAGGGCCAGCCACTCGGGTGAGCCTTGAATGATGGTGTCGTTCATGCTTGCTCCTTGACCAGGGCGATGACTTCCTCGGTGGTCTCGATCCACACCCGCGCGCCGCAGCTCAGGGGCCTGTCCGGGCTGTAGACCACGCGGCACGGGCCCAGGATCTCCACTTCATGCGCGTACTCGTTGGACTTGTACGTCTTGACGGTGATCACTGGATTGCGCTTGCCCGTGGCGAGGTTGTCCCGGATGACGTGCTGGTTGATGTGGATCACTTTCTTCACGCGACCTCCACCTCGTCGATGAACGACAGGTCGAAGCCGCGCACGAAGAAGCCGTACTTCTTTTCGATCGCGGCCTCGATCTCCCGCTTGATCGTGCTGCGGCGCTTGTCCTTGGTGGCGTACAGCGTGTAGGTGACGCGGTTGCCGTAGACGTTGTCGTTGGCGTACAGCCCGATGGAGGGCTTGTCCAGGCAGGTGTCGTAGTCGTACTTCTCCTTGCGCACGCGGGTGAAGAAGTCGTCGTCAAGGACGAGGTACTTGGCGTTCTCGGCGACCACGCTCAGCATCTCCGCCTTGAAGCTGCGCTCCTTGCCCAGGATGCCTGGGTTTGCTGGGTCGGTGACCTCGACGCGGTAGTGGTGGATCTTGCTCATGCGGCTCCGCCTTTCTTGGGGGTGACATCGGTGACGCCATCGCGGCCATTGAGCACGGCGCCGCGGGCAGTGACCACGGCCTTGAACGCGTCGTAGCCGGGCTTGTCCTTGCACTTTTGGGTCAGCTGCACGCCGGCCAGCCAGATCTCGCGCAGCGCCTCGGCGCTGTCGGCGCTGTTGGCCTTCTCGATCCAGGCCGCGCGGTCGAAGAACGCGGCGTTGGCCGCCTCGTCCTGGCGCGCGGCGGGGCTCAGCTCGTACAGGCCCTCCTCGCCGTCGGTGTTCAGGTGGTGCACGGCCTTGTCCAGGCGCTCGGTCTTGGGCCACATCTTGGAGGCGCGCTTGACGATCGTCTTCTTGATCATCTCGCCCTCGTCGGTGACCCACGGGCACTTCTTCTTTTTCTCGACCCAGGCCTTCCAGGCGCTGGAGCGATCGCGGATGGCGAACACCTCGTCGATCGACATGGTGTCGGTGAGGTAATCGCCGTCGGCCGTCTTGGCCACGCAGTACACGCCGACGATGGGGCCGCGGTCCTTGGCGAACGGGCTGTAGTCGTGCACCGGCGGGCGGTCCATGCCCTGCAGAACGAAGCGGTCAGCCTCGCGCACGAGCTCGGCCTTGACCCAACTCACCGAGCCGCTGGCCACAGCCAGCTCGACCAGACCGATGTAGCTGATGTCCAGGCAGATCTTGCCGTCGCGCGGCACCAGATACGCCTGCCTCTTGGCGGGGTTCAGCGAGATGCCGATGGCCGCCACGTTGGTCACCGCATTGATGACCGACTGCCGGTTCTTGATGGCCAGCCCCAGTGCGTAGTCGTTCTGCGAGAGCACCTGGATGGCGAACCCGGCCTCCTTCTTGAAGTTGATGGACCGATCGGTCAGCACCTCCTCGAAGGCGGCTTGAGTGTCGTAGATGTCGCGAGTGATGATGTCGAGGGCGGCGCTCATGCGGCCTCCAGCTCGTTGAGTTCTTGGGACACGATGGCAGCGGCGCGCAGGATGTAGTCGCGGGCGGTGGCGCGGCCGCAGCCGAACTTGTGCTCGATGGCCACGGTGACCATCTCGCACAGCTCGCGCTCGCCAGCTTCGCGCGCCTTGCGCTCGGCTTCTGCGGCAGCGCGGCGCGCCTCCTCTTCGGCCTTGCGCTGGATGGACACGACCTCGGCGATGCGCTGGCGCTCCTCGGCCAGGGCGCGTTGCTGCTCGGCCAGCAGGGCCTGGGCGGCGGCGCGCTCCTCGGCGAAGGCGTCCTCTTGCTGCCTGAGGAAGGCGGCACGCTCGGCGGCCTCGCGGCGGGCCTGGGCGCTGGCCTCATCGGCGGCG
>JACCEC010389561.1_pt1 | contig 28466 bp, 20 predicted proteins | sample 7450121 | NCBI WGS metagenome assembly JACCEC01 (sample SAMN15323455, study PRJNA562643) | freshwater metagenome | isolation source: river surface water | place: USA:Blue River Watershed | collected 2017-08-18 | reverse complement strand
GCCCCGGGCAGACGCGCGGCGCCTCGCCGCGGATTGCCAACCGAAAGTCATAAGGCCACTACGATCTAAGTCCCAACCCCACTCCAAGTGCCCCCCGTCATTCGCCGCACCCTCGTCAGCCGCATCCTGACGACACTCCTGTCCGCGCTGCTCACCGCCGTCACCCTCCCCGCGCAATCCGCCACGGGGAGCGTGCAGGGGCGCGTCTTCAACCCCGTCTCCCGCGAGTACGTCGGCAACGCCGAGGTGCGCCTCGCCGGCACCGACCGTGTCGTGTTCACCGAGAGCGACGGCACCTTCTCCTTTCCCGGCGTCGCCGCCGGATCCGCCGCGATCACCGTTACATTCTCGGGCTACGCGCCCGCCACGGAGTCCTTCACCGTCGTCGCCGGACAGGCCGCGGTGCGCGAGATCAACCTCACCAGCGCCGGCGCGGCCGCGCCCCCGTCGAAGGACGGCAAGGTGCAGTTGCAGGCCTTCACCGTCTCGTCGGAACGCGAAGGCAACGCCAAGGCCGTGCAGGCCCAGCGGCGCAACATGGACATCACCACCTCGGTCTCTTCGGACGTGTTCGGCGACATCACCGACGGCAACATGGGCGAGTTCCTGAAGTACCTCCCCGGTGTCGACATCGACTACGTCGAGTCCGAGGCCCGCGGCCCGCGGCTGGGCGGCATGGACGGCCAGTACGTGGGCGTGACGATCGACGGCATGCGCTCGGCAAGCGCCGACTCCAACCGCGGCGGCGGCGACGCCTCCCGCGCCACCAGCTTCGAGAGCATCCTTATCACGGGCATCGAATCGATCGAGATCAGCCGCACCACCAGCGCGGAATCCGACGCCGACTCGCCCTCCGGCACCATCAACATGAAGACGCGGCGCGCCTTCGACCGCCGCGGCCGCGTGCTCGGCTACAACTTCAGCCTCAACTTCAACGCCGAGGAGTTCACGCTCCGCAAGACCCTCGGACCCGCGGAGCGCGAGCGCTACAAGTGGCGCCCCAACGCCCAGCTCGAGTACTCCGACACGTTCTTGGACCGCCGGCTCGGCGTCATCCTCACCACCAGCCGCGCCAACTCCTACACGGAGCAGTATTCCTTCACCCAGGACTACAACCGCACGCCGACCACCGCCGACCCGCGGCCGCTCGTCATCCGCCAGCTCGATTTCAAGGACGGCCCGAAGATGATCCTGAAGGACGCCTTCTCGCTCGCCTCCGACTTCAAGGCCACGCCGCGGCTCGTGCTCTCGCTCAGCGCGATCTACACCTACGTCGAGGGAGAGTTCTGGAACCGCAACTTCACCTTCGTCGCCGCCAACTCCAACGCGAACGTCAACAACGGCCGCGGCACGGTCGGCGGCGATGGCATGCTCTCGCTCTCCACCCGTCGCACCACGGCGAACACCATCCCCGCGATCAACAACGGCGGCGGCACCGCGGCGGCCGAGAACTACACCCGCACCGTCTCGCCCAAGTTCGAGTACAAGCTCGACTCCCTCACCGTGGACGGCGCCTTCAACTACTCCCGCGCCGTCAATAGCTACGTCTCCCTCGAGCGCGGCATCTCCCAGTCGGAGACGCTCTCGATCCCGGTCGACTGGACGGCCACGCGCCCCCGCGCCGATTCGCATGAATGGACGATCCGGCAGACCTCCGGTCCGGACCCGTTCGAACTGCGGAACTGGACCGGCGGCACCCGCGTGCAGAGTGCCAACAGCCGCTGGATCACGGAGATTCACCTCGCCGCGGCCAATGCGAAGTGGACCTTTCCCCTCTTCGGCCGTGTTCCCGCGGTGCTGAAGTTCGGGGGCAAATGGACCGAGGAGTCCCGCAAGAACAACAACTACGCGCCCTGGGAGCTCTGGCGCTACATCGGCCCGGGCGGGGACACGTTTAACGGGATCACGGCGGCCACCGGCATACCCAACGTCACCGCCACCGGCAGTTGGGCCAACCTCGGCTACATCGCCCTCCATCCCTTCGAGACCGGCACCACCAACGCCCTCACCTTTACGAGCCTCGCCGGCCTGACCGGCAACCTGCCGCGCGCCGACCGCAAGCGCATCGGGGAGCTTTTCCAGTCGAGGCCGCAGGATTTCATCCGCGTCGCCACGGTCGATAATTTCTACACCGCCTTCATCGGCAACCGCCGCAACTTCCGCCAGACGGTGAACGCCGGCTACGCCCAGCTCGACGTGAGCCCGATCCCGCGCTGGACGGTCCGCGGCGGCCTGCGGTTCGAGCAAACGCAGAACCGCTTCCTCGAGTACGATCCGCGCCTGCGCCGCGAGATCATCGCCGCCGGCTTCCCGGTCAGCGCCGCTGGCCGCGCCACCACAATCCCCGGGCTCGAGTACCAGTTCTTCAGCCAGCCGCGCGTCGCCCGGACGAGCGAGTACCTGAACGCGTTCCCCTCGGTTCTGACGAAGTACCGCTTCACGCCGAACCTCGAGTTCCAGGCCGGCTTCAACCAGGCCATCTCGCGCCCGCCGATCGACTCCCTCACCGGCGTTTACAACGTGGTCGAGGACGCGCAGCGGGTCGACGCGCCCAACGCGGAGCTCCAGCCCGAATACTCCAAAAATTACCAAGCGCGGCTCGCCTATTACTTCGGCCATCGCGCCCCCGGCCAGCTCACCCTGCAAGTCTCGCAGAACAACATCCGCAACCTGCGCGAGACGTTTGATTTCACCGCCTCGGAGTTCGGCGAGGAGGACCCCGACCTGCAGAACTACCTCTTCCGCACCACCCGCAACAGCGCCGAGCGCAGGCGGTTCCGGAACCTCGAGCTCTCGTACCAGCAGACGCTCGGCTTCCTTCCCGACCTCCTTCGCGGCACGAGCGTGAACCTCTCGTACTCGCGCACGACGGCGAACCAGCGCCGCAATGGGCTCGCGCCACACCGGGTGTCCGGCCGGCTCGGATACGCCTACCGGCGTTTCAACGGCTCCATCGGCGGCGTCTTCACCGACGAACGCCCCGACGGTGTCTACGGACGTTTCCGCGAGGCGGTCGCCCAATTCGACACTTCGCTCAATTGGCGACTCACGACGAGCACCTCCCTCTACGTCCAGGGCCGTAACATCACCAGGCAACCCCTCCGCTGGTTCGACACTCCTCCGGGCGTGGCGGAACGCCGCCAGCGAGTCCTCCGGCTTTATCAGGAATACGGCGCCAACTGGAACTTCGGCATCAAGGGCACGTTCTGAGCGCGGGGAGCCGCGCGGCTTCCGCTTGGAAGCACCCGGCGGAGGGCCGCGGACACCCCGCGAATGCCCGCCGGAGCTCACGGCCTCCTCCGCCCCGCAAAGCTTTGCGTCGGCGCGAGCCGCCCTCCTACGGTCCGCGCCATGGAGATCGTGACACTCGCGCTGGTCGTCGTGGCGGTAGTGATGCTGGTGATGCTGCTGCGGCGCGGTCCGGGCGACGCCGGCGGCGCGGCCCTCGCGCCCAAGCTCGAGGTCATCGAACGGCTGCAGGAGCGCGGCGAGCGCACGCTCAAGGAGGAGTTCGGACTCAGCCGTCAGGCGGCCGACGAACAGTCCCGCGGCCTGCGCGCCGAACTCGGCGCCTCGCTCGCCCAGACGCGGGAGGCCGTGGAACGCCGGCTCACCGACAACGCCGCCCAGCTCCAGCAGCAACTCGACACTTTCGGCCGACGGCTCGCGGAATTCGGCGCCTCGGAAGCCGATCAGGCGCTGAAGACGCGTACGGAGCTCGCCGCCGCCTTTCGCGAACTGCGCGAATCGCTGCAAAAGCAGGCGACCGAGGCCGCCGAGCTCCAACGTCGGCAACTCGAGACTGCCGGCACGCAGGCCGCGGCCCTTTCCGACCGCCTCGACCGCAAATTCGAGGAGCTGCGGCTCGCGGTGGAGACGAAGCTCGGCCAACTGCAGGCCGACAACACCGCGAAGCTCGAGGAGATGCGCCGCACCGTCGACGAGAAGCTGCAGGGCACGCTGGAGAAGCGCCTCGGCGAATCCTTCAAGCTGGTGAGCGAGCGCCTTGAACAGGTGCACAAGGGTCTCGGCGAGATGCAGAGCCTCGCCACCGGCGTCGGCGACCTGCGGCGGATGCTCACCAACGTGAAGACCCGCGGCACCTGGGGCGAGGTCCAGCTCGCGGCGCTGCTCGAGCAGATGCTCAACCCCTCGCAATACGAGGCCAACGTCGCCCCCGTGCCCGGATCCGCCGACCGCGTCGAGTTCGCCATCCGCCTCCCCGGCCGGCAGGCCGGCGCCCCGCAGGTCTGGCTTCCGATCGATGCCAAGTTCCCCACCGAGGACTACGACCGCCTCGCCGCCGCCGCCGAGCGCGCCGACGCGGAGCAGATGGCCGTCGCCGCCAAGGCCCTCGCGACCCGCGTGAAGGACCAGGCGCGCACCATCGCCGCCAAGTACCTCGCCCCGCCGCACACGACGGACTTCGGCGTGCTCTTCCTCACCACCGAGGGCCTCTACGCCGAGGTCCTGCGCCAGCCCGGCCTCGCCGAAGCGATCCAGCGCGAACACCGAGTGATCATCGCCGGCCCCACCACCCTCGCGGCGCTCCTCAACAGCCTGCAGGTCGGCTTCCGCACTCTCGCCATCGAGCAGCGCGCCAGCGAGGTCTGGCAGGTGCTCGGCGCGGTGAAGACCGAGTTCGGCCGGTTCGGCGACACCCTCGACAGCGTGCAGCGCAAGCTCGACGCCGCCACGAAGGAAATCGAGAAGACCGGCGTCCGTTCCCGCGCCATCGAACGCAAGCTGCGCGACGTCGAGGCGCTCCCCGCGGCCGAGGCCCAGCGCGTCCTGCCGGAAGCGGAGACTCCGCCGTCCGCGGCCGAAGGCGAACGCCCCGCCAGCTGACCCCGCCTACTCCGGCGCGAAGAGCCCGGCATGCCCGGGGCGGTAGAGCCGGAGCCCGGTCAACTCCGCCACGCGTGTGAAATGCGCGTCCAGCGTGTAGAGCCGCACGTCGTCATGCAGCGCGAGCGCCGCTACGAGCACATCCATCCACGGCACCGTGAGTCCGGCATCACGCAGCCGCCAAGCGAGGGCGACGGCGCGCTCCCAATCGGGCTCGGTCAACAACCGATACGGGATCGAGGCGAAGTGCAGGCCAAGACGCCGCCGCTCGTCGGGTCTCGCGCCGCCCAGCACCTCCAGGCGCACCGGCGTCGACCATTGCGCCTCGTAAACCTCGAGCAGCCCCTCGAGCGCGAGCTTCACCTCAAGCTTTCCGTGCCGCCGCAGGGCCTCGATCCAAACCGATGAATCAACCGCGACCACGACGCTCAGCGGGGAGGATTGAGCGGGGGAACCGGGTTCGGGTCCTCGGCCACGTGCGGCTCCGGATAATCGAAAGCCCCTTCCCGGATCAGGCGGCCGAACTCGCGCGCCTTGGCCCGCAACACGAACTGCTCCACCGCCCTCGCCACCGCCGGGCTCTTGTTCTTCTCACCGGTCAATTCCATGACCTGCCCCAGCAGGGTATCGTCAATTTCAACGCTGATTCTCATCAAGGCATGAAAGCCGCATAATGATTCTTTTCAAGACTTTTATAGCATCATTTTTACTCATAAAATCTGATTCCGTAACTTTCTAACCAGCAAATCACAGGCAGGTATGGTTTTACGGAAGCGTAAACGGCCCGCCACGGACGGCGGGTCCTACCTTGGAATGCGCTTAAACTAACTCTGGAGGCCTCGGACCACGCGTAAACCTACGCCAGCTCCCAGCCCTTGCGGTAGGCGCGGCGGATCAACGGCGCGGCCTCAGGCGCATTCTTCGCCACGAGCTTCTTGGAGTCCCAGACGATGCGTTTGCCCGCGCGGAGCGCGACGTTGCCGAGAAGGACAGTTTCACTGAACGGCCCTGATTGCGCGAAATTCGAGAGCGCCGGCACGCCGGTGCGGATCGCCTCGATCCACTCGGAATACGGACCGCCTCCGCGGTCGAGCGCACCCTCGGCGGATTCGCCGCTGCCGGCGACGCGCGGGATCGTCTTCGGTGGTTGCGGGAAGTTCGCCGCGAGGTTGTCCGGCTTGAAGATCCAGTCCTGACGGGAGCGTCCGAAGAACATGCGGCCCTTCTCGCCGACGAGCAGCAGATCGAAACGGCGGAAGCAGTGGTCGGCCGTGGGGAAGTCGGCCTTCCAGAGCGCCTCGGGCGGCGGGTTGCGATAGACGCCCTCCTTCGGGGAAACACCGTCGTACCAGACGAACTTCACCGGGCCGCCGAGGACGCTGGTCGGGAATTGGTAGGTGACCTTGGACCAGACCGGTGCGGCGATCGCGGTACCGCCCTCGTGCACGGCCTCGACGGTGTCCGGCGAAGTGAGCCCGAGCGCCCAGTAAGGCATATCCATGATGTGGCATCCCATGTCGCCGAGCGCGCCGGCGCCGAAATCCCACCAACCGCGCCACTTGAAGGGGGCGATCTCCGGGCTGTACTCGCGGAATGGCGCGGGCCCGATCCATTGCTCCCAGTCGAGCCCCTTCGGCACGGGCTCCCCTTTCGGCCATTCCGTCATGCCCTGCGGCCAGATCGGGCGGTTCGTCCACGCGTGGACCTCGGTGACGCGACCGAGGATGCCGGCGCGCAGCAGTTCGACGGCGCGGCGGATCGGTTCGCCGGCATGGGCCTGGTTGCCCATCTGGGTCTGGACCTTGTACTGCGCGGCGGCCCCGGCGAGACGGCGCGCCTCCCAGACGGAGTGCGCGATCGGCTTCTGACAGAAGACGTGCTTGCCCCGCTGCATCGCGAGCATCGAGGCATGGAAGTGATGGTGGTCGGGGGTCGAAACCGTCACGGCGTCGATGCCGGGCATGGAAGCGAGCATCTCGCGGTAATCGGTGAAGAACCGCGCCTCGGGGAACTGGTCGACGATGGTTTCGCCCGCCTTGGACTTCTTCTTGTTGCGGACGAGGCTGGTGCCCTTCGGGTTGGCGACGTCGCACAGCGCGACGACCACGCCGCCTGCCGCGGCGGTGGCGAGCGTGTCGGTATTACCCTTCCCGGTGACGCCGATGCAGGCGACCTGGATGCGGCTGTTGGCCCCGCGCGCGGACGCGGGCAGGAGGTTGAAGGAGAACGCGGCGGCGGCCGCGCCCTGGAGGAAATCGCGCCGGTTCAGGCGGGAGACGGGGTTCATCGACTCTTTCGTCCCAAGCCCGCCGGGCGTTGTCACCACGATTCACGAACGCGGCACCCTTCCGCACTTTTCGTTTCCTTCGCCGGGGCCGGCACGTCATTCCCTCCCTCGCCCCACCCCTTCATGAAGACCACGAACTCCCGCCTCGTCCTCGCGAGCCTGCTCGCCCTCGCCTCCGTGCTCACCGCGCGCGCCGCCGACGGCGCGGCCGCGCCGCGCTGGAACATCCTCTTCCTGTTCGCCGACGACTGGGGCCGCTACGCGAGCGTCTACGCCGGCATCGACGGCAGGCCCTCGCTCAACGACGTGGTCACGACGCCGAACGTCGACCGCCTCGCGCGCGAGGGCGTCGCGTTCCGACGGGCGTTCGTCAATGCCCCGTCCTGCACGCCGTGCCGCAGCTCGCTGCTCTCGGGCCGCTACTTCTTCAACACCGGCCGCGGCGCGATCCTGCGCGGGGCGGTGTGGGACTCCGCGATCCCGACCTACCCGCTGATGCTGCGCGATTCCGGCTACCACATCGGCAAGAGCTACAAGGTCTGGAGCCCGGGCACGCCGGCCGACGCGCCGTTCGGCGGCCAGGCGCACGCCTATGAGAAGGCCGGCCGCGCGCCGAACAACTTCTCCGAGGAAGTCACGGCGCGGGTGGGCCGCGGCATGGCGCTCACCGCCGCCCGCGACGAGGTGCTGGCCCAGGTGCGCGGCAACTTCGACGCGTTCCTCGCCGACCGGAAGCCGGGCCAGCCGTGGCATTTCTTCTTCGGCGTGACCACCACGCACCGGAAGTGGATCAAGGGCTCGGGCAAGGCGCTCTGGGGCATCGAGCCCGAGCGGCTGAAAGGGCGCATGCCGGCGTTCCTGCCCGACGTGCCGGAAATACGGGAGGACGTGGCTGATTACCTCGGCGAATGCCAGGCGGTCGACGCGTACATCGGCGTGCTGCGCGAGCGGCTCGAGGCGGCCGGCGAACTGGAGCGCACGCTGATCATCATGAGCGGCGACCACGGCATGCCCGGCGTGCCTTCCGGCAAGTGCAACCTCTACGATCACGGCACCGCGGTGTCGCTCGTCGCCCGCGTGCCTGGCGCGAAAGGCGGTCGCGTCGTGGATGACTTCGTCTGTTTGCCGGACCTCACCCCGACCTTCCTCGAGATCGGCGGCGTGAAGCCGCCGGCGGGACTCTACGGACGCTCGCTGCTCAACGTGCTCCGCTCCGACCGCTCGGGCCAGGTCGACCCGGCCCGCACGTGGGTCATCACCGGCCGGGAACGCCACGTGGAGAGCGCCCGCGAGGGATTCGTGGGGTATCCCATGCGCGCGCTGCGGACGGCCGACTTTGTCTACATCCGGAACTTCCGCCCCGAGCGCATGCCGATGGGCGACGTGAAGACGGCGTTCGACCCGAAGGTCCTCGCCGGCAACACGCTGACGGAGGAGACGCGGGTGGGCTTTGCAGATATGGACAGCAGCCCGACCAAGGAATGGCTGGTGCGCCATCGCGATGACCCGCAGTGGAAACGGCACTTCGAGATCGCGTTCGGCCGCCGGCCGGCGGAGGAGCTCTACGACCTGCGCAAGGACCCGGACCAGGTGAACAACGTCGCCGCCGATCCCGCCTACGCCAAGGCCCGGGCCGAGATGGCCGAGACCCTGATGAAGCGGCTCACCGAAGCGGGCGATCCCCGCGTGACGGGCGACGGACTGACCTTCGAGCGCCCGCCGTTCGCCGGACCGGTGGTCGATGAAGGCAGCGAGGACGGCTCCTCCAAGAAGGCCGGCCGCAAGGCGAAGAAGTAACGGCGAAGTCCGAGACTAACCCACAAAAAAGCCCGGCGACCTGCGTCGCCGGGCTTTTGCTTGGGAGCGAAGGAGGTTCCGCTCAGGCCTTGATCACCGGGATGGCGAAGGCGCCGCGACCCGCGCGCTTGAGGAGCGGGTTCTTGTTCGCCGCGGCCACGATCGCCTTGTCGGAACCGGTGAAGGTCTCGCTGGCGCCGTCGATCTGGAGCATGGGGCCAACGACCGACTTGACCGCGCCCGTGTCGACGTTGTTGGCCTTGAGGTGGTCCATCGTGCGGGAGAGGGAATCCTGCGTGTTCTTATCGGCCTTCACGGCCTCCGCGAGGTCCTTGTTGGAAGTCTCCTTGCCGAGCATGAAGGACACGTTGCCCAAATGGCAGAGGGCCGACGAATAGTGGCACTCCTCGACGAGACCGTGCACGACCTTGCGGGATTTGACGGCCTTCACGAAGTTGGCGCGGTGCTGGCCGAGGGTGTTCTTGGCGAACTTCTGGATGATCTTCTTGTCGTTGCCGTAGACCAGCGCGCCGCCGTTGGAGCCGATGGTGACGTAGCCGTTCTCGCACTGCACGACGACGCCGACATCGGTGCCGAGGTACTTGTCCATGGCGCGCATGCCGGCCTTCATCGGGAGACCGCGCACCTCGAAGATCAACGGGGCGCTCTTGTAGCCGAAGACGGAGACGAGGGTGTTGGGCGTCTCGGCGTCGTCCTGGTAGCCGAAGCGGCCGCCGAAGCTCATCACGGACGGCGGCAGGCCCTTCTCACCCAAGAACCAGCGGGCGACGTCCATCTGGTGGATGCCCTGGTTGGTGATGTCGCCACCGCCGTAGTTCCAGAACCAGTGCCAGTCGTAGTGCACGGTACCGTTGGCGGGCGAGTTACGGCGCGGCGGGGTGAGGTCGGCCGGGCCGGACCACTGATCGTAGTCGAGGGTGTCGGGCACCTTCTGGGCGCCGGTGGTACGACCGATGCTGTCGCGCATCTTGTAGCAGAGACCGCGGGCCCAGAGGATGCGGCCGATCTTGCCGGACTTCACGAACTCGATGGCGTCGACGATGTCCTCGGAGGAACGGTTCTGCGTGCCGGCCTGGACGATGTTCTTGGAATACTTCTTCGCGGCCTCGACGGCCTGCCGGCCCTCCCAGACGTTGTGGGAAAGGGGCTTCTCGACGTAGATGTCCTTACCCGCCTGCAGGCCCCAGATCGTCTGGAGCGAATGCTGGTGGTTGGGCGAGGCCAGCACCACGGCGTCGACTTCCTTGCTCTCGAGGAGCTTTCGGTAATCGGAGTACGTGGCGGGCTTGACGCCGACCTTCTCGCAATCGGCCTTGCGGGCCGCGAGCACCGCGGAGTCGACGTCACAGATGGCCACGAGCCGCGAGCCGGGGAGCTTCGTGGCGTGGTCGAGCATGTGGCCCTTGCCCTGGGCACGGAGGCCGACGACGGCGACGCGGATGTCGCCGTTGGCGCTGCCCTTGGCGGGCGCGGTCTGACCGTAGACGCGGGAGCCGGCGAGCATCGCGGCGCCGCCGCCGACGGCGGTGGTCTGGAGGAACTGTTTGCGAGTCCAGTTTTTCATGAGGCTTAGTTGGGTTTTGAGGTGAAGTGGATAGGGTAACGCGAGGAACTTTCGACGCGAGGGCGGGCAGGTCAACCTTCGCCTTGGAGAGACGGCCGGGACACCGGAACGGATGCGCGAAAACCAGCTGGACCTCAGAGTCGAACCTTGGCGAAAGCGGGGTCAGCCAGCAGGAGTTCCAAACGTCGACCCGCGATGAAGTCCTTCGCCTCGCGGTTGCCCTCGAGGCGCCGCCCCGCCTTTTCGAGCAACGCGCGGGCTTCCTTCTCGCGTCCGAGCAGGGCGAGCACGTGCACCTGCCGCAGCCACGGCTCCGCGGGCGCACCGGACTTTTCGGAGGCTGCGGCGGCATAGAGCGATAGCGCCTTCTCGTAGGCGGAACGGGCCTGCGCCTTCTCACCGCGCAGGACGCGCGCCGCCCCGAGACTGATCCAGATCTCCCCGTCGTCGGGCGTGAGTTCCGCGGCCTTGAGCAGCAGGCCCTCGGCGCGCGTCCACTCGCGGAGGTTCACGGCGAAGTCAGCCTCCGCCACGAGGTGGTCGGCCTGCTTGCGGCGCAATTCGGCGGTCTTGGCGTCCTCGCGGCCGCAGCCGGACGAAGCCACCGCGAAAGCGAGGAGCGGGACGGCGGCGAGGAGGAAGATGGGCGGGCGAGGCATCGGAAAAACAGCGGCCGGCCGGTGCGGGCTCAATTGAGCTCCGGATCGTCGGGTTCGCCCGCGAGCAAGCGCCAGCGGTCGCCCTCGCGCCCGAGCACCGAGCGCCAGAGGGAAGCATCCTGGGGCTGTGAAAGCAGGTCGACCGGCACGTCGGCGACGATCCAGGTGTTCGCCTTCATCTCGCCTTCGAGCTGACCGGCGGACCATCCGGAGTATCCGAGGAAGGCACGGACGTGCGTGCCCTCCTCCGCCAGCAACTCGGTCGCCTGTGAAGGCTCGATGCCGAAATGCAGGCGGAATCCCTCGGGCCGGCTCTGCCACGCGGCCAGCACCAGTTGCGCCGGCTGGACGGGACCGCCGAGGAACACCGGCACTTTTGCGAGCGGCGAGAGCGCAAACTCCCCGCTCAGCTCTGCCAGGGCCTTACCCGCGGGGCGGTTGAGGACGACGCCCATGGCACCCTCGGCGTTGTGCAGGGACATCAGCACTACGCTGCGGCGGAAGTTGGGATCGCGCAGGGACGGGTGCGCCAGCAGCAGCGAGCCGGCGATGGTCTCCTTCACGGACTGGCGGGGGGAACGCATGGCCGGCTCAGAGGCGCAGGATCTTCACGCCCGACTCGGCCAGCAGCGGCGCCACCAGCGGGTCGTTGTTATAATCGTGCCGGTACTTAATGCGCTCGATGCCGGCGGAGGCGAGGATCTTGGCGCAGTTGATGCACGGGTAATGGGTGACGTAAGCCACGCAGCCCTCCACCGGACTGCCGCGCCGCGCCGCGTCGGCCACGGCGTTCTGCTCGGCGTGCACCGTCGCCTGCTCGTGCCCGTCGCGGATCAGCGAGACGTGCGGCGTGCCCGGCAGGAATCCGTTGTAGCCCGCGGCGACGATGCGGTTCTTGCGCTCGCCACCGGTGACGATCACGCAGCCCACATGCAGCCGCTCGCAATTCGAACGGGAGGCCATGAGCACGGCGGTCGCCATGAAGTACTCGTCCCACGAAGGCCGGTGCGGAAACTGTGCGGCCGCGGCATCGATCAGGTCGACGGGCGAGCCTCCGGTCGGGACGGGAGAGGCGGCGGAACTCATCGGTAACGGACCTTGGCGGGCGCGCCCGCGGCGGTCAATCCGCCGGCCCGCGGGTTGACCGCCGGCTCGCGCCGCACGTAATTGCCTCATGGCTCACCTTCAGGAACTTGTCGCGTACTGCGACGCCCGCACCCGCCGAACCGCGTTCAAGGATGCCCCCGGGGCGTGGAACGGCCTGCAGGTGGCCAACGACGGCCGCGTGACCCGCATCGGCGCGGCGGTCGACGCCGGCGCCGAGCCCTTCCGCCTCGCGGTCGCGGCGGGGGTGGACTTCCTGATCGTGCACCACGGGCTCTACTGGGACATGCCTCGGCCCGTCACCGGGCCGGTGTACGACCGGCTCGCGACCGTGATCCGCGGTAATTGCGCCGTCTACTCGAGCCACCTGCCGCTCGATGGGCATCCGGAGATCGGGAACAACGCGCTGCTGGCCGGGCAACTCGGCCTCAAGCGGCGCCGGCCGTTTCTGGTGCGCGACGGTGAGCCGATCGGCTGCGTGGCGGCGGCCCGCACCACCCGCGCCCGCCTCCGGGCGAAGCTGGAGTCGCTCTACCCGCGCGTGACCGCGATCGAGTTCGGCGCGGAGAGGATCAACGGCGTGGCCTTCTGCAGCGGCGCGGGCAACAGCGCGGTGCCGGAAATGGCGGCGGCGGGGGTCGACACCCTCGTGACGGGTGAACTGCGCGAGGAATGGTTCAACCGCGCGCAGGAGGAGCGACTGAACCTGTACTGCTGCGGACATTACGCGACGGAGGTCCACGCCGTGCAGGCGCTGGCGGCGGAGCTCGCCCGGAAGTTCCGCCTGCCCTGGAGCTTCATCGCCACGGGCAACCCGCTCTGACGGCAACGGCGAGCTTCCCGCTTGCCGCGGAACCCGCCCCACCCTGACGCTGACAGCATGAAGAAGATCGCCATCCTCAACGGCCCGAACCTGGACCGGCTGGGCAAGCGCGAACCCGAGATATACGGCCGCGCGACGCTCGCCGACCTTGAGCAGGCGCTGCGCGCGGAATTCGGCGGCCAGGCGCAGTTGGAGTTCTTCCAATCGAACCACGAAGGCGCGCTGATCGACAAGATCGCCGCCTTGGCCGACGCACGCTGCGACGGCCTCGTCCTCAACGGCGGCGCGTTCACGCACACCAGCGTGGCCCTGCGCGACGCGCTGATGGGCTCGCACCTCGCGGCGGTCGAAGTCCACATCTCCAACCTCTACAAGCGGGAGGAGTTCCGTCACACCTCGCTCACGGCGCCCGCGTGCCTCGCGGTGATCAGCGGCCTCGGCCTCGAAGGCTACCACGCGGCCGTCCGCTTCCTCCTCAAGCGCTGATGCCGGAGCCGACCGATCTCCTCTGGCTCGTCTGCCACACCAAGCCGCGCTGCGAGAAGAAGTTCGCGGCGCTGATGCAGGCCGAGAAGCTCGAGCACTACCTCGCCCTCACGCAGAGCGTGCGGCGCTACGGCACGCAGACGAAGCGGTTCACGAAACCGCTGTTCCCCGGCTACGTGTTCGCGCAGGTCCCCGCCGAGCGGAAGGCCCGGATCTACCAGCAGGACCTGCTGGCCCGGGCCATCACCGTGGAAGACGTACCGAAATTCCTCCGTCAATTGGAGGACGTGAAGGCCATCGTGGCCTCGGGCTTCGAGCTGAGTCTGATCCCGCTGCTCACGAAGGGCCGACGCGCGAAGATCGTGGGCGGCCCGCTGCACGGGCTGGAGGGCGTGGTCGACGACCCCGAGAACCCGAAGGGCATCGTGCTTTCCGTCGACGTGCTGCAGCAGGGACTGCTCGTGAAGGTCCCCGCCGCCAACCTGCGCCCGCTGCCCTGAGCGGCCGCCGCGGGAATTTCCGCGGCGGCCCGGTGCGTCAGGCCCGACCGGAGGAGGCTTGGTCGGTCTTGGACGGGTTGCGGAAGAAGATCACGAAGATCACCAGCACGGCGAGCGCTCCCCAGGCCGGAGTGAGCCAGATGGCCTTCCAATCGTGGGCGAGGCCGGCGGCGGTGGGCTTGGCGAGCGCGTGCTTCGCGAGGACCTGCCCCGCCAGCAGCGTGCCGACGAACGAGCCGACGCCCCACAGGATGAACGCAATGAAACCCTGCGCCGCGCCGCGGGTGCGCTCGTTCGCCTCCTCGTCGACGTAGAGCTGGCCCGCGATGAACAGGAAGTCGTAGCAGGCGCCGTGCAGCAGGATCGCGGTGAAGATCAGCGCGGTCTGCATCGCGCCGCCGTCGGCGCTGAACCCGAGGGCGAAGTAGCGGGCGACCCAGCAGGCGATGCCCATGAAGATGGTCACCTTGTAACCGAAGCGGCGCAGGAAGAAGGGCAGCAGGAGGAAGAAGACGACGTCGGAGACCTGCGCGAGGGAGGTCTTCTCCAGCATGTTGGTCCACTTCAGCTCCGAGAGGTACACGCCGAGGTTCACGAAGTAGAAGTACAGCGGGATGCAGATCAGGAACATGCACAGGATGAAGATCGCGAACGACGGCTTCTTGAGCAGCGCGAGCGCGTCGAGCCCGAGGATCTCGCCGAGGCTGACGTTGGCGCCCGTCTTCTTCGGCGGGGTGTGCGGCAGCGAGAGCGAGAAGAGCCCGAAGACGATCGAGGCCCCGCCGGCCAGATAGAACTGCACCGGCGACTCCGCGCTCGCGATGAAGCCGAGACCGAAAAGACCCGCGATCCAGCCGACCGCCGAAAGCATCTTCACCCGCGGGAAATCAACCTTCGGGTTGGTGAGGTGGGTGAGCGACAGCGAATTGCCCAGCGCGAGCGTCGGCACGTACAGCGCGCAGTAGAGGATCAGCATCGGGTAGAACGACGCGAACGTCGTGCACCGCGGAATGAGGCAGAGCACCACGCCGCCCAGCAGGCCGAAGACGGCCAGGATCTTTTCCGAGGCGAAGAAGCGGTCGGCGATCAGGCCGACCAGGAACGGCGAGATCATCGCGCCGATGGCGAAGGCGCCGTAGGCGAGGCCGATCTGGGCACCCTCGAACTTGAGGGTGACCGCGAGGTAGGGTCCCATGCTCACGTACCACGCCCCCCAGATGAAGTACTGGAGGAACATGAAGATGCTGAGCCGGGTCTTCAGGGAGGACGATTCACTCATGGGTTTCGGGGACTTGGGGTTGAACGGGAAGGGATTTGAACGCGCTCCTCAGTGCATCTCGACCTGGCAGCTGCCGAGGCCGCCGCGGTAGAAGTTGAACTGCACGTTCGGGTGGTCGGCGAGGAGCGACATCGGCACCGCGCTGTCGGCGATGCCCTTTGAGATCATCAGGGTCGTGAGACGCTGGCCGAGCGCGTTATCGTGCATGCCGGCCTGCCAGATGGAGACCTTCTCGGCCTTCCACGTCTCCACCGGACCGACCGTGATGGCCTGCGTGGGCACGAGGGAGATATTGCCGCCGCCCGAGGTGCGGGCGTTCTGCGCGAGCGTCACCGGATGGAGCTCCACCACGCGCGTCCCGAGACGACGGTACTCCGCGGGCGACGGGGGCGTATGGCGATACTTGCCGGCGCGGCGCACCGGGTCGTTGAAGGCCCAATGCTTGATGTCACCCTGCCCGCCCTGCATGACCGCGCAGCGCACGCCGTCCCAGCTGCGCCGGTAGGCTTCGAGCTTCGCCTTCGGGAAGTGCAGGTTGGCCTCGGGCATCGCGAGCTCGCGTCGGATACGGTTGAAGCAGAGCTCACGGTCGGCGCGCTCGAACGACAGCGGATGCGTGATCGGAACCTCGGCGCCGTCGGCGTACCATTCGTCCATGCCCCAGAAGTGCGCGTGCTTCAGGGAGAGCCCGAGCTCGTTCACCAGGCGCGCCACCAGCGGCAATTGCTCCGTCGGCCCGATCGGGCCGCAGATGCCGACCGGATTATCGGCCGTGGCCTGCCGCCAGGCGGTGATGTACTCGAGCGCCTCGGCGAGGTAGAAGTCCTCCAGCGTGTCGTAGAAGACGACGCGGAATCCGTCGCGCGACAGCCGCGCCATCTGGGCGGGCGTGAGGCGCGCGGCCTCCTCGATCAAATCGGTGTCCAACGTGGTGTAATCCCACCAGTCGGGGGCAATGGTGCTGAGCTTGCGGGGCATGGTGTAAAAAGCGGGGAAGAACGGCTCAGCCGCGCGCGAGAGAGCGGGCGTAGGCGGCGTTGACACGGTATTTCTTTCCCAGGGCCTCGCGCAGCGGGTCGGCACCAGGCGGACCGAAGCCCATGTGCGCGTGCTGCCGCCAGCCCTCGGCGTGGCGGAAGCGGCCGGAGCGCCGGCCCATCTCGAGCGACATGCGCTCCATCTCGCGCAGGTAGGAATTCATGCCCTGCGAGGCCTGCAGCCAGCCGTGCTGGCTCTCATGGCAGCCGAGCGCCGCGAGCTTCGTCGGGTGCACCGCGGTGGTGTCGACGTAGGCGCCCGCCTCCACCCGGCGGCCGAGAGGGTCGCAAAGGCCGTGTGGCATCGCATGGTAAACCGCGGTCTCGCCGCCCCAGGCCGCGCGGCGCGGGGTCGTGGTGAAGTTCGGCAAACCCCGCGCGAAGGTCGCGGTCACGGCCAACCGGCAGGTCTCGGTGTGGTCCTCCATGTAATCCTGCGGCGCATGCGTGAGCACGATCGCGGGCTTCACTTCGCGGATCACCGCCGCCACGCGGCGCAGCAACGGGAGCGAGTAGATGATCTCGAGGTCGTCGGCATGGCTCGGGTGAAACACCGCGCCGAGCGTCGCGGCGGCGCGCCGGGCTTCCGTCGCGCGGATCCGGCGCAGGCGCGCCGATCCGTGCACGAGGCTGCCGCAATTGCCGCTCGAGAGGTTGAGGTAGTGCGTCCGCCACCCCGCCTCGCGCAGGAGGCGGAGCGTACCGGCCATCATGAACTCGATGTCGTCCGGATGCGCCGCGATCGCGATGGCGGCGCGCTCAGCCATTCCAGGAGGCGAGCGCGATCGTGCGGTTCTCGCGGGCGGAGGCGTCGGCCGCGAGGCAGGCGCGGTGCGAGGCCATGGCGTCGGCCAGCGCGGTGAGCGGCATCTCGCGGCCGGCGTCGAGCGCGTCGAAGAAGGCCTGGAACTGCGTCTGGTACGGGTGGTCCGAGACGTCCCCGGAATCGAGCATCTTCATCGAGAGCTCGCTCCACTTGTGCTTGTTCGTCGCGAGCCGGACCGAATGGAACTTGTTGTCGAGGAGACTGCCCTCGCTGCCCACCAGGTGGGTGTGGAAGTAGTACGGCTGCAGGCAGTCGATCACCGAGGCCACCTTGCCCACCGCGCCGTTGCGGAAGCGCAGCAGCGTGACGCTCGTCGTGTCATACTCGTAGGGCGCGAAGGTCGGGCTGGCCGACTTCACCGAGGTGCTCGTCACGCTTTCAACCTCCGAGCCCATGCAGAGCAGAAGCGCGTCCATTGCGTGGCAGCCCGCCGAGAGCAGGCTGGTGCCGCCGCCGTCGCGGCGCACATTCCAGCGGAACTGGCCGTACCACGGGCCGATGCCGTGGTAATAGTCCACCTCGCCGTAGTGGAGTTTGCCGAGAAGGCCTTGGTCGATCACCGCCTTGGTCGAGAGGAACTGGCTCGAGAAACGGCACTCGAAGCACACGCACACCTTCACGCCCGCGGCCTTCACCGCGGCCGCCACCGCGTTGGCGTCGGCCAGGGTGAGGCTGATCGGTTTCTCGAGGATGATGTCCTTGCCCGCCTTGGCCGCCGCGATCGCATGAGCGGCGTGCTGGTTGGGAAAGCTGCAGATCGAAACCGCGTGGATGTCCTTCCGCGCCAGCATCGCGCCGAGGTCGGTGAAGGCCTCGATCTTCCCGCCGTGACGCGCGCTCAGCTCCGCGGAATTCTGCGGACGCGAGGAGTAGACCGCCGTGACCTGGGCCTGGGCGGTGGCATTGATCGCGGGGATGTGGGCGGTGGCCACCCAGCCGTAGCCGATGACACCGACGTTGTATTTCTTCATGGGGAAAGGGGAAATGCGAGGACTCGGAAACGTCGCGCGGTCTTCGTGCCCGTTCAACCCCCGCCCCCTCGGCGAGTCAATGCACGATCCCGCCCGCGATCCCTTGCCGAGTTAGGCGAGCGCCGCGCACCCTCCGCCATGCGCATGAAGATCCCGTTCCGTCCCTGGCTGGCCCTACTCGCGACCGCCCTGCAACTCACGGCCCGCGTGGACCCGCTGCTGCTCCCGCCGCCCGACGACGCACCGCCTTCCGTCCGACCGGTCCTCACCCTGCACTTGAACAACCCGACGGAGTTCGACGCGGCCTTCCGCTTCGAACCGGAGATCGAGGCGGAGTACGCGGATGACGCCGGCCACCGCCGCATCCATCTCGTCCTCGTCGACGAATCGCAGCGCTACGTGCCGGTCCCGCGTCGCACGCGGGTGGCCGTGCGCCTGCTCCCCGAGGAGGATCTCCGGGCCGGTAGCGGCTTCGTCTCCCTGCGGCTGCTCTCGCCGTTGACCAACGCGGTGATGTTCGCCGCCCCGACGACGCCACCTGCCGGCGCGAAGCCAACGCCCGTCGCCACCCGCGGACTCCGGCGGCCGAACATCGACCTGACCACCGACGTGGAGGAGATGCGGCGCCACATCTCGGGCCACGAACCCATCTACTTTGCGGTCGGCGGCCGCGACCGGCTCAACGCCCGCTTCCAATTCAGCTTCAGGTACCGCGTCTTCGACCCAGGGCCCGATGAATCGGACCTCGGACCGGTGGCCGATGCGCTGGGGATGCTCTACTTCGCCTATACGCAGACCTCGATCTGGGACCTCGAGGGGTTCTCCAAGCCTTTCTATGATTCCAGTTACAAACCGGCGCTGTTCCTGCAGCACAACCTGCCGCGGATCCCGGGCTCGGACTGGACCTTCGCGCTGCGCGGCGGCGCGCAGCACGAATCAAACGGCAAGGGCGGCGGCACCCTCTCGCCGCCAAGCGTTTCCGGTCTTGTCGCGACGAACCGGCTCCGCCCGCGCGCGGAGTCCCGCAGCCTAGATACCCTCTTCGCCTCGGCGACGGCGCGTTGGGAGGACGCCTCCGCGCGCTTCCTCGAGGCGTCGCTGCAGGCTCAAGCCTATTTCCATGCCGACGAGAATCCCGACATCGCCACCTACCGCGGCCATGCGGAACTGCGGCTGCGTGGCGGCTACACGCGCGGGCTGCAGCTCTCGCTGCATCTGAGGGGACGCGTCTCCGGCCATGGGTCCGCCGAATTCAACCTCACGTGGCCGACCAGCGAGTCGCCGCTCCTCCGGGCGATTCCCCTGATCGGCAGCCTCGGCGGTTACGCGCAGATCCAGTATTTCAACGGCTACGGCGAGAGCCTGCTCGACTATGACGTGCGCCGTCGCGACCAGCTGCGACTTGGCTTGATGATCGTGCGGTGAAGCTCCGGCAGGATCCGCGGGTCACCCGCGGACACCTTGAAGACGCTTCCTTCAGCCGGGCCGAATCACGACGAACCGGCCTCCGAACTCTCGAGCGCGCGCCGCACAACGGTTCGTCTTCGGCTCAGAGATCGAACGTCGCGGTGAGGATGAACTGCCGCGGGTCCACGATGCGGTAGGCGAACGGCGCGCCGTCGGGATTGACCGCCACCGCCTGCAGCCGCCCACCTTCGAGTGCGTTGCGCACGTTGAGCTGCAGGCGCGTGCGCACCTTGTCCGAGAACAGCCTCAACCCATAGCCGGCACTCAGGTCGACGTAGAAACGGGAGTCATCGAACACCGGGCGGTTGCGGTCGAGGGTGCGCACGATGCCGTCGGCGTCGGGCGCGGCGCCGAGGAAGCCGATCGATGCCTTGTCCTCCCAGCGCACGCCGCCGCCGAGGCTGAGTCCCTTCACGCGTCCCTCGGAGAACGTGTAATTGACGAGCGAGTTGAAGCGCCACTCGCGCACCTGCGAACGTGGCTTGCCCTGGTTGGCGATCGCCAGCTTCAGCGGCGCCGAAACGCTGCCCGTGTAGAAATCGCGCGGCACGCCGCCGCTGCCGAGGCGCGTGGTCCACCACTCGGCGCCGGCGTCATCCTTCGCCGCCGTCCAATAGGGCATGCGCAGGTTGAGATACTCCTGCACCCGGGGCGAGATGTTGGAATCGATCGACTTCTGCTGGGCACCGGCGAGCTTGAAGCGCCAGTTGCGGTTCGGGTTGTAGTTCAGCTCCAACTCAAGCCCGCGGGCCGCGATGTCGGAGGTCTCCGTGATGCTCTTGCCCACGAGCGTGTCGAGGAAGCCTTCCGGAAGCCCCATGATCTTCGCGACCGCGGCCGACGTCTGCGCCGCCGTGGGCACGACGCCCTGCGCGGTGAAGCGGGCATTGGCGAGCTGCGTCGCCCAGGTTTCGAAGTTGAAGGAGTCGTTGCCGTTGCCGCTGCGGCCGGTGTCGAGGCGGATCGCGCGGGTCGCCACGATGCCGGCGTCGCCATTGCGCGCGTTCACCTGGAAATTCTCGTAGCGGTTCACCCGCAGGAAGAGACGGTTGTCGAGGAATGCGAGCGACACGCCGAAGTCCTTGCCGCGGCCCGTCGGGTTCGGCAGCGCCTCACCCAGCAGGTTGTACTGGGTGACGGCGGGCTGGAAGCTGTCGGACTTGTTGTAATGCACCGAGGCGCCACGCAGCGCCTGCGCGGCGAACCGCGTTACGCCGACCCCGCCGTCCGCCGCACGCCGGACGAACCCGACGTCTCGGAACGGCCGCACGACGGCCCCGCCGGTCTTGGTGCGTCCCGACTTCTCGAGCCAGGGCCCCCAGACGCCCAGCGGCGTGTAATCGAGGAGCCCGGTCCGGGCGTCGACGACGGCGCCGTTCGAGTCGCGGCTCCGGTTCTTGTCGGTGCGCAGGCCGAAGGTCGTGACGATCGCGCCGTCGAGGAAGAAGTTCTGCGTGGTGGCAGACTGCGTGCGGATCTCGCGGCGCGTGCGGTTCGAAGGCGTCACGCCCGCCTCGCCGATGGTGGCCGGCTCGTTGACCCACTGGTTGGTGAGGGCGTTGAACCACGTGAGGTTGTAGCGGCCGCTCAGGCCGTAGACGGCGGCGGGTGCGTTATCGACGTTCTGTCCCTGCGCGTCGCCGACGTAGTACTTGTAGTAGGCGCGGGCAGCGGTGACCCCGGTGCGGTTCTGCAGATTGATCCAGGTATGGTCGGAAAGCACGGCATCACGGTAACGCAGTGTACTGGTGCCGAGGCGGCGCGTCTCGCCGTGCGCGGCGAAGCGCTGCTGGCCGACCCAGCCGAGCCAACGCGGCCGGTTGGACGGCGTGAACTGGTACGCGAGGTCGAACGCCTGGGTGTCGTTCAGCGACGGACGCTGGAACAGCGTCGGCTCGGAGGCGGCGATGTAGGGGCGCCTGAAGTAGGGGTTGGTGCGGCCGTCGAGGAGCTTCTCGTTGGGATCGACATAGAGCACGGCGTTCGTGCCGCCGATGAAGTTCCGGCTGTAGTTGTCGTAATCCTCCTTGAACCAGCCGCCGCGCAAGGCGAGCAGGTGGTTCGGCGTCTGCAGGATGAAGTGCTCGACCTCGACCTGGTAGATGTCGGCCTTGTCGTGGTTGTAGTTCGGCGCGACGAAGTTGACCGACGTCCAGTCGTAGAGGGAGCGGTCCGTCACGCTGGCCATCACGTAGAGCGGGAAGAGCGAACCGCGGAGGCGCTGGAGATCGGTGCCGCTCTCGAGGAAGCGCAGGTTGGTGTTGGGGTTGTCCGGGGTCGCGATGCCCGCGAAGGTGCCGGTGGTCGGCACGGTCCCGGTGCGGTTCACGCTCCAGAACTGGATGCCACCGTTGTCCACGTAGATGCTCGGACGGTTATAAAACCCCGTGCCCTGCGCGAAGAGCCCGATGGGAAGGTTGGCGTCGAGCGACTGCGCGTAGGGGCCGAACTTGGCGCCGTTGGCGTACGTCACGATCTGCGTGACAGGATCCCACGAAGGGCTTCCGACCGCCTTCCAATAGGTGACGGCATCGCGCGGCGTGACGGCGTTCGGCCGGCGCGCGTAGTTGTGGTAGGATTCGTAGCTCGCCCGCACGGTCGTGTTGGGGAGCGGGCGATACGTCACGGCAACTTGGCCGCGGCGACTGATGTCGGCCGACGGCTTGCGCTCGTAACCCTTGGACTCGTAGGCGCCGGAGACGCGGGCGGCGAGGGTCTTGCCGAACAGGGGCCGGTTGACGTCGAAGGTCGTGCGGTAACCGCCGTAGGAGTCGGCGCGGACCGAGGCTGAGGCGAAGGCCCGCGTGAGGTTGGCCTGCGAGCGGATGAGGTTCACCGTGCCCGAGGTGTTGCCGAGGCCGAAGATGTTGGAATTGGGCCCGCGGCTGATCTCGACGGCGTCGACGTTGTAGGTGTCGACCGGGATGGCGCTCGTGCTCGCGAAGTTGCCGACGGCCATGTTGGCGGAATCAATGCCGCGGATGCGGTTCGCGGTCTGCGGGCTGGCCTGGACGCTATCGTTGACGCCGCCGTTGCGGTCGACCGTGAACGAAGTGAAGGTCGCGGTGCCCTCCGTGTTGGCCTCGTAGAGGAAGATGTCGTTCAGATCGACGGCCGCGGTGTCGAGCAGCTGCTGCTTCGTCACCACCGTGATCGAGGCGCCGAGGTCCTCGATCTTGGAGTTCAGCCGCGTGCCGGAGAGGGTGTTGGCGGCGAGGTAGCCGCGGTCGGCGGCGGCGGACACCTGGAACGGGGAAAGCTCCACGACCTCGCCCGGCCCGACGGTGGTGACGGGCGCCTTGGCGGCGCGGGCCTCGTCGGCCTGCAACCCGGCGAGTTCGTCGGGATCCAGGCGCCCGTTGCCATTGCGGTCGTAGCGCGCGAGCTGGGCGGCGGTCGGCGCGACCGGAGCGATCGACTGCGCGGAGGCGACCGTTGCCGAGGCGGCCAGCAGGGACAGAACGAGAATACGGGGGTTCATGGCGGAGTCAGGGTTGAACGACACCGCAGGGACGCGACGCGTGTACTCCAAGCAACGGCATGTCGCCCGCACCGCAAATCACGCCCTCACCTGACAGTTGGAAACGGCCGGCACGGCTGGACCCAGCCAAGGAGCCATATCGAGATTCGTGACAATCCAAGGCCGGAAGGCCGCGCCGCCTTCCTGTACAGCCAAAGCTGTCTCGAATCTCGATATGACCCCTTAGAGATCGCTCAAGTTTAACGGTGACAGCCAAAGCGCCCATCTGGCGAAGGCCAAGGCGGGAGCGGGCGGTTCACCCTGATACCCACGTTCCAACCGTCCCCAGCGGAGAACGGGTCGGCCTTCGACCATCTCCCCTGGGTTACTTTTAAAAACGGCATGAGGCGAATCGTGCCGAACCAACCGCAAAGCTGGGTGCGCCAGCGGGCGCGGGTGAGATCCCAGCTCGACTTACTTGGCCGCCAGGCGCTGGCACTGGCCGCCGAGCGCGAAGCCGCAGCTGCAGCCGGCCAGCCGACTCAGCGCCACACCCTTGAGCTGGACGTTTTGCGCCGCCTTTCGACGCAACTCGCTGAACACGGAGCAGAACTCGAACGGCAACGTTCCGAATCGGAAAGCATCGTCAACCGCCAGCCAGGTAGGAGATGGCGTCCCACGGCGGCGGAGCCGTTTTGATTCCGGCGGCGATTGTCGAAGACTCCGATTGTCGCTACGGAGGGGAGTTCCTCCCGCCCCGGGCTCCGGTCAGGCCCGCCAAGCCGGGCCTTCCCTACGCCCGGGGCGGGACCTCCCTTCCTCACGGTGACTACCTTCCCAAGAAGCACTCACCCCACGAACGAAGGTGATACTTTCTCCCTTGGTGCCGCGTTGCGGCGCCCCACAACGACAATGTCGAAACCAGATTGTCGTCATGGTCGGATTCGGATCGTCGTTGACCAGAGAGGCCTCGGAGGCAGGGCGGCCCTACGCCGTCGACTATGCGACGCCGGCCGGTCAGCGCCGGCCGCGGGGCGGGGTCTCGGGCGGCGGCACCTCGACCGGCAGCTGTTCGGCTGAAGGTTGAATTCAGTCCCACGATCGGCGTGCCCTGGCCGGCATTCCGTTGGCGTGGGCGCCGAGGAGCCTCAGGCGGTCCATGCTGCGTACCGCTCGCGGCGCATCGCCTCCGGATCGAATCACCCGGCCTCGGCCAAGATCAACCATCAGCGGACTGACCCCGTGGGATTGGCTTCGGTGTTCATCCGTGGTTTTAACCAAACCCACGAGGCAGGATGCCTTGTCCACGTCGGAGAATGCGCGAATGTAGGTCGTGAATTCTCCGCGGCTGCAGCCGCGGCCACATCGGCCGAAGGCACATCGACCGAGCGACCCGTCCTTCTGAATCCCAACTCCTGAATTCCAAATTCTCCCCCCCAGCCCTGCCCTCCGGCGCGACACCGCCCGGTCAGCGCCGGCCGCGGGACGGAGTCTCGGGCGGCGGAACCTCCGTCGGCAGCTGGTCGGCGCAGAGTTCGAGGATCTCGATGGCGCTCAGACCCGACTGCGCGGCACCGTTAGTCGACAGTCGCGGAGCCTCGTCGATCGGATGGATCGAAAGCGGACCCTCGACCCGAGTGGTGGTGATCGGTCCGCCGCCGAAGCGCAGGAGGGAAGAGACGGCCGCCTTCGCGTAGATCGGGTTGCGCGTTTTCCAAAAAGCGTACGCCGCAAGTCGTGGCGTACCTTGGCTTTGCCGGCCCTGTTCGCCGAGGAAACGCCCCTCGGGATCCTCGGCGCCCGTCTGCTGGTCGCGACGCAGTACCTCCGCGGGGGCACTGCCAAGCCGGCAATACTGAAGCCACATCCGCTGCCAGCCCGCATGATCCAGAATCTCGTTCAACTCGAACACGACCTGGGAACCGGCCTGGATCGTCGCGAGGTTGTAGGAACCCACCTCGTCCGAAACCTGGAAGAGTTTCCCCGTCGCGGGGTCGTAACCGAAGACGAGGTTCTTCCCCGACTTCAGCCAGTACGGCATCGCCTGCAGGGACTCGACGCCCGCGAGGATCTTGTCGCGCCAACGCACGTCGCCCGTGCGTTCCCACTCAGTCATCCAATTGCTCACATAGGCGAACCAGTCGGGTCCGGCACGCACTCGCGCCGGGTGACGCTTCTCCGCCTCGGTGATCGGCTGCGCGATCCGCATCGGGTCGAGGGTGAGCGAAGTCTGGTCCGCGTTCGCCACTTCGCGCATGAGATCGCCGATGCGCTCGTCGGTCGTGAGGTAGTAGTATGGTCGCTTCAGGCCGGCCATGCTGATGCGCACTTCCTTCGCGCCGCAGCCCCAGTGCCGGACGTTGTGCCGCGAACCGAGCCCGGCCAGCGACCCGAGATGATAACAATCCACCTCGCTCGTGTGGCGGGTCATCGCCTCCGCCATCCGGAAAAGGTCAGCGCGGCCCGTTCGCAGGAAGCTGAACCACAGCCAGAGGTCGGTCCCGAGCTCGGTGTTATCCCAGGCCATCCCCCCGAGGTCGTAGTTCCACACGTGGCGCTCGCGGTCGTACGAGTGCATCACGTCACCGAAATCCCAGAATCCATACCAGCGGTGCTGCTCGATCTGGCGCTGGTAGAAGGCGAGCGTCGACTCGAGCTGCTCCTCGACCGCGCGGCGGAACGGGGTGCTCCGGTCCGGCAGGCTCCAGATTCCGAGGGCCCGAACCGCGTGCAGGTGCCGAGGTGTCGCCACCAGCAGCGGCAAAGCCGACCCCACCTTGGCCTGCGCGACCGTCTCCTCGCGCGAAGGCACTCCGGCCCCGGGGAGAAGCGTGAGCTCGCTCGTCCGCGCGACTCCCACCGGGGTGCTCAATCCAGGCTGCACGTCCTCATACGCAGCCTCCAGTCCGTGCGCCCGCGTGTCATAGTGCCGCATGTCCATCGCCGGGGCCTCCGGTGACCAGAGCCAGACCCGCAGCGCGGCCTCGCCGCTCGTCGCGCCCGACACCTCGAGCGAACCGGGAAAGGACTGCCAGAAGTTCTTCACGCTCACGCCGAGCCCGCCGCTCACGTCACCCACGAACACCAGCCCGCCGGCGCGGTGACCGGCTCCGCAGGGGATCCACGCGCTCTGCGGATTGGTGCGCTTCACCACCGTGAAACCATCCGCTGAGGCCTGCGTGAGCTTGAAAGCGTCCCACGTGGCCCAGTCCGCCAGCAGACCTTGGCCCTGGGCGGAATACTCCGCCCGGTTCGGCACCCGTTTCCCCTGCAGTTGAGCGGGGTAGACGTTTCCGCCGCCGCCAGGGTGGTTCACCACGCGGCCGCCGCGGCCGACCATCGGCTGCACAGGTTCGGCCCAGAGTCCGCCATCCTCGCCGGCGAAGCGCACATGCCGATTCTGCACCTCCTCCCGCAGCGGCACCGCGAACTCGATGCCCAGGCCGCGCACGAAGTCCCGCTGCTCATCACCGTCGTAAACGATCGTGTGCACCAGCCGCACCGTTTCCCGACCGGCGTAAAGGTAGAGCCGCACCACGAAGGGCAGCCAATCTCGCGAGCCTTCCGCCGCCCGATGCACGCCCTCAACCTTCAACACGGCCCGCACTGGGCCTTCCTGTTCAACCGTCACCCGCGTCGTCCGGCCCAGGAATTTCTCCCGCGGCGGCGCATCCTCGGCCGCCCCATCAGGTCCGCGCTGCAGCACGCACACGAGGCGACCCCGCCGCGCGACCTCGCGGCCGCCCACCGCGAGCGAATCGATGAGGTCACCGCCCCAGTTCGTGAGGCGCAGCCGCAAGACTCCGGTGTCGACCTCTACGCCCGTATCGCTCCTCCGCACGCGCAACGCGTTGCCCGCGTCCGATGCGGCCGCATCCGGAGCGATCGTGAAGGGACCCTTGGCATTCGGGCCGGCCACCGTGGCGAGCCCGACCCACTTGAGCGAGCCGTCCGGCCAATAGGCCAACGGCCAGCTTTGCGAAGGCAGGAGTTCGCCGGCGGCGCCGCGCAACGCGAAGCTGACGCCCGGCTTCACCGCACCGCGCGGCCACGGCACGCCCCAGCTCACCCCGGTCGGCGCGGCGGGTGGCTCGCCGCCCAGCCAGTCCAGCACCACCGGCTCCGCGGCGGCCATGCCGGCGGCAAGGAACGGCATAACGAGGAGGCGCACAAAGCTGGGGATGAGTTTCATGGTGGTAGAATCAGCGCGGAGGGAGCGGAACCACGTCGGCACGATGGAGCCAGACGAAGCACCCCGGCCGCCGGTAGCGCAACGCCGGTCCTGGCGGCGGACTTTCCCGCACGGACAGTCAACGCACCGCCAAGGCTCCGCCCGACGATCGCGCTTAAGCCGAAAGCGGGTGAAATTGCGCCTTCCCCTCCGCGGCGCTCCGCACCTTTAATCGCAGTCCCTTTCCTCCCGCGATGCCCTCGAAGCAGACCTCCGCCCCCACCACTCCCGCTCCCGCCATCCGGAACTTCCGCAAGCTCATGGCCGCCAACCGCGGTGAGATCGCGGTGCGCATCTTCCGCGCCGGCACCGAGCTCAACCTCCGCACCGTCGCCGTCTTCGCGCAGGAGGACCGGCTCTGCATCCACCGCTACAAGGCCGATGAAGCCTATCAGGTCGGCGCCGGCAAGGGACCGGTGGCCGCGTACCTCGACATCGACAGCATTGTCGCGGTTGCAAAGGACAAGGGCGTGGACGCCATCCACCCCGGCTACGGCTTCCTTTCCGAGAACGCCGAGTTCGCCCGCGCCTGCGCCCGCGCCGGCATCACGTTCGTCGGACCGCGCCCGGAACTGCTCGACATGATGGGGGACAAGACCGCGGCGCGCGCCCTGGCGCAACGGATCAACGTGCCCACCCTGCCCGGCACCGAGAACCCCATCACTGACCGCGACGAGGCCCTGCGCACCGCGAAGACCATCGGTTTCCCCCTGATCATCAAGGCGGCCTTTGGCGGCGGCGGCCGCGGCATGCGCGTCGTCCACCGGGCCGCCGACCTCGCCAACCTGCTCGACGAGGCCCAGGCCGAGGCCGGCCGGGCCTTCGGCAACCCCGCCGTCTTCCTCGAGAAGTACATCCCGCGCGCCAAGCACATCGAGGTGCAGGTGCTCGGCGACCAGCACGGCAACGTCATCCACCTCCACGAGCGCGACTGCTCCGTTCAGCGCCGCCATCAGAAGGTCGTGGAGGTCGCGCCTTCGTTTGGCCTGCCGGAGAAGGTCGTCAACGAGCTCTGCGACGCCGCCGCCCGCATCGCGCGCGAGATCCGTTACGACAACGCCGGCACGGTGGAATTCCTCTACGACCTCGACCGGCATGAATGGTTC
>JACCEC010649887.1_pt1 | contig 28467 bp, 20 predicted proteins | sample 7450121 | NCBI WGS metagenome assembly JACCEC01 (sample SAMN15323455, study PRJNA562643) | freshwater metagenome | isolation source: river surface water | place: USA:Blue River Watershed | collected 2017-08-18 | reverse complement strand
CATTCATTCGACTTCAACAATATATTGAAACATAACATGAAAATAACATATAAAAATAACTTTAACAAACGTATTATTATGACCGAGTTAAACTCTAGATATGGCCTACCTATAAATGAGGTACTAATCAATACTTCATATACACCTGGGTTTCGGTGTTCAAACGAAGCAAGAGAACTTATTTATAAAGTGACGAATGGGTATGCACGCCCCTTTACCATCGATGATGAAGATACCCCTACGTTCCGTTGCAATCCACATGTTATTTCGGTATACAATGAACTCGGAAGTCGACGATTCAGCGGAGATGGATACTCGATTCGATGCGCCAAAATTATGCGAAATGAAATATACAGTCAAGTGTCGTTTTTTAAAAGCATTCTTGATGTATATGGAAAATACGTTATATCATGGAATGTTGCCAAGAATATGGGAAAATACGGATACCATACAGGAGAGTATATTGTATTTGAAAATGACTATACAAAAGAAAACGCGCACGTTATCATTGCTTGAATGATTCCGTATACGCGGAGTTATTATATGATTTTTATATGTAATTATATATAAGCGGTGACTGCCATTTTATATTATAACCTATATAATTACACATATGTCAGCATTTTTAGAAAAACTAAAACATCGACCAATCCCTGAAAAGAAGATACAACATGAAATTGTGGTACCGGTTGCAGCGAAACGCCCTGACCCTTCTACTTCCGTATTTCAAATCGGGATTATTGATAAAACAAATCAAAGTGTCGTTGATCGCGCATCTATTATGAATGCGCTTAGGGCAAAGCGGGTTGTTTCGTCGAGTGTAAAGGAATTAGATGCACCCGAATACCGCAAAACATTGGAGGATATCCAGCCACCACCAATCCAGGAAAAAAGCAGTGAACAATTACGATCTGTGACAGGAAAAGTAGATGACACCGGGGTTTCTATGTCAGATAAAGTAACCGCAAAAGCATCACCTGTAATAATTATCAAAAAGGTACAACGCCGCATCAAGTTACTAGAGAGACCGATTGAAGTACAAACACCTGCTACTGGAATACTTAAAATTGCAAATGAAACTGCGCGTGAAACTGCGCGCGAGAATGTATCAGAGGTTGCTCCTGTTTCCGGAGCAGATATTGCTGCAGTAACCAAAGCAATTAAAAAACTAAGACTGCCAAAGAAACAACAGGGTGTTATCGCCAGCGGTCCGATTACCATGGTCAAAATCGGCGATGAACTTATTAAAGAACGCCTTCCTAAAACGATTGCCGATAAAACCGCAAAGGAAACCGCGATTATTGCGCCATCTTATTACATGAACAACCGAGAGAAGTTTATCGACTTTATTAATACTCTATTTAAACCATACAGAGAACAACTTCTATCTTCCGAATCAGAGTTTAGCTGCGAAAAGGGAGACACTGATGAACGCACACTACTTACGCACCAACGAATTGTAAAAGATTACCTTGACATTCATACACCATACCGCGGACTCATGCTTTACCATGGTCTAGGAAGTGGAAAAACATGCGGGTCTATTGCTATTGCCGAAGGTCTCAAGACCTATAAAAAAGTAATTGTCATGACTCCTGCTTCTCTTCGGATGAACTATATGGAGGAACTTAAGAAGTGCGGTGATGTCATGTACAAGAAGAATCAGTTTTGGGAGTTTATCGATAGTCGCGGAAACGATGAACTTACCGCCACTTTGTCCCGTATTCTCTTGATCCCAGTTGACTTTATTCGCAGAAATGGCGGGGCGTGGCTAGTTAACGTGAAAAAACCCAGCAACTTTGAAGAACTCACGCCAGCGGAGAAGGTAACACTCGATGCCCAATTAAATGAAATGATCCGCAGCAAATACCAGTTTATTAACTATAATGGGTTACGCAGCGAACACTTCAAAGTAATGACAAACGATTATACTCAGAATCCCTTTGATAACTCGGTCGTTATTGTAGATGAAGCGCATAATTTCGTTAGTCGAATTGTAAATAAAATAAAGAGACCTGGAAGTCTGGCGATGAGAATGTACGAATACCTTATGAATGCGCAGAACATGAAGGTTGTCCTATTAACTGGTACGCCTATTATTAATTATCCCAATGAAATTGGTGTGCTTTTTAATATTTTGCGCGGATACATCAAAACATGGAACTTTCCTGTTACTGCAGCTGCATCTCTTCCCGGAAACACGAAGATTAACATTGACCTTTTTAAGAAAATATTTGGATACGGAAAAAGCGGTGGAAATGGTGGCAAGTCCGGGGATTTGTTCGATTCAATCGATTATAATTCTACAACGAAGATTCTCTCTGTTACCCGAAACCCATGGGGGTTTATTAGTACATACCGATATTCTTCATATCGGGGGGTAAAGAATGACGCGGTAGTTAACAACACACTAACTAACAACCCCATGAATATCGTCGATGCCGCCGCAAATGAAGCCGGAATGATGAGCGATGCACAATTCGAAAAGATGGTTGTTGAAACTCTTCGTTCGAATAAACTTGATGTAACCACAACCATGATTAAACAAGAGAAGTATAAAGCACTTCCTGATAAATTGGAAGAGTTTAATGCCATGTTTATTGGAAATGACAATCTTGGATTCAAAAATGTTGAACTTTTTATGCGACGAATCCTCGGACTTACATCTTATTTTCGAAGCGCCCAAGAAAAATTACTTCCAGCATACGACTTTCATACCAACTTTCATGTAGTTGAATCTGAAATGAGCGATTTTCAATTCAATATTTATGAAAAGGTTCGACAAGTTGAGAGAAAACAAGAAGAGAGATCGCGGAAAAATAAGTCAAAGGGTGGGGTGGCCGTCAATAACTCTGAAGAAGGCGCAAATGCCCTATATAAAACACAAACATCGACATATCGCATTTTCTCGAGGGCTTCATGCAACTTTGTATTTCCATCCGGAATTAAACGCCCGTTGCCTGGCGATGATGACATAAAAACAGTCGGTGACACTAAAAAGGATAAGGATACTAATAATAATGATACTAATAATAATGATCCTAATATTGATTCATACATCAACCAAATCGACATGATTATTTCATCTGAACCAACAAAAGACGATGATAAACCAGTTGTAAAGAAGGGTAGAAATACACGCACATCCATCGCCGATCAAGAAGAAGTTGATGAAGATATGCTCGACGGTGTTGGAGTTGAAGAGAGATTAGACAATCCCGATGGACTCTTTGATGAAGATGACCGCGACAAACTTCAAAATCACCTCTCTACAACCGGAACAAAAGCCAGCGTCAATGATATCTACCAGGCGAAAATAAAGAAGGCGCTCAATGATCTCAAAACCAGTGCGATGAGCTATCTTACTCCTGAACATTTAATCACGTACAGCCCGAAACTTGTGCGTGTGTTAGAGAACCTTGTTGACGAAAAGAATATTGGCCTTCATCTATTATATACACAGTTTCGTACATTAGAAGGAGTTGGAATTATCAAGATTATTCTAGAGACAAATGGATTTGCACACTTTCGTATTAAACAAAGCTCCATGGGTGAATGGACCATCGATATGACCGATGAAGAACGCGGAAAACCATGCTTCGCATTATATACTGGTACTGAAACACCCGAAGAGAAGGAAATTATCCGCAACATATTTAATAGCCAGTGGAAATATGTGCCAAATACAATCACCGATGAGCTGAAACGCATGGCAAATAATAACGTATATGGAGAGATTATTAAGATTCTTATGATTACTGCATCTGGTGCAGAAGGAATTAACCTACGAAATGTCAGATTTGTACATATTGTCGAACCATATTGGCATCCCGTTAGAATTGACCAAGTCATCGGACGTGCGCGACGTATTTGTAGTCATAAAGACCTTCCAGAAGAACTTAGAACGGTCGATGTGTTTATGTATCTCATGAAATTCAGCGAGAAACAGATATCTCCGGAAAGCGACCAATCTCTCGAACTTCGATTGAAAGATGTAAGCAAAATAGATCATCGCACACCACTTACCACTGATCAATCTCTCTATGAAATATCACGAATCAAAGAAGAAATAAATAAACAAATATTGAGCGCTGTCAAGTCGTCGTCGTTTGATTGTGGACTTCATACACGCGCTGGATCGAAAGAAAATGTGAAATGCTTCACGTTTGGTGATGTTGCTGAGACGAAATATGTGTATAGTCCAAATATTGCGAATCAAGAGAGCGATGTTACTGCCGCTGCAAATAGAGTGAAGAAACAAGTGAATGCTGTATCAGTTAATATTGGAGGTGTCAAATATGCAATGGACAAATCAAATAACACTTTATATGACTTTGAAAATTATCAGAGCGGAAACCTTATACTCGTTGGGAAACTAGTCATGAATCCTAGCGGAGAGAATGGAGAGCCTGGTGGATATAAAATCGTACAAGAGTAATCATTTAGTCCTCTGCATTCTGTGTATCATGTACATGCTGTATTTGTTGTGATAAGTCGGTGTATTCTGGGTCGGGTATATTTACTGGGTTGTCATTTGATGGGAATATTTCCTCATGCAATGACCGTATCTCTTTTAAAATAATGTATTGGTTTTTTTGAATCTCTTGGAGGAGTTGTATAATTTGGTCGTTCGTTCCGGAGATGGCTGGTTGCTGCTGCGGTGGCTGCTGCGATATCCGTTTAAATCGTTGAAGGATTGAATCGTCTTCATTTATTTCGGTTGTAGTGACTATATCTGAAAATGAAACGGACTTTTGTTGTTGCTGTTGTTGTTGCTGCTGTTGCTGCTGCTGCTGTTGCTGCTGATCACGAGGTAGAGATGATTCTCTTGGAGAGGATAATATATACTCATCTCTACTTGAAAGTTCGATCGCAGTCATTGCTTGTGGTTGTGTTTTTTGTATAAAAGTTGACGGTGTAACAGGCGTTTTCATAATACTTACTGGTTGAGTTGCGGCCATCATCGCAGTAGTTGTTGTTGATGACGATGATGATACAGGCGGCTTAATCGACCTTGATATCATTTCCAAGTCCCTCTCTCTCGCAGCAAGTGTTTCATTTATAATACGCTCCATATCATCACCAAGAGGTTTATCATACAGTTCATCACTAAAGTCGATCTCTTCCGGCTTTGGCCTATCTAAAAATGATTTCATGTCATTCTCTTGCTGTCGCAATCTCGTTTCCAATTCGGACTGTTTATGTTTGTGAATATCATCCGCGTATATTAACTCTATCGGTGAGATATGAGGCTGAGTTGACGGTACTTGTCCTGCATTTCTTGAAAACTGCGGAATCTCTCTCGCAAGACGCTGAATAACACTCATGTTTAATATTTTTAAAGGAGTCCCCGCCGGAGATGCTTTCTTTATTTCCTGAATCGTGTTTTCAAATACTGCTTGTATCGTCGGCAACATTGACCCCGATAATCCTTTAAACACCCCCTCTTCCATTAAAATACCCCACAGTAGTTGTTTGTTTTCATTTGTTTCGAGTGGTTGTGTCATACTATTTATTTATTATATTGGTGTTATATTCATATTTTATTTTTACTATGTTTTATTTACTTACTATGTTTTATTTACTTACTATGTTTTATTTACTTACTATGTTTTATTTACTTACTATGTTTTATTTGCTATATCATCCTTTTGTGATATCATCAACGTTGAAATATTCCTCTCTGAACCTCTCCATATACTTATCACTCATTCTCTTTGAATTATCAAGAAAGTCTTCCGGTTTCATCTCTTCTGTCAACAGATGAATTATCATAAATAATGAATACACCCCACACTCAGTATCCTTCTTTTGATGAACAACATCATTTACTATAACACGAAACGTAATCCCCACCTCTTGCCCTTGGTCTGTTACAGTTTTTATAAAACGCTTCACATGGTCCGGCTCACTCATCCCAGTGCTATCAAAAAAGAAGATAAACTTTTGTCGTGTATCAATAAATAGAGAGATCCAATGCGCCCCCGGTTTATCATGCGGATCTGTATTGAAAATTACTCCTATCTTCTTCTTTCCATTACGTAAATGTCGAGATAGGTTAAAGCGACATAAATCATCCCACACACACTCTCCATACTCCAGTTCTTGATCGTAATCGATGGGCGATGGTCCCAAAAATATAAAGGACGGATATGCGTGTTCATATTGACTCATCACATTCGTAATGTCTAAACTATTCAGCCACTCATTTGGATTCTTTCTCCACGATACTGGACTTGGTGTCGCAAATGTATAATTCTCCATCTCTTTATTTATTCCGCTTTTTGCAAAGCTTTGTCGCATCCAACAAGCCTCGCTTTTACATACTCCGCTTAAGTTGTTCTTGAGTGAACGCCATATTTTTCGTGGATCATTTGTTTCGATCTTATTATCTTGATGTCGCTTGTTCCACAATAGTTTTAACCTCTCGAGAGATTCAGATGAATAACATGTGAAATTATATTCTTCCTCTCCTTCGGGTTTTGGCGCACAGGTGGGGGCGGATGTACCGCCTTCTTTTAACTCTTCATGTTCCATATCGTATACGTATACTGTATTATCAACGTAAAATATTTTATTGTGGTGGTTCTTGCGAATCAATTGTTGCTACTTGCTTCTCTTTTTGCTTTTTATTTCGAGGACCAACCTTTATCCCTTGTTCAATACCCTTTTTCTTAAAAGAAGGAGTCATAATATTTATGTCCTTTACTTGTGGAACAATCATCGGTTTTTCGCTATTCGGAGGAGTCGTTACTATAACAAAATTGTCAAGCGTGATTGTTTTCACTTCTTTCGGTTTAAAACATACCGTCGTTGCTTTTACTATGTTGAAGTTACTACTATCGTCATCCGTCCCTTCATCATCGGATATATCTGCATTATCTTTCTCTTGTTCTCTCTTATCTCTCATCTTCTGTCGTACAGCATTATTCTTCTTACTTGACTTATTCGAACAAGTAGAAGCACCCGACATTGTTGAACCTATACTATTTCCACTTGTATCCATGTCCGTATCAATAATTCCATTTACCATGTATTCATATTCCGTATTTCCAATGTTGTCATCATCATAATCATCCATGGCCATTGCATTGTTACCACTTATATCTTTACTTGGAATACTACTGCATCCATTATAATCTCTCTGAATAATCTCGGCGATATCATTGAACTTCAAATATTGTATACAATCCTTCAAATATTGGTTAAATACACCCACTAACGCTAGATCAGTTACCTTTTTATTGAATAAATCTCTCGTTAATGCTAGAATACGCCGCTTGTAGAATCGCCGCTCTTTTCTAAAAACATGGTCCATTGTTAACTCATTTTTCTTCATTAGTTTGTCATATTGCGATGGGTTTATTAGAAACTCGAATGTTGCTGTGTCGCACAAATTGAATGAAATATCCATTGCGATTTTATCAAGATTATATCTCGATGATTTCAATATAATCTTGAATATATAAAAAATGTTTTACTTTTACAATAATGCGGCGACTACTCCTGCGCCGACCTTTTCGGCCTCGTGAAGGGCGAAGCTCTCTGCTTCATGCTCAACAAAGCTGATTGCTTCATGCTCGGCAACGTGGACAATGTCGTGGAAAACATTGGACATGTGGAAGTGGAAGTGGTGGTGACCCATTGTATCAAAGTACGGTTATATATATTTATTTTATTTTGTTTTATTTTGTTTTGTTTTATTTTATTTTGTTTTGTTACTCCTTCGTCTAGAATTGATCTTTTCAGTTAACCTTGATGCGCCGTGTTGCACGAGGAAGAGGTTGCTGTTGTTGTTGCTGTTGTTGTTGCTGTTGTTGCTGTACATTGTTCGATGTCTGAGGCTTACCATCTCCTGTACATTTACCATCATACGTACATGGCGACTCTTTTAACTGATACCTTGTCGAGTTATCAAATACCAGTTTTCCTAAACCAAGAGGATTCGGGTTAAATGGTTCGAAATTAGATGCACCATTATCAAACAAATACGGATTCGGCTGTTCTACAATACGCGAATCAACCGGAACATAATATAAATCACTGGTTGAAGAAGGAACATATACTGACTTCTCACAATGCTGCAATCCAAAATACTGGTTTCGCAGCGATGACTCTAAATTGATATTTTCAGCAAATCCTCTCCACGGAGCCTTATCCGTCCCTGGATTAAATACACGTTCAGAACTATATGTTCCATAGTTATAAATTGGCGTTGTTGTTTCAGCACGTTGGTCCAGAATCGGCATCGTAGCATACTTTGTCGATACTGGGCGTACACTAAATGCCGGCTGCAATGTTGAACTCGGCAAATACCTTTCATACATTCGGTCATTCAACTCTTGGTGACGTTCTTGATTGGTATAATATACACCATCAACCACCCCGTATAATCCAGAAGGCTCATTTAATGACATATTATGTGTTGGATTGTTTTTATAAAGCGAGAGATTATTGTACTAATATACTAAGATAATAAAAAAATGGAGTAACACGAATGTGTGTATAACGTGGAATATCCATACAACCTTGTAAAAAATTGATACGAAACAAAATAATATATAAAGCGAATCATTCAAAGTATACTATCGAATGTGTGGAATATTTTATTACGAGTGCGCGACCAAGACAAAACTAAGTATCAAAGAATTGGCTTTCTTTCATGGAAACTTTTCGAAAATACTTCATCGAGGACCCGATAAAAGTGTATTTGTAAATGATGGGTCGCGTGTATTTGGATTTCATCGACTTGCGATAAATGGGCATACTTCTGCCTCGGAGCAACCATTTTATATTAAGGGTTGTCGACTCATTTGCAATGGAGAGATTTATAACTTTCGCAGCCTTATAACGAAATATTCACTTGAAAAAGAATATACGAGCGATAGTGACTGCGAAATCATTATTCATTTATACAAGAAAATTGGCCTACATAATACTCTTAAAGAACTTGATGGAGTATTCTCATTTGTTCTGTATGATTATAAAATGAAACGGGTTATTGCTGCGAGAGACCCTGTCGGGGTTCGCGCATTATATATTGGGTCAATGAAACATGCGATAGAGAATCATGCTATAGAGAATCATGCGATAGAGATAGAGAATCATACGGTGGATGAAAATACCGAGGTAGGTAACAATAAACCCAAATACTGCAATGATATCGCCATTGCAAGTGAAATGAAAGCTCTCTCATTTTGTTCAACCGTCGTTCAATTTCCTCCAGGATGTTATATGATGTATGAAAATGAAGTACTAGACCCTTCCGATCGCCGCGCCTCATTCTACTCTTATTATGAACCCGTCTCTCTTCGCCCCCAACCATCAAGTGACTCCCCCGTTTCACAATACTCTCTCGCGAATCATATTCGAGAGATCTTCGTAGACTATAAATACAAGGTCAATGATCCAACGATTAATAATGAAACGAATACACGCGTTTATATACCTGAAGGCGACATTGAACGTAGTATTTGTAGCGATATTCGCACCTTATTTATTGATGCAGTCAAGAAACGTCTTATGAGTGAACGCCCCGTTGGATGTCTACTGTCAGGTGGCCTCGATAGTTCTGTGACAACCGCTCTTGTTTCCAAGTTTCTTGATGAAAAGGCCGATAAGGAAGGAAGCGAACGTCACCCCCTCAAGACATATAGTATTGGCCTCGCTGGCTCTGTTGATCTTCAATGGGCGAGAAAAGTGGCCGAGTATCTCAAGACCGACCATCATGAAGTCGTTGTTAGCGAAGAGGACTTTCTAGCAGCGATTAATGAAACGATTTATCAAACCGAGAGCTATTGTACTACCACAATTCGCGCATCCGTTGGCAACTATTTAGTCAGCAAGTATATTTATAGTAACACGAATGATGTTGTTATTTATTGCGGAGACATGTCTGACGAAATATTTGGATCGTATCGCGGGTTTCTTAAGGCACCCAACGATGACGACTTTCATCGAGAGAATGAACGAATGATTCGCGATGTTCACTTCTTTGATCTACTTCGATCCGATAAAAGTATTAGCGGGGCTGGTCTTGAAGCCCGGGTCCCATTTGCAGATAAAACATTCTTAACATACGTAATGCAAATACCTGCGCGGTTTAAACGGTTCGATGATACAAAAATTGAGAAGTACTTGTTTAGAAAGGCGTTCAATGATATGTTACCACATGATGTTATGTGGAGGAGAAAGGAGGCGTTCAGTGATGGAGTTAGCGGAAGTGATGGCAGAACATGGATTGATATTATCAAAGAGTATGTAAACACGCAAGTAAGCGATGAGGAGTTTGAACTCAATAAAAATACGTATGAATATAATCCTCCATATGATAAAGAAAGCTACTTTTATCGAAGGGTATTCGAGTCATACTTTCCTGGTCGTGCTGATACAATACCTTACTACTGGAGACACCCGTTTTGTGATGGTGTACTCGACCCCAGCGCGCGACTACTCGACTTTTACAAAAGGTAAATAATTGCTGTTACATAGGTTGCCGTTGCTGTTACATAGGTTATCCGACATTATGTAGATAGGTGTTGATTATTATTCTGTGGAGATAGTGACATGACATTGAATATATCATATTATATCATAATATTATATACCAGTTTTTTATATGAGTAACCACGGAGGTGACGTGTCATTCCGTTCAATTATTCAAAGTATTTATAAGTACGCAATCACTGTATCCTATGTTATTTACATTGTACTGTTATTCGGTATCTATAATATCGCTCCCCAATACCTCCAAGACCTTCAAACCGGAATTAAATACTTTGTTGTAATTTTTCTCATGTTGCGGTTTAACCCTATCACGTGGGGTACTAGTTACTCTATCGGAGGAAATAAGTTCGACAACTTTGACCGCAATTTAGTATTTTCTGCCGCACTGTTCCTATTTACAACCAGTATCCTTACATCCGCTGTTACCGAATACTTTCAAAGAGAAGTCAAACTGAAGATCGGAATACCCGTAGAACAACAAATTGTTAAACCAGTCAAATCATTTATTTCCACTATTTCGGCGTGATGATGACGATGCATGTAGTGATAAGGATGAGGATGAGGATGAGGATGATCTTTTACCCGTCGACTTATGACTCGACAGGGATGACGATGACTTACTACCCATATCAATCAGTTCCCCATGATAATCACCATTCACTTCCTTGAAAAAAGTAGTCAAGTGCGAGAGAATCCTCTTGCTTGTTATATTATCAAGTTCATATTCAGCCGGATTCTTTTTATGATGTATGTAATTGTATTTTGAAGCAATTACCTTCATCTGATTGATAATAAAGTTACGAAAGGTTTCCTCCTTCGTTTCATTTATCATAACACTCAACATTCGATGATGCGGTATATTCTCAAATATCGGACTTTCTATAAACCGCGTAACAAATACATCATTCGGAAGTGAATAATGATACGGTTTTAACTTGATGTAATACACATTGTCTTTCAACATCTTCTCATGCATTGTATCCTCTATGAAACACACCTCGATATTACTTGGTAGTTTAGAACACCGCAAAAAGTCGTCCATCGTTTTTTCATGGGTTGTTCTCAGCGGCTCGACTACCTTTCCATTTATCATAAATGCCGCGATGATTTGGTCGAATAACTTGACTGGTTCAATATCTCCTTTGTGAGAGGAGTCGCGCTGGATAACTTCGGCAATCTTCATCTCAAGATATGTTTTAATATGTATCACCCATGATTTAGGACCGTTATTATTTGTATATATCATAACTCGATGACACTCCCCTATTGTTTTCTTCATATACACATACTCTAATATCTTAACAATATGCGGTCGTAGAATCTCCGGATATAACTCCATTAATTCGTAAAAAAACTCGTATGGCTTATTTGCACTACCCAAATACATCGATAATGCGTCGCAAAATATGCCAAACTCGAGGAAGAACCCAAGCGTTTCATCCACGTCTAATACTACAACCTTAGGTTTCAACTTCTTTGATGAGCCTGTTCCCTTTTTTGAACCACCTGTATCCAGGATTTGCTGGTTCAACAATGGAGAGGATGGCGGCGATGGAGAGGATTGTGGTGATGACATGTGTTTTCCTCTTCCCTCTTTTCAAAAAAACTTATAATATAACTAGAATATAATTTTCGATGTATTCATATTTTATCACTTTTTTCGAAAGTGCGGTGGATAATTGAGAGAGTCATATCATAAAAATATTCGCTGGTATATATAGAAAAATAAGAAACATACGCTGTTATTCATTCCACCACGAAAGTCATTTATAGTAACGAATGCAACAGTTGTTAAACATAGACAGCCCGGTTACAACAACACCATTCACATCACAGTATGGCGGCCGTGATAAAATGATTGAACAAGAAATGGAACTTACCAAGAATGATTACCTCAAAATAATAAAATACTATGGTGTACGTCTTCCTAAAAAGGCATCGCTTTCAACCATTCGAGAGATTGCTGAAAATATTATGGGGAATAAACTATGTAGTTGTATTAAGAGAATCGGGGCTGTATCTCCACGCAAAAATAATACGTCTGAATCAGCAGGTATTGCAATTTGTACCAAATCATTATTTAATAACCGCGGGTTAGTACGATATTCGTTTACTTGCAGAAAAAAAGGATCAGATGTTAAAAAGGCGAGAGGAGTACTGCGTAGTAAAAAGAATGACCCGCGTAAACGTGGAATGAGAAAAACATTGAAAGTTATTCGTTTACCTGAACTGAAATAAATCAAGCATCATTGAAGAGGTTCGTAGCGATATGAGAGGATTGGGCTGGGCATGTATTCATGTATTCATGTATTCATGTATTCATGTATTCATATATTCATATATTATATACAACGCGATAATGTTTAAATATACAGACAAGGTATATACATCAATCGAAGAACTGAAAGAGTTGAAAACATCGGTCGAAAATGAAGTTCATCTTTCACCGACTGAAAATGATAGCGTAGAAAATCGTTATGGAAAACATGTATTTACATCAACGTTTCATAGTCGACAAGCTCGACAAGAAAGAATTCAACATAGAAGAATAACACAACCACTTGATACAACTAACCTCATGAATAGTCAATTTAATAATTATGTGGTTTTTAAAGATTGCAAATTTAGCAACATTAGATTTAGATATGTTTCTTTTGAGTCATTGATTTTTTATGAATGCATATTTGAAAACTGCGAATTTTTCGGATGTTATTTTTTAAACACTGCATTATATGGTGTTAAATTCAACAATTGTATGTTTCTTACTGCATATGTAAAGAAAACAGTAATTTCGAATACAACATTCATTGGTCAGGGAATGCAGTCGAAAGCGTTAATGTCCGAAATTATGTTTAAAGATTCTATTTTTAAAAAAAATACGTTTAGGTATATAAAGTTGAGAAAGGTTTTAATAGATAATTGTGGGTTCAATGAGAATAATGTAATTATGACATGCAATTTGTATCTAATTCACATTACAAACAACACAAAAATGGTTGAGAATGGCTTATCAATTACGAATGCAACTATTAGGGGTTGTGTGATTGATAGTACAGCACCAGATGCAAACAAAATTATATACAGTCGTATAATGGATGATAGGCGTTTTGAGGTTATGCCTCCAGGAGAATATTTTGAATCAATCGATGAGGACAGTTTTATTGACGCGTTTGCATCTGTAGATGATGACATTTTTGAACATGGTGAAGATGGTGAATATGATCACATTTTTGAAGATGGTGAAGATGGTGAAGATGATGACGATGATGAGAACGAAGGCGTATTTGATGTATTGAACGGTAAGATTTACAAAAATAAAGAATATAAACCAGAGAGAATGCAGCGAAAAAGGCTGCAGAAAAGTGCGCATCCAGTAACTAGGAAGGACACATATCATGACTTAATTGAACTCGAAGATAAGGGTGTGCTTGAAACTGTGAATAGTGAGAGAAATACGTTTGCATTTAAGATACACAATGAGTTTTATGTTATATCACGCGATGAATTGATCAACGTCATGAATGATTCGACAAACATACGATATGAATGCCCAACGGTTGACTCATTTGTTGGGATAAAGATGGAACAACCGTATCTGAACTTACCCAGCATAGGTGCGGTTATTACTGGAGTTGTTTCATTCTTTGATTTGTGGAATATCATTAAAACAAACAGCAACATACGACACAAAGTGTTTGAATTGGTTCCGACTGATAAAATGTTGGCAAGTACCGCGTCACATGATGCAGTATATAATCATAATTATGTATCTAGCGCTCATTGTCAGAGTGGTCAAGAATCACGAGTATACGATATTCGAATTATGTGGGTTGATGTAAAGGTTCCGTGGAAGTCACAGTCAAGACGCTTGGGTAAACAAATGAAGTCACGCAGTCGCACACGTTCACGGGAAACAAAGAAAGCGAAGAGTTTTACACGATCGAAATCAAAGTCGAGATGGAACCCCACTCGTTCACACCGTTCTTATACACCGGTTACGAAGACCATGTAACGATTTGGTCGATGTTCGTATAATATATTTACATGACGTATTATGTAAAATATATTATAATCATTTTATTTTCATTTTTTCATGGGTTAATTGGTATATGCGGTATCGTCATCACTATATTCATCTGTGTCATCTGTATAATCATCCGTGTATTCACTCGACACATCATCTACTTGGGTATCAGTTTCATCTTGTATATCATCGGGATGTATATCATCATGAGTAACTGTACTCTTTGAATCATCCAAAAAGTCAATTGCTTGAAGAATAAGCTTCTCGTACTTTGTTAACTTCTGAAATATCATGACCTTGTCAAGTTGTATCTTATACCAGAACTTGTAACATAACGTACATAATATTTCAATCGAGTTTTCTTCTTTTACTGTAAAACTTACAATCGTTGCACCCTTTGTTAGTTTTAATGGAGAGGTTGGATGAAGTGATATCCATCGAATATTGCGCCCGAACTCTAATTCATCATACGATTCAATTAACCTGTATTCTCTCAAATCATTATGATATTCGAGTATTTTATCTTCACTTATCGGTAATAATCGAAGCATGTCGTCCTTCTTTTTGAAAATCATACGACTGTTTAATTTGGCGATGGTGTCGTTTGTCTCTGAATCAAGTGCTTCCAATAGTGCATTCATATCAATCGGCGACTCATTATCTATTTGAGATGTGTCTTCATTACATGGTTTTATTTGGTTATTATTTGGATGTGGCTGCTGCGGTGGCTGCGATGTCGGCTGCTGCGGCTGGTTACCCCGAGATGGAATCATTTTATTTATTGGCGTTGTATCTTTTCCGCCGTATAATTCATCCCGCGTTATAAATACTTTATTTACTGGTTGAGAATAAGGATGTCGATTCATATTTATCGCTAGTTATGTCCCTTTTACTTGTAATGATAAAGTATTATTTGATTCATTTATTGAACGAATATCTTCAATGAACGAATATCTTCAAATATGAATAATTACATTGTTTTTTTGGCGGGAAAATAGGTGTGTTTTGGCGGGAAAATGTCGGAGGTTTTACGCGGGAAAGTTTTGGGCCGCCGGGGACGGAGGGCCGCTGCGATTCGATTCAAATTCAAGACCGGCAAAATCCATTTTTGGACATTTTTAAAATGTCCGGGGACAAAATGAAACACCTGTGACTGAGAAGTGTGGGCTACTTGGGGATTTCTTACAAGTACCAGATGCTAATATGCTCTGGTGGTAGGGGACAGAAGTGTTTCACCTTTTTGGATTTAGGGTGTTTTGTTCATTTTGTCCCCACAGCATAATGGTGTAGTTGGCCAATAGGGAGTCCCAGTGAAACATCAGCATTATGCTTTGGAACACGTGGTTTTGGGTGTTTCATTCTCCCCCATTTATCCCCGATGGAAATTGTTTGCATAAATCCTGTAAAAAAAATGGCGAAACAACTGCCTTTTGGGGGTATGTATACACCCCGGACGAGGGGTATTCGAACATCTTTCTACTTACTGTTGTAGTTGTATACTTCTTGGGATGTATATCCCTCCTTCAACTTCTTGTTCCATCATGCGTCTCCATATGTTATACTCCCTCATCGAGTCGAATACACGTTTGTCGAGTATCATCCCGGCATATGGTAACGGGGGTAAGTCAATGTATTGATATGTGCCTACACACCTCGGACAAGCATCACGATACTCAATCCATTCTATTACAGGTTCAGGTGGTGTATTCGTGTACGAAACACATTCGGGAAGCCATGTATCCCCAGTGCTTTGGATGAATAACTCCGGATGAGTCCATTCATTTTTTGTTTGGCAGTAGTAGGGGGAACCTTCCCGTATTACCCAACCCAATAGGTAAGTTTTGCGGGTAGCTGTTGACGATTCGAAACGACCCATCATGCTATTGATTTTATTCCCATGTACGAAACGAGTTTTAGCCCAATCCTTATGCCTATCGCTATTTCTATGTTTCTCCCAGTATTTCGACAAGTTGTTAGTAGAACCGCAGACACATGACCATTTACCGCCAGGCGTGTCTGGGGCGTCCCATCTACCTACTGCATGACGAGCAATGAATGGACAGACTGACGGATCGGGAAGAGTCATTCTGTTACGATTGACGTTCCCGTGTGACATCAATGCTTGGGAGATAACATAACTTCGATCTTCCATCGACATCCAGTCCATAATTGAGATGCCTAGCCTTTGGCATGTAGTAGCGATACCACATTCATCCTTTTCATAGGCTAGTTGTACATCACTCTTTTGTCGGTTGGTATACATCAAACGGTATGCTTGGGCTTCTTGGTTTGTCAGTATAATCCTATTGGGATAGGAGACAGTCCGTACATCGACATGTTGGGGATTGGTCCGATGCAGGTCACGTAAGGCATTCATCGCCTCGAGATACTTACCTTCGGGCATTACGTCTTGCAGTTCTTCGATTACATTCATGAGAGTTAACAGTTTGGAGTTCACGGCCATTTGATTGATTGATTGAGATACTTTCATACTACGTATTGGTACAAAGCTTTCAATTTTTTAACTACCCAGTTACAACGTCAATCAATTACAAACAGCTTTTTAGTTTACATAGTAAGTAGTATTAGTCTCCCTACATCCCTCCCACATTGAAAACCCGGAGTTCTAATGCATACATCGCAATTCCATATCATTGATCGTGTGGTAGGAACGGTAGTTTATACAAAATCCGAATGTATGGTCACAGCCGCCGAAGGAGGGAGGCCGCGCGGCCTTGTTTCAAATTCAAGACCGGCCATTTCCATTTTTGGACATTTTTAAAATGTCCGGGGACAAAATGAAACACTTGTGACTGAGAAGTGTGGACTACTTGGGGATTTCATATAGGTATCACTGCATATTATGCTCTGGTAGTAGGGGACAGAAGTGTTTCACCTTTTTGGATTTAGGGTGTTTTGTTCATTTTATCCCCACAGCATAATGGTGTAGTTGGGGGTATACATATCCCCATGTAACCACTGCATTATGCTTTGGAACACGTGGTTTTGGGTGTTTCACTATTTCCCCTTTATCCCATCCCGGGTTTTGTTACTAGTAATGGTTTGACTTTGAAAAAAAATATTCCAACAAGTACCTCGATTTTTTATAGTTTTGTATGAATCCCTTCCGGATTTTTTTGTTGATTTGACTTTGAAAAAAAATATTCGAATAGGTCGTTTGTTTTTTTTGTGAAATGGTGGTTTTGGTTTATTATTTTGTTTTAGACCAACGAACATTTCAACCCGGGAATAAAAGTAAGAGTAAGTAGTGTAAAGATTTTTGTGAGTCTATAGTATAGAATAAAATGGTGAAACATGGTTGTGAAACTTGTCAGAAAACATTCGCCCAAAAAGATCATCTGGAAATGCATAAGAACCGCAAACGCCTTTGTAAAAAGGAAACTACGATTGAACCACTCGTTGAACAAAATGTGCAAGAGGTACTGTCAAAAACGAATATGATTGCAGTTAAAATTGAATCCACTCCAACAGTAACTATACAGTCAAGCAACATGGACTATACAACGAAAACTCGTGAAGAACTAATTGCTGTTTGTAAAGAGAAGAGCATCAAAGGATATAGCGGAAAGAAGAAGGAAGAGATAGTGCAAATGCTAACACAATCAATAATGCCTGATTTAACCGATAAAACTAAACAAAATTTTATAGTGTATGGAGATTCAAAGATTCGTATAGCATCTCTATTTGCTGGTTGTGGAGGACTTGACTATGGATTTCACAATAATACCAGATATACCAGTGTATTCGTAAATGACTTTGATGCAGATGCATGCAACACCTATGAAAAAAACTTCAAGATTAAACCTACATGTGGTGATATCAAACAGATAAAAACAATTCCTGACTGTGATATGATTATTGGCGGATTTCCTTGTCAGGGATTCTCAATGGCAAATCCATATAGAGATGAAAAAGACAAACGAAACGAACTATACCTTGAAATTCTACGGTTGCTTAAACTAAAACAGCCAAAGTACTTTCTACTTGAGAATGTAAAGGGTCTTCTAAATATGGGAGGGTATGAAACAACAGAAGACAAGAAAAATCAAACAGGTAAAGTAATGAAAGTAATTCTAAAAGATTTGGAAGAATGTGGATACAATGTAAAGTTTAAACTGTTTGATATCAAAGAATACAATGTTCCTCAAAAGAGACAACGTGTTATTATTATTGGTGTTCGTTCTGACATTGACTTTACTCCTAACTGGCCAGAGCCTTCTAACACAATCTTAACGTTAAAAGATGCTATTGGAGATTTACCGATCGAATATAAAACAGATATCCAGCATATTGGAACAAAACATAAATGTGCAGTAACTGGATATCTTGGAAACCGAGAACTCAAATGGGATGAACCTTCTCCAACGATTACAGGACGAGGTGGTGGAAGTGGTGGACCTGTTATTCATAATCATCCTTCGCTAAAAAGAAGATTAACTGTGCGAGAATGTGCGAGAATACAGACATTTCCTGATTCCTTTGAGTTTATAGGTTCTATCTCATCTATGTATAAACAACTTGGTAATGCTGTTCCTTGTAAATTTGCAGAGTTTCTAAGTATAATATTTGAGAAAGCCCCTTAAAAGATAACCTTAAACCTTGGATTTCCACGAGTAATACGGTAGAACTGAATCTTGCTTATATCTGTTAGGATTAAATATCCTTTTTGTTCATGCACAATGATTAGTTTTAAATCGGTGAATAGTTTGCCTACAAGAGAATTAAGGTCTTCCATTAGTTTTTGCGGTTCATCAATATAGACATTCTCCATCTTTTGAAGGATAAAGATTACTTCCATATAGGAAGAGAACTCAGGTGGGAAGTCTAACTCCAGTTTTTTACTGATATTAAAGAATAAGTCAAGTGGCATTTCCTTTGTTTGTCCATGAATGGTGAATGGAACTGTTGGAAGAGTAGAACGAAGTTTTTGTTTCTTCAAAGACAACATCTCACATATATTTTTTAGTTTTTTTAGTGTTCCTACTGAAAGTTCATCAGGGCTTACATCGTGAAAACATAGAAGGTCATCTTTGTCTGTTGATGTGAATATATCGCTCTTTACAAATGTACTTATCGAATCAAGGAGGTCGATATGATGCGACTTCATTGGACGTAGCATATCCCTTCCTTCTTTTCCAGTGTTGAAATCATTTTGTGTATCAAGTTTCTTTACATCACATTTTGTCAGAACACCTTCTAACATTAGCAGCATATCATACGGATTGTTTTGTCCAAGAATAGGAGTATCCAATTCTTTGGACACCTTTTGTTCACCATCTCCCACACCAACAATAGTGGATTTGAATGAAACATCATTTGATTTTTCTGACCATGCAATCCAATTCATCTCTACTTTTACAGGTGCTTTTATATTTACATAAGTTTCCGCCTCAATGTTTGGTTCTGAAACTGGTGTAGCATCTATTTGCTTTACCATTTCAATCAGTTCCTCTTTGTTCTTTTCAGTATTGTATTTGATTTTGTTTTCATTAAAGATTGCATTGACATCACTGTTGTTCATATTGGAATAGTTCATTTTGAATATCTTCGGGTTTGATGGTGCTTACTGATTCGTTTTTACTAGATTCAATTTTTGGGTCGACAAGTGACGGTTTGAAAGGTTCGTTGGTATATTATTTTGGTTTATTCTTTTATTTCAAACACCCTCTTTGACTTTGAAAAAAAAAACTTGGCGACAAGTAGTACCTTCGGTCGAATTATATCGCAATTTTGTTTTTATACCAGCGAATGATTGAACCATCCTTCCCATCCCCTTCCTCTTACCCGGACCATTCATACACGACGTGTGAATAAGTATATGACGATATATGCTGTCATATATGCTGTATTATATGATAGTCTATACGTTAATAACATGACGTGAAACATGTGTTTCATAATGTCTCTGCAGGTAAATCGAGTAAATCCCGGAGGATAGTAGGGGATAATCCTACTAATATATGGTATTGTAGTGATAACTCAAAAAATCCCCAAAAAGTATTTGTTTAGAAATAGATAATAAAATTAACTATTACGTATATGTAATATATCAAAATCGGTTGATCATCGATCATAGGTAATCAATACATTCATTAAAAAATATGTTGTTTGAATGTGGATTATGTAACTATGTAACATCCAATAAAAAAGACTACGCGAAACATGAAAAGACACAGAAACATCTAACAAAAGTGGATAATAAACATAATATTGAATGTTTGATGTCGAATAAGAGTTTGCCATCTAATACAAAATATAAGTATGTATGTTTATGTGGATCGAACTTTTCAAGTAGAACAACGTTTTGGAGACATAAGTCAACATGTTACTTTCATAATATTTACCAACATACAATGGATACCGCAGTGGCAGCAGTGGCAACCGCAGCCGCATCTGTTGCTGCATCTGTTGTATCAACAACATCATCTTCAATTTCGGGTGTTGGTGGAATACCCTCCGGTCCTCATTTTCAATACGATTATGATTATGGGTATGTAGCTGGGTGTGATGATGATTGCGATAGCTCAACTACAACTACAACCGGAAGTTGTACGATGTGTTTTAATGGCGATACCTGTACCACATGCAACGTTTGTACTGGAACAACATGCACTAACTGTATGGCGGGAAACTGTACATGCGGTGGAAGTAACTCCACTGGGGGTACAACAACGAGTGCTTCCGCCAATGCGGCGGCGGCGGCGGCTGCGGCTACAACCACCCCCGCAAATACCAAAAAACAAAGAAAGACATCATCAACTGATCAAGATGAATTACATATATCGTTGAGTGGCGGCAATAAGAAAGTATCGTATAAAAACCTCTTATTATACATGTTGAATGAAGAGAAGAAGAAGAATGAAAAAGAAAAGGATATTTTTATTGAAATCATCGACAAAATGAAGGCAATCGTAGAAAGCAAGCCGACAATCATCAATAATACAACAAATAATAACAATACCACCAATAATACTCAGTTTAATCTCAACTTCTTTTTAAATGAAGAATGCAAAGACGCGATTAACTTTACAGACTTTATTAACTCTCTTGAAGTCACACAAGATGATCTCGCTTATACAAAGACACAAGGTCTCGTTGAAGGTATCGCAAGTGTATTTATTAAAGGAATCAATGAACTTGATTTATACAAGAGACCGATTCATTGCACCGATAAAAAGAGAGATACGATCTATATTAAAGATAATCATGTATGGGCGCGTGATGAAGGACATGCAAGGCTACGACATGCGATTATTATTATCGCAAGCAAAGAACATAAGGCTATTAAAACATGGATGGATGAACACCCTGGATGGGAAAACAATAGTCGTTTACAAGATATTCATACCGATATGCTCCGACAAACACTTCATGAAATAAAAGATGATCCGAATGGAGAACGCAAAATACTCAAATATATCGAAAATATTGTTTACTTGGAGAAGTGAGGCAACCGTTTACTATAGTGTTTACGTGGCGGGGGCGGTAAACAGATTTCTCGCTAATATATTTTGTAATAAAACGGACTTAAATATATTATACTACATATGAGTGTAGTTACAATACTACGCCAACCATCGCCTTTTTAGCTCAGAGGTAGAGCATCAGTCTTGTAAACTGGGGGTCCGCGGTTCGATTCCGCGAGAGGGCAAATATTACATCTGTTCTTTTTTGTAAAATACTTATTGTACACATAATAAGCATTTTAGTCATTTACATATGTGAAGAATACACTCCTTTAAAAACGTGTAAACCCGCCAAACTCATTCGCAGCCATGGGTTCCATTGCAAATGCGCCAGGCATAGCTGGACCAACGCCTCCCATTGCGCCGGAATAGGTAGTATTAAAGTTAGGTGCCTGTTGTGCAGTTTGAGCTAAGCCATAGTCTGCTGTTCCACTATTTCTATTTGCAGTGAGTACAGGGTTCGGAGGAGCCATTCCGCCTCCAATCATTCCACCGGGAGCGCCTCCAACATACTGCTGAGAGATAGGCTGCGTCACGCGAACATTTCCTTGATGATGTCCCGATGCTACAGCGGAGCCACCCATACTTGAATCACCTGTCCAAAGCTCTTGCGCACGTTCAACCAGTATCTGCACCTTTTCACCCAGCTTTGTCTTGATCGACAAGAGAATGAGCAAGAGACCCAGAATGACCGATGTGAAGTTAAACTCGCTGTACCTATATCCACTATATGTTGGGATGTATGTGATAACACGATGAATAAAATAAATCGCGATAAACATGAATAACACTTGGCCGATGATTTCGGCTAAAACCAGTGCAGATCCTTTATATTCATCCGGCTCAGGAACATATGTTCGAATTATATACAGAACAATGATGATCGGAACAAATGCCAGAACAGTATACTGTGCGATGTTTAATATAACTCCCTTTTGTTGTTCATCCAGACGAAATACATGGTCAATAAAGCTATTTCCACGCTTTGATCCTTCTTTTACAGTTTCCTCGAAAGCTTCCATTATATATATAATTTTATAAGAAATTAAATGCAACTGTGTTAATAAATTATTGGAGACATAATGCTTCGTAGAATAACACAAAACAATGGATCTAAAAAGTTATATCCAGAAGTTTTGTGCAATAACAACAGTAATACAGAACAAGATAGAATCCATGATGAACACCAATACATTAACTTAATTTATGATATATTACACTATGGCACAGAAGAAGATGGGCGAAATGGGAAAACATTGTCAGTATTTGGCGCAGCGATGCACTTCTCTCTTCAGAATAATGTAATACCGATTCTTACAACTAAACAAGTCGCACATACAACATGTCTAAAGGAACTGTTATGGTTTATCCATGGAGATACAAATAATGACCATCTTGTTGCCCAAAATGTACATATTTGGGATGATAATGCATCACGCGACTTTTTAGACTCGAGAGGTCTACAATGTAGAAGAGAAGGTGATCTTGGTCCTGTATACGGACATCAGTGGCGACACTTTAATGCAGAGTACTCGACATGTGATGACGACTATACTGGAAAGGGTGTAGATCAGTTGCAATATGTGATTGATTGTCTGAAAGATCCAGTTCTTCGGTCGTCAAGGCGTATTATCATGTCAGCGTGGAATCCATGTCAGCTAGATGATATGGCGTTACCTCCGTGCCATGTTCTTGCCCAGTTTAATGTAAGCGATGGAAATAAGTTGTCGTGTTCATTATACCAGAGGAGCGGGGATGTAGGACTTGGTGTACCGTTTAACATTACTTCGTATAGCTTACTAACCCATATTCTCGCGAAACATTGTGGATTAGAAGCCTACGAGTTTGTTTATTATTTAGGGAATGCACATATATACGATGACCATATCGATGCATTATGTGAACAAATAACACGACGTGCGTATGATTTCCCTACAGTACGGATTGATCGAACCCACGATGACATAAATGATTATGTTGTAAGTGATATCAAAGTTGAGAATTATACGTTCCATCCGACAATTAAGATGAAGATGCGGAAGTAGAACTGGAGCAATCGATTGTATTTTGTTGTGATACGAGATGCGGAAGTAGAACTGGAACAATCGATTGTATTTTGTTGCGATACGAGATGCGGAAATAATTGCGTAATATTGTGTGTTATAACGATATAAGTAACACCCAATCATTTCTAAAACATTTTAGGAGATTTGTTATTAAAAAGTATAACATAGTAATTATTATATTCAATCCAAACACAGAAACAACGATATGAGTGGAAGCGCAGCATTATCGGCAGCACGTAGACGACGAGCATCACAGGCTCCTCCTCCTCCTGGAAACGCGGGCATGAACGTTCCTAGCAACCGCATAGTTTCTCCTCAACAGGTCGCACCAGGAAATGGATTAGGAAATCCTGCATTTCCGATGGGTATTAGTGCGGCAGTTGCTAGTCAACAACAACAACAACAACAGCTTCAGCAACTTCAGCAGCAGCAACAATTACTAAGGAGTGTTCAACAAAGACAGGTAGTTGTCCCCCCTGGAATGGTAAATGCTCGTGTTGATCCTACTATGTTGCCTGGTCAAATGCCACCTAGGCCGGGAATGCCTGTGATGCCCGGGATGCAAGAACAACCTAATCCATTTGGAAATACCGGTCCTATGCCACCTCCTATTATTATCCTCAAAGGACATGATGATAAACTCAAAGAACATGAAGGACGTATTAATGATGTTGATAATCGTGTTAACCATCTGAATGACCGTATTGATAAACTGGACTACTTTATTAGTGTTCAAGCACAAAAAGGCAACGTTTCTATGGCGACCCCTACATCCCCTTCTACACCACATCCAAGTGTGTATCAAAACGCAAATGGGGTTACGTTTCCAGTTATGCCTTCTGTAAAAGAAGACCAAGTTAGTAATGAAGGAGAAGGAGAAGATCAAGGAGAGGGAGACGACGATGTCATGAATGAAGTATTTGAAGAACTTATTAATAACCGAGACTTTATTACCGGTGTCGTCGATAAGATTGTAAATGATACTAACCTATCCGAAGTTATTAAGCAAATTGAACCGATCATTGTTGAAAATCGTGAACTACGCAGCCTTATCAATTCGCAACAAGAACTGTTGAATCAAATGAGTACACTTGTTTTTAAACTCATGTCAAATATGGATACAGGTTCATGTGTGAGTAAACAATGTTGCGAAAATGATGCAATCGAATGTGAATGCAATCCTCGATCATATGAGAATCAGACGCAAGAGAATCAGGCGCAAGAGAATCAGGCGCAAGAGAATCAGACGCATGTTGACGAATCCGCCGAACATAATGAAGAGGAAGAGACCCCAGAAGATACCGATGAATATGAATGTCGTAACGGTGTCTGCTTTCCTAAACAAAAGAAAGCAGTATCTGAAAGTAGCAATACCTATGATCCAAACATCTTACTACAAGTAATTCATCAAGATCCTGAACTATCTTGCCCAGAAGATATGTCTTCTAACATTTCAGAAAGCGAGATCTAACTGTTTACATGTAAGTTATGTAAAATAAAAATAATCGATATGTTTTATTTTTATTTTTTGTATAGTATCCTTCAATATTCGCCATATTTCAGCGTGTTTCATTATTTGTTGTGCGGACAACTTCACAAATGTTTTCTATATAAATAATGTAATTCGTAGATACAACATAAATATGTTAGAAACAGTGATTGTTGTTCTTATTTTCTGTATTGTGTTATTTTTATATTTACATGTATACTTCCATTTGAAGACCAGCGACGATTTAGAAGTATATGAAATTGATGAGCCATCGAAGGACCGTTTAGAAGAAATATGTGATATACGACAACCAGTTATCTTCGACTATCCAAATCAACGTCTTCTTGAAAGCGCAAATCATGATGCATTATGTTCCAGTTACGGCGCATTCGATGTAAAAATGAGAGATGTAAACGATAACGATGATGAAACCGAAATGTACATGCCTCTCCCACTTAGAGTTGCCGATGAAGCATTGTATAGTGACACACAATCTAAATATCTTAGCGAAAATAATCGCGACTTTCTTGAAGAGACTGGTACAATCAAGAGCTTTCAATATAACGATGCGTTCTTGCGACCATATATGGTGTCGAATTGTATATACGATATCGTGATGGCATCAACTGGTACGTGTACACCTCTCCGATATGAAGTGAATTATCGGAATTATTTCATGGTGACGCAAGGGAGGTTGAAGATTATTCTTATTCCTCCAAAAGATTCAAAATACTTATATCCTCATAACGACTATGATAATTTCGAGTTTCGGTCACCAGTAAAACCATGGAATGTACAGAGAGAATATAAGGCGGACTTTGACAAAGTAAAAACACTCGAGGTTGAGCTAACCCCCGGAAAGATGATATTTATACCTGCGTTCTGGTGGCACAGTATGTCATTTGTTGAAAAAAATACATCGGTGTGTGTATTCAAGTATAGAACATATATGAACACTATCGCTATCTCGCCAAAGATAGCAATGAACCTGCTGCAGCGGCAAAATGTGAAACGAGAGATTGTGAAAAAAGTGGTGCAACAAACGAACCATTCGGCTGTTGCAACATCCGTACCTCTCCATACATCCCATCCGGACCACCCTGCTCACTTACCTTTTATTCCTCAACATCCATCTGTCCCGCCTGTTCCATCGACTGATATACATCCCGACTCAGCAATTCATGCTGCAATAACGAATCAGTCTGATCCACTACCCGCGTAGGATTCATATTCAGTACCTCTTGATGAGTTCACTTATTCTATCGCATACTTCTGATGCAGGGGTATATTCGGACGTTGCCATAATATCAACAAACAGAGGACGATACTTACATGGAATACATTCATACGTAGCCGGATTTATATACCCATCATCCATAAAGAACTCACTTGGATAATCCTTATAATATGACTTACATTTTCTAAAAATAAATATCGTCATGAATAGTAATGTAGCTGACCAAACATCATACTTCTTCTTCGATTTACACCATACGTATGCACCAGTATTCTTTTCAACATTTTGTATATTCTTTGTTTCCGGATGACAATATGGCGACGTACCACCAGTCCCTTCTACTACACCCTCTACTCCCGACAAACCGAAATCAATCAAATAGAGAGATATGTCGCATAATTTGCCACAAACCGTAGTTTTTGACTTTTTAATCATGATGTTGCCAGATTTGATATCACCATGAATCACGTTTTTTGAATGCATATATGCAATAATATTCATGAGTTGATAGAATAACTGCAAATGTGTATAAAACGAATTGTAATGAATTAACGTATTATATGAACGTAACCATTCATGTAATGTATCCGATTGTCGTACTCGTGGTTGTATACTAAAATACAATGCATGTATGTTCTTTATTTTTTCCTGTATTGGATTCATTGGAATCGCAGGATGTGCTACTGTGGCGCCAGCCGCATCTGAATCTATCTCCTCGTTCCGGCTTCCTTCACTATGCTCCTCCTCCTCCTCCTCCTGCTTCGCGTTCTCTTGCCTATCAAATACCATGGAACCAATCGTTGTTTCAATAATAACTTCCTCCCTTTTTCGCGTCCGTCGAGGCCTCTTGTACATACTCGTTATATACGGAAGAACCATATTCACATGCGGGTTAATCCCCGGCCCAAAAATATCAATCAGTTCCTGCTCTGACTTACATTCATCCGGCACCTCCGATATTCTAAGAATAAATGTGTCGGTTTTATATACACCATAAAACGGAATATGTCGCATCTTTTTACACGGGTAATCTTTTATTTCGTCGTACAACGTAATATGACCTCCATTTCGAATAATTATGTATAAGTACTCCAACTTGGTAAGAAGTAATGAAGTTATACGGTCATCTATTCTCTCAGAAAGTTTACGCAACGAGAGCATATAGTCGTCACATCGCCGAGTACATAGGTTATCCGACATTGCCGCCCCAGGGGTGTTTACCAGTATGTTGTTATCATGTACGTACTGTTTCATTGTATATCCTTCTGCATCCATCTCATCTTCATACTCGTCACTTTCATCGTCATCGTCACTTGCATTGTCATCCTCGCTTGGAATGCAGGTATCTTTAATTGGATCAACATCAACGTCTACCATTTCTCCAGGTGCGGACCAGTGTTCAGAAGAAGAATGGTCGACATCATCTATCATACTTATCATGTCTGATGTTCTATCAACATGAGTATCTTTGAACCGTATCCGTTTCATGAATAATTGTCTTATTCTTGAAAATATTTTAACTTTAATTGGTACTATTTTGTGGCGAGGTGGCAGCTAATACTACTATAATAATATATAACTATATCAATTTTACATATTATTCATAATCCGATCATTCATACTCCGATCATTCATACTCCGATCATTCATACTCCGAT